>Ga0208460_10000368_pt1 | contig 31899 bp, 23 predicted proteins | sample AD_STIC10_MetaG_FD_184436 | JGI IMG/M metagenome (GOLD analysis project Ga0208460, IMG submission 184436) | Active sludge microbial communities of municipal wastewater-treating anaerobic digesters from USA - AD_STIC10_MetaG (SPAdes) (version 2) | ecosystem: Engineered > Bioreactor > Anaerobic >... | reverse complement strand
CCATCCTTCCTGGAGCGGGAGCTTCCATTCGATCGCAGCGGTGAATTGCCCACACTGCGGCGGATGTCGGGCGATGGCAAGCCACTCGAATACGGCGTGATTTGGGGCGGACGTGAGTTGGCATCGCGCTGGTCAATGTGGGCATTGACAGCGTTGCTGATGTGCGCCTTTGGTGGCGCTGCAATCTGCACAGCGCGAGTGGCCTGGCATCGGCGCTGATATGGCTTGATCCTGTCAAGGTGCCGAACGTCGCTTTTCGCACGGCTGCGCAGTTGGCGCCAGACCGTGTTCGTCGCGCAGCTGTGTCTTTCCAGGTTCGGCTGTGACGGGCAAGCTCGCATCCATGACTCCTGCCGAGAGTTCTCCATCGCGGCCGACGCCGCGTTGCGTATCAAGTCTTGGGGGCAGTTCGAGAGCGCTTGCCTCCTCTTTTCCGCCACGCCGCATGGGTGATTTCTACGCGTGCATCGCGAACGATGGCCCAGGCAATACCAGTGAACTCGCGTGCCATGGCAGTGACGATCTTGTTGGGATGCAACTGTCGTGCGCTTGCATCTTTTCCGCGACCATGCGGTGATCCTGTTTGGGCCTGATCGCGGCATCAATCGCTGTCACCCGCCACAGCCAGATACGCGCCCGTACCCATCGGCACCGCTTTGTAGTCTCGAACATCGCCGTTAAGATTGAGCCGCGATTGCGGCCGCGTCGCCGGCCTGTTTGATTCGGCAACGGACTGACTGGGGAACTTCGTGACCAACCGGATTTTCGTCTACGGAACCTTGGCCCCGGGGCGGCCCAATGAGCACGTCCTGGCCTGCGTCTGCGGAACCTGGGAGCCCGCCACGGTTCGCGGAACGCTGGTCGAGGAAGGCTGGGGGGCGGCTGCCGGTTACCCTGGAATCGTGCTATCCGACACTGCGGACGAAGTGCACGGCCTGGTGTTCACATCGGCGGACCTTGCCGCGCATTGGGATCGGCTGGACGCGTTCGAAGGGGATGGCTACGTTCGCCTGCTCGTGGTCGCCACGTTGGCCAGCGGAGTGTGTGTCGATGCGTACGTTTACGCGTTGTCCCGATCCCCTCCATTCCTGCCCACCGGCGATTGACGATCCGGACAAACCTCCGCCGCTTCGCGCTGTGGTTTGCCCATGTGCTGAACGAGTCACGATCCGCGAATGCTCCCCATGATCGACACCAGCAGCAACGACCACCCGGATACCCAACCCCGCCACGAGATGCACGGCTTGTATCCGAAGGCGGAATCGGTTGCGGACTTCCAACGCCACCTGGCGGCTGTTCACGCCCGCATCGAAAATGCATGTCAACGCGCGGGGCGCGACCCGGCAAGCATTCGCCTGTTGCCTGTGAGCAAGACCATGGACGAGGCGAGCATCCGTCTTGCGCATGCCGCGGGGCTGCGCTTCCTGGGTGAAAACAAGGTGCAGGAGGCTTATCGCAAATGGGAAACGATGTCTGACCTGGTCGACTTGCAGTGGTCGATCATCGGCCATCTGCAAACCAACAAGGCCAAACTTGTGGCCCGCTTTGCCAGCGAATTCCAGGCGCTCGACAGCCTGAGGGTGGCCGAAGAACTCGACCGACGCCTGCAAGCCGAAGGACGCGCCATGGATGTCTTCGTGCAGGTGAACACGTCCGGCGAGGCCAGCAAGTTCGGTCTGGAACCGGATGCGGTCGCGGGCTTCCTGCGCGGGATGCCGGCTTTCTCGGCGCTGCGGGTGCGTGGCTTGATGACCCTGGCCTTGTTCTCCTCCGAGGCCTCGCGCGTGCGCGAATGTTTCATCCTGCTGCGCAGCTTGCGTGACCGGCTGCGGCAGGAAACGGATATCGGCATCAGCCTGAATGAGTTGTCGATGGGTATGTCGGGGGATTTCGAGATCGCCATCGAGGAAGGTGCCACCGTGGTGCGCGTGGGACAGGCCATTTTCGGGGCGCGCGCAGTGCCGGACAGCCACTATTGGCCAGGTGCCGATCCGAAGCATCCATCATGAGCTTCGCGTTGGCCCGCAGATGCCTGGTTTCCCTGGCCATCACACCCGCATCCGCCCGACAGGTGCGCGTCTGTCTGCGATAAGGCCTTGCGTTTGCCATGCACGGTTCAAGGCCGCATGATCTCGCCGGACCGGGTCGCGAACACGCATCAACTGCCAGCAGCCAGGGAAACTCTGATTTACCACAAAGTTGGTCGTTCCCGCGAAAGCGGACTGCACAGGCAGGCAGGACATCGCTTCGCGATTCCGGGATGATGGAATCCCGGCTGCCAGCCCGCAATCCCGGCAGGATCGGCAGCGGAAGCCGGCCTGGATCCAGGCGCCTTGCACATCAACCATCAGGGGAGGAGTCATGGCTGAGCGATTCATCCGGATTGCAGTGGTCTATCTGATTGTCGGCGCTTCGCTTGGAATCTACATGGGCATGCGGGAGAACTTCGTGCTCATGCCGGTGCATGGGCACATCCTGCTCGCGGGCTGGCTTTCCCTGGCGATGATGGGCGTGATCTATCGCCTCTATCCCGCTTCGAGCGCAACGCGGCTGGCTACTGCGCACTTCTGGCTGCACAACCTCGGCCTGCCGGTCTTCATGCTGGGCCTCGGGCTGTTGCTGACGGGGAACGATGTGCCTGTCCTGCTTCCGGCTGGCGCCTTTGCGGTCCTGCTTGGATTCGTTTGCTTCGCCATCAATGCATGGAGATGCATCAGGGCCTGAATCAAGAGACTGCACGGCAACGAACAGAGAGGAATTCACCATGCAACGCGTAACCGGAATCGGCGGCATCTTCTTCAAATCCCGTGATCCCAAGGCCATGTCGGCGTGGTATGCCAAGCACCTGGGCCTGTGTGTTGCCGATTGGGGCGGCGCGGTTTTCCAATGGGGAGGCAAGGACAGTCCCGCGGGCATGACCTTGTGGAGTCCGTTTGCCCAGGACACGGGCTACATGAAACCAGGCTCTGCATCCTTCATGATCAATTTCCGCGTGGCGAACCTTGCGTCGCTGCTGACCGCACTGCGCTCGGAAGGATGCCAGGTGCTCGACAAGACCGAAGACTCCGAATACGGCAAGTTTGGCTGGGTCATCGACCCGGAAGGCAACAAGATCGAGCTGTGGCAACCACCCGAAGGCCAATGATCAAACCTGCATTGTTCACGAACGTCGCTGGGAAACGACCGAAGCCTTGGTATGGCAACGTATTACGACGATCAACGGTCTCAACGGCGTGTTCACCTGAGTGTTCCGAACGACCCCGAAAAGCATCGCCCATAAAAGGGGCGGGCTCCGACAGGGCAAGCGTCTGAAGAGAAATGTCTGCCGCGAACACCCACGCCCGCTCACGACCGAAGGAAGTCCTTTTCAGGATGAATAGTGCCGGTTAAAGCCTGGTGGATGCGCTGCGCTTATCCACCCTACAACGGCGGAAGGGGCTTTCGTAGGGTGGATAAGCGCAGCGCATCCACCGGCTTTGAAGTGTGGAGGGGAGATTTCCTCCGCGAACATCCCTGCCCGCTCACGACCGAAGAAAGCCCCCCTTTTCGGGATGATTAATGCAGGCTTGATCCGTTGCGTTCGCGTGTTTCCGAAGCAAGGAAGCAACGCACTGGCAAGGGTTTTCATCCGCTACGTGTTGATCACGCGCCGCGGCGCTCGCGAACGAAACGCGCACGCAAACCACGAAAGAATCCCACGCATGTCAAAGCCAAGGCACTGAGCGGCGACAGCGCCGCCCATGCCGGAAGTTGTACGTAGGCAAAGATGGCGATGATGACGACAAGCAACGCCAGACCGCCCATCGCAAGGCGAAAGCCGGCACGTTCGCGCAAGAGCAGATCCTGCGTGCCCAGTTTGAGCAGAGGCTCGCGCGCAAGCCAGTGATCTTCGATCCGCTTGATCCAGGTCTCGCCGCCAGCGAGTGGAATGCGCACGCCGCGACGCACGCTGCTGGTTCTTCCGGTTGCGTAGATCACATTGAACTCGAACATCGCCACCGGCGAATCGACCACGCGTGCATCCAGGATTTCCGCACCCAGCGTTCCCAGTTCATGGAAGGCATCGCCCACGCTGAAACCATCGGGCAGGGCAATCACCTCGATTCCCTCCAGGGGAATCCGCAAATCAAGCGCAACCGACCCAGGCAAGGCCCCCGCCATGCGCTCGCGCATGCGGCAGGCTTCCTGGTACCGCCGCCAGTCGACTTCACCCACCCGCCAGCGTGCGATGGCCCGATCCGGATTTGACAAGCGCAGCGTGCGCCAACCGATCCAGGCAACCAGCAGCCCACTGCCACCCACCACGAACGCGACGAAAACCGCCAGTTCCGCGGGTATCGTCAGCTTGCTGCCTAGGTGCCAGGCCAGGACACCCGCTATGGTCAAGCCACCAGAACATGCCAGCGCCGCACCCAGGCGGGTCATGAAGCGGGCTTCGGCAAGTTTCATGCGACCATCTCCGTGTTGAGGTGCGCGCAAATGGTACAGCCCAAAATGGCACCACTTGGACGTCGAACACTCCCTCTCCCCTTTCGGGAGAAGGTTGGGGAGAGGGGAAACAGGCGCTGTTCTACGTTGCTACGCTGCGCTTCCCTCATCCAGCGCTTCGCGCCACCTTCTCCCGCATGGGGAGAGGGGAGCGGACTTTCGCACTTCCTCGGCTCAAGTCAGTGCCATTCGGTATAGCCCCTTTTCAATCCGTTCAGCGCGGAGGATCATCCACGCGGTTGATCATTCGTTGCGGAAAATTGCCCGTCAACGGACAGTCGCATCCGCAATCGATGGAAAGGAGGGTTCATGAGTCGGTATCTGGAGGTCATTCGCAGCCTGTACCAGGCGTTTGCCGAGGGCAATGTGCCTTCGGTTCTTGGTGCACTGTCACCCAATGTGCGCTGGACCGAAGCTGCGGGCGGACCCTATGGCGGGGTTTACATCGGCCCCCAGGCTGTCCTGGAGCGCGTCTTTGCCCGCATCGGTGCCGAGTGGGAAGGCTTTACCGCAACGCCTGCCGAGTTCGTGTGCGAAGGATCGAGCGTCGTTGCCATCGGCGAATACAGCGCAACCTTCAAGGCCACCGGCAAGAGTTTCAAGGCGCCGTTTGTGCACGTCTGGAAGTTTGATGGTGAAACCATCGCCTCTTTCCATCAGCACACCGATACGGTGCTGCACACGCAGCCCATGCATCGCTGACAGGACCATCCCACCACGCAACAGCATTCCGGAGATTCCCGTGGAAAAATCACCCGTGTGGTTCAAGATCACCGCCGTTGTTGCGCTCTTGTGGAACCTGCTGGGCTGTCTCGCCTTTGCCGGTGACCTCATGCTCACTGCGGACGATGTAGCGAAACTGCCCGAAGCCCACCAGGCCATGTACGCCGCACGCCCCGGCTGGTCGGTGGTTGCAACGGCTGTGGCCGTGGTCGGTGGTGCGCTGGGTTGCATTGCCCTGCTGATGAAGAGCAAGTGGGCCTACGCCCTGTTCGCGCTGTCGCTGATCGGCATCCTTGTCCAGGATTACGCCATGTTCGTGCTGATCGACGGCGCAGCCTTGGCCGGTTCCGTGGCGGTGATCCTGCAGGGCATCGTGCTGCTGGTTGGCGTGCTGCTGGTACTGCTCAGCCGACGCGCGATTGCCCGCAACTGGATTGCCTGAACGCGCAAACTCCCCGTCCACTCCCGCCGGCCACGGAAATGCCATGCGCGAAATCGGCCTGACCATACTGCTGCTGACGCTGAGCAATGTGTTCATGACCTTTGCCTGGTATGCGCACCTCAAGGAATTGGGTTCCAAGCCCTGGCTGATCGCAGCACTGGTCAGTTGGGGCATCGCGTTTTTCGAGTACCTGCTGCAGGTGCCGGCCAACCGCATCGGCTATGGCGTCTTGTCGCTCGGACAACTCAAGATCCTGCAGGAAGTGATCACGCTGTCGGTGTTTGTTCCATTCGCCGTGCTGTACATGAAGGAACCACTGAAGCTCGACTATCTGTGGGCGGGGCTGTGCCTGCTCGGTGCGGTATATTTCATGTTCCGCGGAGAACTGGTGCCCAGGTGAGGTGAACATGCAACGATCTCTTGCATACCACCGGACCGATGCCGAAGCATTCGCGCAATTCAGTCCGAAGGAATCCTGATGCCGGCTCGCACGCAACAACGGGAATCGCCCAAGCCGGAGCGCATGGCGTCGTTTGCGGCGATCGTGAAACAGGCCGCAGAGCCGGCTGCGGATGGGCCGTGGTGGTTCGTGGTGCTGCCACGCGATGTCAGCGAACGGCTGCCACGTCGTGGCAGGACATCGGTGCAGGGTCGCATCAACGGCGCTCCCTTCCTCGTCACCCTGGAGCCCGATGGCAAACTGAGCCACTGGCTCAAGATCGACAAGGCATTGCTCAAGGCAGCGCGGGCAACGGCCGGCAGCGAAGCCAGCGTCGAGTTGTCCGCGGTCGAGCAAGAACCGGAGCCGCAGGTTCCCGCGGCATTGCAGGCGCTGCTGGACGCATCACCCGATGCGCTCGCCACCTGGAACGCAACCACCACGCTGGCACGCGTTGACTGGATCCACTGGATCGAATCGGCAAAACAGCCGCGCACGCGCAGCAAGCGCACAATCGATGCCGCGTCCATGCTTGCCTCCGGCAAGGGGCGGGTTTGCTGCTTTGATCCGTCCGGATACTACGCAAAGAGCATGTGCGCTCCGCAAGGGAAGGTCTGAACAAGTATTGTCGCGAGCAAGCTCGCTCCCACCATTGCTTGATTTTGTGGGAGCGAGCTTGCTCGCGACGATTGAGTTCCGTACTTGTTCAGAGTTTCCCAAGCGGACACGGACTGATCCTTATCCTCCAGCAAGGATGGGAGTAGATTGCACAATCATCCCCGGTGATGTGCCGGGGCCTATTGCATGTTGCACGCCGCAAGCAGGTTGCTGAAAACGTTGGCGAGGCAGCCAGGGCAAGGCAAAAGCAGGCGAGAAAGCGCAGTTTACGGTGGTGTAAATGAGCATTTTGAGCCTGCTTTTTAACGCAGCCATGGCAACGCAGGTGGTTTTTCAACAACCTGCCAGGAGAGCAATCGCATGAAACCCGGATCCTGCCTGTGTGGTGCGGTCAAGTTCACCGTTTCCGGCGTGCTCAAGGCGCCCGATGCCTGTCATTGCGTACAGTGCCGCAAGTTTTCCGGCCACTTCTCGGTGAGCACCGATGTGCCACGCGACACATTGAGCATTGTCGGCAGCGAGCACATCACCTGGTATTTTTCCTCGGCCAAGGTGCGTCGCGGCTTCTGTTCGATTTGTGGCAGCTCATTGTTTTTCGATCCACCTGCCATGGACTGGATCGGCATTTTCATGGGTGCGTTTGACGGCAACACGAATACACAGACCGAGTTGCATATCTACACGGCCGAAAAAGGGGACTACTACTCGATCACGGATGGCTTGCCGAGCTATCCATCGGTACCCGGATGAATCGTGCCTGCGCGAGATGCTTCGGTCGTTGGGAGAATGATGATGAACGTAATGTTGAAGCGCGCGTATGCGCCAGCTGCCAAGGCGGACGGAAAGCGTGTGCTGGTTGATCGCTTGTGGCCGCGCGGCATGACCAAGGCAAAGGCACGCATCGACCTGTGGCTGAAGGAAGTTGCTCCGTCCACCGAGCTGCGCCAATGGTTCAACCACGAAACAGAAAAGTGGGTGGAGTTCCAGAAACGCTACCGTGCGGAACTCAAGGGCAACGCGGCATTCGCCGAGCTGAAGGCGCTGGCGCTGCAAGGCGATCTCACTCTGGTCTATTCAGCCAGGGACGAGACACAAAACCAGGCCGTCGTGTTGAAGCAGTTGATCGAGAAGTAGCAGCGTTTGACTGGAAGGACACCGGCGACCAGCATTGCGCAGACACCGATCAAGACCCGCTCTACTTGTGCCAGCGGCAACGTCTGTTCTGTGCTTGGGAAGGTCTGAACAAGTACTGTCGCGAGCAAGCTCGCTCCCACCATTGCTTGATTTTGTGGGAGCGAGCTTGCTCGCGACGAATGAGTTCCGTGCCTGTTCAGAGTTTCTGTTGTCAAAAATGAGCATGTAGTGCCCTGGATCCGTTCATGGTTCGACTGGCTCACCACGAACGGATTCATGGCGAGCTCACCACAACCGGGTTCATGGCGGGCTCACCACGAACCCAAACTGCTTCTTCAGCGCTACGACAAGGTTCACACTGTGCCCGGGTTCAAGGTTTGCGGCAGGGGACCGGCCCAATATGCAAGCCTCGCGTTGTGGGGATTCACATGCAAATCCGTCTTGCCCATTGCCTGATGCTGTTTGTCCTCGGACTTCCCGCCTGCGCTGTGGCGCAAGGCCTGAGCCATTGGCCCGATGCGGGCATGCGCAGCGGATTCGAGGCGGCCGATGTCGGCCCCTACAAGGATGCCGATGCCGCGCGCTTCCTGACCCAGGCCACGTTTGGCCCGACCCTGGAGGACATCGCCCATTTGCGCGCGGTGGGCTACCGCAACTGGCTGAACGAGCAGTTTGCCGCGCCGGTGGCCACCCAGGTTCCCTACCTGAACTGGGTTGAAGGCTTGCCGCCGAATCCGGATGGCAACAACACCGTCAACGACCACACGCGCATGGAGACCTGGTCGATCAACTCGGTCGGCACTCCCGACCCCAGCCGCGGCATGGTGATTCCCACCGACCAGTTGCGTCAGCGCATGGCCTTTGCGCTCAGCGAGATCTTCGTCGTCTCCAGCAAGAACGGCACCCTCACCTACGAGCCCTGGGCATTGGCCAGTTACTACGACATGCTCGCGGCCAATGCCTTCGGCAACTACCGTGACCTGCTCGAGGACGTGACCCTGCATCCGGCCATGGGCATCTACCTCACCCATCTGGCCAACCAGAAGGCCAACACCACGCTGAACATCCGTCCCGACGAAAACTACGCGCGCGAAGTGCTGCAACTGTTCTCGATCGGCCTGGTCCAGCTCAATACCGACGGCAGTCCGGTGCTGGTGGGCGGACAGCCGGTTCCAACCTACAGCCAGGCCACGGTCACCGGGTTTGCCGCCGTGTTCACCGGCTGGAACTGGAACAACACCGGATGCGGGCCGACCACCTATGTGTGCTGCGACGAGAACAATTACAGCAACTGCGGACGCTACGACCACAACATTCCGTCGTGGAAGTTGCCGATGCAGCCGGTCGAGGCTTTCCACGATTCGACCAGCAACAAGCAGTTGCTGGACTACCCCGGCGTGGCTCTGCCCGGCGGCGTCCTGGCTGCGGGCGGTGATGCCACCGCTGAACTGAATGCCGCCCTCGACAACATTTTCGAGCACCCGAACGTTGGGCCGTTCATTGCGCGTCGCCTGATCCAGCGCCTGGTCACCAGCAATCCATCAGCGGCTTACATCCAGCGCGTAGCCAGTGCCTTCAACAACAACGGCAGCGGCGTGCGCGGCGACCTCAAGGCCGTGTTGCGCGCGATCCTGCTCGACAGCGAAGCACGCTACGGTCCCTGGCAGTATCCCTCGATCTTTGGAAAGCTGCGCGAGCCGCTTCTGAAAAACACCCAGCTGTGGCGGGCCATGGAAGCACGCACCGAAACTGGACGTGTTGAAACCTTGAGTCCGTATCCGGGAATCGAGGACTGGTACGGACAAGGGCCATTGCGCTCACCGTCGGTTTTCAACTTTTTCCAGCCCGACTATCGGCAAAGCGGCGAGATCAGCTCACTGGCGCTTTACAGTCCGGAGTTCCAGATCCTCACCGACAGCAATATCGTCAGCACCAACAACCGCCTGTTCAGCCTGAGCTTCTGCTTCTACTCCGAAGGCGAAAGCTGCTGGACCAATGGGCATGGTGCGGTGATGAAGCTCAACACCGTGCGCGATGCGGCTCTGGCCAACAGCAATCCGGGGGCCTTGCTGGATCGCTACAGCCTGTTGCTCATGTCCGGCCAGATGTCGCCATTCATGCACCAGACCCTGCTCAATCGGCTCAACACACTGGACGAAGAACCGAACCGTCCCCTCAGTCGCCAGCGCATCCAGCATGCCCTGTACCTGATCCTCAATTCACCCGAATACTCGATCCAGAAATAGGGCCAGCCATGAGCCTCAACCGTCGACGATTCCTGCGCCACAGCCTGACTGCCCTGGGTGGCGCAAGCCTGTACAGCGCGTTTGGAAACATGCGTGCGTTGGCTGCTGCGGCCAGCCACACCACTTTCCCCGCCGGCGACTTCAAGGCACTGGTCTGCATATTCCTCAATGGCGGCAATGACAGTTTCAACAGCGTGGTGCCGTACAGCGCATCGCAGTACGCCGACTACCGAAGCTCACGTTCGGTGCTGATTGCGAACGGCGGCGTGGCCTTCGACCAGGCCACGATCCAGGCCAACGCGCTGTCGCCGCTGGCCGTGCAGCCGGGATTGCCCGGCGGACCGCCCAGTGACGGTGGCAGTTACGGACTACACCCTGCCCTTGCGGAGATGCGGCAGTTGTTCAACACCGGGAAGGTGGCCATCGTCGGCAATGTCGGCACCCTGCTGCATCCGGTCACCCAGGCCGAGTACCAGGCAGGCACGGTGGCCGTGCCACCCCAGTTGTTCTCGCATTCCGACCAGTCGATCTACTGGCAATCCTCGCGACCCGACGATGCCAATGCCAACGGTTGGGGTGGACGCATGGCGGACCGCCTCTACACCGGCAATACCGGGACGGTGCCCTTGTGCATTTCGCTTGCCGAAAACAACCTGTTCCAGCGCGGTGACATCGTCAGCAGCTACGGCATGTCGCCGGAGGGCGTGGAGAAGCTGAGCTACCTCGGCGACGGACCGGAATCCTGGGTGATTCCGCCGAATGAAGATGGCTTTGCCGCCTACAACGCCTTGCTCGCTGCGGATACCCAGGAACACGTGTTCGAGCGCTCATTCGCCAACAGCACGCGCAACTCGATCGCCAACTACGAAGTGGTCGACGCTGCCTTGTCCGCAGCAGCGCCCCTGGCCACCGCGTTTCCGGATACGCGCATGGGTTCGCAACTGAAGATGGCGGCGCGCCTGATCCAGGTGCGCGCGGCGCTCGGCATGTCGCGCCAGATCTTCTACGTTTCGCAGGGCGCCTACGACACGCACAACAACCAGGTAGACGACCAGCAATGGAACTTCTCGCAGCTCTCGCAAGCGCTGAAGGCGTTCTACGACGCAACCGTCGAACTGGGCGTTGCAAGCTCGGTCACCACCTTTACGGCTTCGGATTTCGGCCGTTCGCTGGGCGTCAATGTGGACGGTACCGACCACGGCTGGGGCGGTCATCATTTCGTGATGGGAGGCGCAGTGCGCGGGCAACGCTTCTATGGCGCCATGCCTTCGCTGCGTTACGACAACAACCCCGATGAAACCGGATTCGGCCAGATCATTCCCACCACCTCGGTCGACCAGTACGCCGCGACCATGGCGGCATGGTTCGGGCTGAGCGCCACCGAGATCGCCGATATCTTCCCCTCGCTGTCCGAGTTCAACCAGGCGAACCTGCGCTTCCTGGGCTGAGGATCGTCGTCTTGTAGAGCGGAGCTTGCTCCGCTTGTCGCCTGCCCGCAGCCGAGCAAGCTCGGCTCTACAACGGCGAGAACGTAGAGCGGAGCTTGCTCCGCTTGTCGCCTCCCCACAGCCGAGCAAACTCGGCTCTACAACGGCGAGAACGTAGAGCGGAGCTTGCTCCGCTTGTCGCCTCCCCGCAGCCGAGCAAGCTCGGCTCTACAACGGCAAGAACGTAGAGCGGAGCTTGCTCCGCTTGTCGCCTGCCCGCAGCCGAGCAAGCTCGGCTCTACAACGGCGAGAACGTAGAGCGGAGCTTGCTCCGCTTGTCGCCTCCCCGCAGCCGAGCAAGCTCGGCTCTACAACGGCAAGAACGTAGAGCGGAGCTTGCTCCGCTTGTCGCCTGCCCGCAGCCGAGCAAGCTCGGCTCTACAACGGCAAGAACGTAGAGCGGAGCTTGCTCCGCTTGTCGCCTGCCCGCAGCCGAGCAAGCTCGGCGCTACGATGCGTCGCAAACGAAAACGGGCACCCGAAGGTGCCCGTTTCAATCACGCCTTCGCGCTGACCGCGAAATTCACATGCCTTTCTTCCACTGCCCAAGCGCTGCCATGCCATTGGCCTTGGCGCGCTGCGCGACCATGGCCTGGGCACTGGCAAAGTTGGCTGCCATGTCCTTGCCCCACAAGCTCAGCGCCGCCTGCTGCATGGCGCGGCCGTAGGAGAACGACAACGGCCACGGATGCGGGCCCTGCTGGTTCATGGCATTCAGGTTGGCCGTTGCGAACTCGTCCGACTGGCCACCGGAGAGGAACACGATACCCGGCAGCGAGGCCGGCACGGCAGCCTTGAGGCAACGAATGGTGGCATCGGCCACATCCTCGACTTCGGATTGTTCCGGGCAATCCTTGCCGGCCAGCACCATGCTGGCTTTCAGGATGGTGCCTTCCAGCATCACGTTCTGCTCGTACAGCGAGGCAAAAAGGCTGCGCAGGGTGGCTTCGGTCACTTCGTAGCATTCGTCGATGTCGTGGGCACCGTCCATCAACACTTCCGGTTCCACCATCGGCACGATGCCCGCTTCTTGGCACAGGGCCGCGTAGCGCGCCAGCGCATGACAGTTGGCTTCGATGCAGGTGCCGCTCGGTGCTTCACCGCTGATGGTGATCACTGCGCGCCACTTGGCGAACTTGGCGCCGAGCTTGGCGTATTCATTGAGGCGATCGCGCAGGCCATCGAGACCTTCGGTCACCAGCTCTCCGGGGAAGCCGGCCAGCGGGAATGGGCCGCGATCCACCTTGATGCCCGGCAGGATGCCGGCATCCAGCATGATCTTGGTGAACGGCACGCCGGCCTTGGTCGACTGGCGGATGGTTTCGTCGTACAGGATGGCGCCGGAAATGTGCTGGTTGAGGCCAGGCGTGGTCAGCAGCATCTCGCGATAGGCGCGACGGTTTTCTTCCGTGTTGGGCACACCCACCGCGTCGAAACGCTTCTTGATGGTGTTGTTGGACTCGTCGATGGCGATGATGCCCTTGCCCGGGGCCACCATGGCCTGGGCGATGCTTTCAAGTTGCTCGATGCTCATGAAAAAGACGCTCCGCAAGACAAACGCAGTAAGCCAACCCGGAAAGGGTCAGCCAGGATAGGGAATCGGGGCGCGGAGTATAGGCCAGATTGGCTGCGGTCGCATGTCCGTGCGGCCTTATGGGCCGCACGGACGGGAATCGGGAATCGAGAATGGGGAATTGTCAGAAGCATGAGCAAAGCGCGCTCCGCTTGAACGATTCCCGACTCTCAATTCCCCATTCCCGCCCCTTGGGCGATTCCCTGTTCCCTATTCCCTATTCCCTATTCCCTATTCCCAAGCCTCAGGGGCCCGCAGGCCGCTGGGGCTTCCACCGCTTGGCCGGTATCACGCAGTTCTGCATGACCGCCTGGCGTGCCTCGGGCTCGGCAGGCAGGTTGAACGGGAAGATCATCGAGCTGAACACCCGGTCGCGACCGGCGTTGGTGATGGTGGGCAGGAATTCCAGGTTCGATGCGATGCTCGCCGCAAAATCACCGAGGCCGCCCTCCGGATACACCTTTTCTATGGTGATGTTGCTGGCGCGGCCGTTGCCCTCGACGATGAACGACACCGCCGCGCAACCGGGCTGGTTCATGTTCTTGCCACCGAGCGGCGCGTCACCCTGCACTGAGTCCTTCATCATCACCCAGAATTTTTCCAGGTCTTCGGGCTTGACCGAGCGCACGGGGTTCTCTGCCATGGCCAGCGATGCCACGCTCAGGCAGGCGATCGCGAGAATGCATCGGCACAGGTTCATCTCACCCACTCCACTGCTGAAAGTTCGAGCATAGCGAATCCTTCAAAGATCACCCAAACCCTCGGCCATGCCATCCGGGCCAACGCGCAGCAGTTTCAACGTGTTGGTGCCGCCCAGTTGGCCGGTATGGTCGCCCGTGGTCAGGATCACGCGGTCGTCCTCGGCGAGATGCCCGAGTGAGAAAAGATGCTGGATCGCCTCGCGCGCCGCCTGCATCGGGCCGACATCATGCGGATCGAACTCGATCGGATAGACATCGCGGAACAGCAACATGCGCCGTCGTGCCGCGGCGTTGCGCGACAAGGCATAGATCGGCACGCTGGAGCGATGGCGCGACAGCCAGCGCGCGGTGGCGCCGGATTCGGTGAGGGCGACGATGGCGCGCACACCAACGCGTCCGGCGAGAAACATGCTGGCAAGGGCAATGGCCTGGTCGGTGCGGTCCAGCACACGCGTCGACGGGCCCATATCGATGGGTGGCTCGAACTGGCGTTCGGCGCCAAGGCACACCCGGCGCATGGCCGCCACTGCCTTTTCCGGATGTTTTCCGGAGGCGGTTTCCTGTGAAAGCATCACCGCGTCGGTACCATCGATTACCGCGTTGGCCACGTCCAGCACTTCGGCGCGGGTGGGAATGGGTGATTCCACCATGGACTGCATCATCTGCGTGGCGGTGATGACCACCCGGCTGCGTTCCAGTGATTCGCGGATGATCTTCTTTTGCAATCCGGGCAACTCGGCATCACCGATTTCAACGCCGAGATCGCCTCGCGCCACCATCACCACGTCGCTGGCGTCGATGATTTCACCCAGGGTGACGATGGCCTCGGCGCGCTCGATCTTGGCCACGATGGCGGCATCGCCTCCGGCTTCGCGCAACAGGCTGCGCGCGCGTTCGACATCGGCGGCATTCTTGACGAAGGAAACCGCGAGGAACTCGACGCCCAGTTCGGCGGCCAGGGCAATATCGCGTCGATCCTTGTCGGAGAGCGCATCCACGGTCAGGCCACCACCCTGGCGGTTGATGCCCTTGCGATCGGACAGTCGGCCACCGAGCACGACCCGGCAATGCACCTGCTCATCGGCAATGGACTCCACGTCCATCACGATCATGCCGTCATCCAGCACCAAACGGTCGCCGGCCTTGATGTCGCGCCACAAACCGAGGTAACCCACACCGACCCGGTGCTTGTCACCTGGCGCTGCATTGGCCCGGCAGTCCAGGGTGAAGGCCGCGCCCACGTCCAGGTGCACGGCACCGTCGGCAAACTTCTCGACGCGAATTTTCGGCCCCTGCAGATCGCCCAGGATGGCGACCTCGCGCCCAAGCTCGGCGGCAGCAGCGCGCGCATCGGCCGCACGCTTGCGATGATCGTCCGCCTTGCCGTGGGAAAAATTCAGGCGCACCACGTCGACGCCTTCAGCCAGCACTTGCTTCAACATGCCGGGGGCATCGGTGGCGGGGCCCAGGGTGGCGATGATGCGCGTACGACGCAGGTGTTCGGACATTCAGCGACTCCCGTTGGCGGCAAGCCGTGACGCTATCACAGCTGCGTTTGCGCTGGATGGATGGTTTTCGCCAATGCCGCGCGATTGCGCCGGCCGAATGCGGTCAGGCCCCGTGCGCGCGCAATGCGGTGACTGCCGGCAGGTCTCGGCCTTCGAGGAATTCGAGGAAGGCACCGCCGCCGGTGGAGATGTAGGAAACCCGATCGGCAATGCCGTACTTGTCCACTGCCGCCAGGGTGTCGCCACCGCCGGCAATCGAGAATGCCGGCGACCGCGCAATGGCTTCCGCCAGCACCTGCGTGCCTTTGCCAAAGGCGTCAAACTCGAACACGCCAACCGGTCCATTCCAGACCACGGTACCGGCCTTGTCGATCAACGCCGCGTACTCGGCCGCCGTCTGCGGACCAATATCGAGGATCAGGTCGTCTTCCGCCACCTCGGCCACGGCCTTCACCCTGGCGCTGGCGTCAGCGGCAAAGCGATCCGCAACCACCACATCCTGCGGAATCGGCAGCTTGCAACCACGCGCCTTGGCCGCTGCCATGATGCGCTTGGCGGTGTCGACCAGATCCGGTTCCACCAGCGACTTGCCGACCGCATGGCCGCTTGCCAGCAGAAAGGTGTTGGCAATGCCGCCACCGACGATGAGTTGATCGACCTTGTCGATGAGGTTTTCCAGCAGGGTGAGCTTTGTTGAAACCTTTGAGCCTGCCACGATGGCCAGCAGCGGACGCATCGGATGTTCCAGTGCCTTCGCCAGTGCGTCCAGCTCTGCCATCAGCAAGGGCCCACCACAGGCAACCTTCGCAAAACGGATCACGCCATGCGTCGAGGCCTGCGCGCGATGCGCGGTACCGAAGGCATCCATCACGAACACATCGCAAAGCGCCGCATACTTGCGCGAAAGTGCCTCGTCGTCCTTGGCCTCGCCGACATTCATGCGGCAATTTTCCAGCAACACGATGGAACCTGGGGCGACCTCGACACCGTCCACCCAATCACGAACCAGCGGCACATTGCGACCGAGCAACTGCGACAAGCGCGCGGCCACCGGCGCCAGCGAATCCGTTTCACTCCAGACGCCTTCTTTCGGTCGGCCCAGATGCGAAGTGACCAGTACCGTGGCGCCCTTGTCCAGGGCCAGGCGCAAGGTCGGCAATGAGGCCGTGATGCGCTGCTCGGAGGTGATGCGCCCGTCCTCGATCGGCACGTTGAGATCCTGTCGGATCAGGACACGCTTGCCCGCGAGATCCAGCTCGCTCATGCGGATGATGGCCATAGGTTGCACCTGAAAAGTGGGGGGGGGAATCGGGAATCCGCCAATTACAGCGGGCAATTGCGGGGTTTGCAATTGATGCAGCCGCTTGTTCCGCCGCCAGAGCAGATCAATTGGCCTTGATCACGCCACAGGCAATGCGCGGTCCGGATCCACCGCTTGGCTGCGTTGTGTAGTCATCACTGCGCTGAGTGAAGCCGATCGCATGATTGAGCAGGCTGGTTTCACCGGCTGCAAGGGTAACGCCCATGATGGTGATGTCGATAACCGCGTTGCCCTGCGCATCCGCATCCACATTCGGCAAGTCGCCCGCATGATGATTGCTGCGCGATGGATCTCCGTGGTTGCGGCCCGTGGGATTGAAGTGGACGCCGGGATTTAGCGCATCCTCAAGCTTGCAGTCCTGGGTTTCCAGCACATGGAATCCATGCCGGGTGCTTGCGGAAAAACCGCGCACGAGGCCGCTGATGCGCACACCGCTCTCGCCCTGCTCCAGATTGAGCATGCCAAAGACGGTGTTGCCCGGCGTAGCGGTAATAATGGCCTGGGCGCGAGCAGGATCGGCTGCCGTCGCGGGAGCCGTATGGACAGCAAGCATCCCGATGGCGGTACAAAAGCCGAGGGTCAGTGAAAAACGCATGGATCATCTCCTGTGTGATGGCTGCACGGCGGTGGAGCCAGCCGCGCATTTTCGCACAGGATGCGTGGATCGCCCGATGAATGCGGGCAGGAGCAATTCAGCCAGCTTGCGTTCCAATGCAACTCTGAATTGGCAGAATCCGCTCGTGGTGAGCCAGTCGAACCATGAACGGCTCTCACCCCCTCCGTTCGTGGTGAGCCTGTCGAACCATGAGCGGCTCTCACTCCCTCCGTTCGTGGTGAGCCCGTCGAACCATGAACGGATTCAAGGCACTACCTGCTCGGCCTTCAGCAGTACTCTGCTGGGTACTTCGACAAACCGGAAATGGGCAGAAGATGATCCGCGTTGTCGGCAGGCGACTGGCCGGGCTGGATTGCGCAATCGCGCCCACCGTGGCGATGGACGCGATTGCGGGATTTCACGCGGTCAGTGCATTGCGCGCAGCAACGAGAAACTGCCGCCGTGCTCGAGGCCGAGCGCAATGTCATTGGCCGCTCCAGCCAACAGCACGGTGCTGCCTTCCAGCGCGATCAAGGCTTGTTCCGACAGCAGCGGACTCCACGCACTTGCGCTCATGCCCGTGGATGTCCTCGCCACCAAACGCACCCAGACTTGGTCACTGATGCGCACGGCTTCGATGCGGAAGCTGCCATCGCCGGCGGCGACCAGTATCGTGCGCTGCAGGGAGCCCAGCTCATCGGCCTTGACCTGCAGCACCACGTCCTGCGTGCTGCCGAGTTCACCGAAGTCCAGCCAGCCGCCGCCGATGCCTTGCGCACCATCGCCACCCAGTTCGAAGCCGTCGCGGAACAGCACCATGTCGGTGATGTCGCTGGCGCTGACCGAACCATTCGGACCCGTGGCTTCAATCGTATTGGTGATGCGCTCCCCAGCACCGCTGACCACAGCCGCATCGAGCAGATAGACCACGCTGCTGCCTGCCGGCAGGTTGACGGTGTCACTCACGCCACCGGTTCCGCTGTTTGTGCAGGTTGCGCCATTGACGGGAATGCAGGTCCACGCTGCAGTGAGGCTATCCAGCTCGGCCGGCAGGGTATTGCTGACGGTGACACCCGCCAGGTTCGAGCTGCTGCTGTTGCCGACAGTCATGGTGTAACCCAACACCTGGTCGAACTGGACGAACGCCCGACCATCGGTGATGGTCACGCTGAGTCCGCCGCTGGCAGCCGTGCTGGTTGCGGTGAAATCGACCGTCGTGGCGATGCCGACCACGCTTGCACTGGCGGTATCCGTTCCAGGCGTGGCATCCAGTATCCAGCCACCCAGGGTGGCGATACCGCTGGCATTGGTGACCTGCACCGCACCGCTCAAGGATCCGCTGGCGGAACCGGCTGCGAAGGTGACCGTGACGCCAGCAACCGGGTTGCCACCCAGATCCGTTACCAGCACGGAAGGCAAGGGTCCGGTCAGCGACTGCCCCGCGGTTCCGCTGAAGCTGGTGCCGCCATTGGCCAGCAGGATGCTCGGTGCACCCGGCACGATGGTGATGGTGCCGTTGGCCGGGCTCGCACTGTAGTTGGTGCTGCCGCTATAGAGAACGGCAAGCACGTTGTAGTTGCCGACGGCCATCGGTGCCGTTGCGCCACCGTTGTAGCTGGTCACGACCGCAGCCGGGAATCCGGATACTTCGCCAGTGACGCTGGCAGAGGCTGGATGCGAGTTGCCGTCATAGGCAAACGTGCCCAGCCCGGACAGCACGATCGTTACCGGTTTGGGCGCAACCACGAGGTTGATGCTGGCACTGGCTTCGTAGTTGTTGCCCGCGCAATCGGCACTGACCAGGGTGCTGCCGGCGTTCGTGCGTGGGTAGTCACCACTGAAGCCGAGTACGCAGGCTCCCGCGTTGCCGGGTTCCTCGCTGATCAACGCGCTGGTCGTGTGCGCAGTACCGTCGAACACGAAGTTGGTGCTGCCAAACTGCACATTGCCGACTGCACGTTCGATCACCAGCGTTGCCACGCCGGATCCGGCATAACCCTGCCCGGCATCGATGCTGGCCGTGGCCGTGTAGCTGCCGGCATTGACCGGTCCGCACGCAGGCGGATCGCTGGAGGTGCAGGTCGCCACCACGGCATTGCCAGAATCGGTGTACACGACCGTCCAGTCGAGCCCAGCCGGCGTGGTGCTGATGGTGACGCCATGCGGGTTGCCGTCGTAAGTCACGAAGAGCGAACCCGGATCGAAGCCGAAGCTCGCCGTTGCGGTCACCACATTGGTCGAAACATCGGCATTGGCCAGCGATGCGGCTGCATAGGGATCGGCCTCGGCGGCATCAACCACATCCGCCACTGCGCCATACAAACCTTCGCTGGCATACGTGAAGCGGAAGCGCCAGCTCCACGACGGCGAGCTGATCGGGAAGGCCGCATTCGGCCGCGGGAACAGGTACAGCAGATCATTGCCATCCTGTACGAACTCCGCTTGCAGCAGCGCGGTGGCATCCACCCAGTTGCCGCCCTGGTACAACTCCATCTTTGCAAGATCAGCCAGAGTCATCAAATCCGCGCCGCCATTCTTCGACAGGCGCACGCGCACCCAGAAGGTCCGACCGATGAAGTCGGCCGGATCGGCCAGCAGGGTTCCCGTGTACTCCGCGCCTGCACCCACCGGCACGTCATCGACGGGTCCGAGCAGGAGCAGGCTCATGTCCGGAATGACCACCGGCGCATCCACCACCGTGGTCGAGATGGCCGCGGTATCGAATGCAAACGGCGCCGGATCGCCGGCATCGGCGGCCAGAATCACGCGCGCCGTTGCCGTGTAGGTGCCGGTATCGGCATAGGTGAAACGGAAGTTCCAGCTCCACTCGGCATCCTGGATCGGGAATCCGCCCGGCAACTGCGATTGCGGGAACAGGTAAACCAGCTCACCACCGACCTCGCTGAGATCCCCGGGCGGCAAGGCTTGCCAGCTTCCGCCGTAGTAGATCTCCATCGCGGACAGGTCGGCGATGGTGAGCGGATGCGTGCCTCCGGCCTTGGCGATGTTGACCTTGACGAAGAAGGTTTCGCCTGTGTGCAAGGACGGATCGGCCAACATGGTGCCGACGTATTCGGTCGGCGTGCCGACGGTCACCGATTCGGCCGGACCGGCCAGCACCAACTGGATGTCGGTCGGCGGCACGGCATCGATCACCACGGTGGCAATCGAGGCGGTCACCGGCGGTGCGATGGCAACCTTGGTCACGCCATCCACGAGTTCCGCCGTGGTGGTGTAGGTGCCGGTATCGGCAAAGCTGAAGCGCACGTTCCAGGTCCAGCTGGAATCAAGAATGGGGAATCCGGCCGGATAGCCCGGAATGCCGTCCGGGAACTGGTAGACCAGATTCGGGCCATCAAAGGTGAACGGGATCGAGCCGAACACGGATTGCGCATCCACCCAATTACCCTGGTAGAAAATCTCCATGGTGGCCAGGTCGGCAAGCGTCAGCGGATGGTTGCCGCCGGACTTGCTCAGGGTGACCTTGTAGCCAAAGGTCTCGCCCTGGTGCAGATCGGGATTGGCAATCATGGTCGCCGCGTACTGCGCGGTGTCACCGACATGGATCGGATCGACCGGACCATTCAGGACCAGCGCTATATCGCCGGTTCCGTTGACGATCTGGAAGGTGGCGTTGGCCGAGCCCGAGTAGTTCGGATCGGCAATCGTGGCAACCAGCGGGTAACTACCGACCGCAATCGGCGGTGATGTGCTGCCGTTGTAGGTGACAGCGACGGCGAGGCCGGGCGGTGTGGTTTCCACCAGCGCGGATTTTGGCGATCCGTCATAGGCCTGCACCAGGTACGACAGACTTACCGTGGCTGCGGCCGGCGTCACGCTCGCGTTGTTGCTGCCGCTGGCGTCGTAGTTGGTGCCGCTGCAGCTGGCATTGACCGGATAGTTGCCGACGTTCGGACCAACCGTTCCGCTGACGGTGCAGCTGGTCGCGGGTTCCTGCGCAATAGTCGCCGTCACCGCATGGGTGGCGCCGTTGTAGACGAAGCTGAGTTGACCCCAAGCCACCGTGCCGGTCGCCTTGGCGACAACTGCCGTGGCATTGCCGCTGGCACTGTGGGTGTCACCCGTGCAGGTGGCCGACACCGGATAGCTGCCGGCATTGGTCACCGTGGCAGGTGTCAACACGCAAACGCCTGTCGGGTCTTCGGCGATGTGCGCGGTCAGGGTTTGCGCTGCGCCGGTGTAAACCAGGCTGAGGTTGTCGAACACCACGGTGCCCGCGATCAGGTCATTGGTCAGACTAAAGCTGGCATTCGGCGTCAAGGAACCACTGCTGGCGCTGACCGCGTAGCTGCCGGCAACGCCATTGGCGGTCGCCGAACTGCTCAGGGTGCCGTTGTAGTTGCTGCTGCCGCTGGCAGTTCCCAGCAATGCGCTGGCACCACTTCCTGGAGGCGTCAAACTGATGGTCTGGCCGGGAACCGCGCCACCGAGTCCATCCACCACGCGTGCCACCAGCGCTTGTGCAAATGCGGTGTTGATGGTCGCGTTCTGCCCACTGCCGGCATAGGCAACGATCGCCGTCGGTGTGTTGTCGCCACACAAGGCGCTGCCAATCGGATTGGCGGGCAGCGGATCGGCGATCAGGGCAAGCGGGTTGCTTGCACTTGCACCGCCGTACCAGTTGGAGCCGACAACCAGCTCACCGGCTGCCCAGTTGGTCTGCACCAACGTGGTCGCCTGGATGCTGTTGTGGAAGATCGGCCCCATGGTGTGTGAACCGGGCCAGGGTGAACCCATGACAAACAAGCCGCGGGTGCTGGCGGTCACGGTGTTGCAGACCATGCTCACATCCGTGGCATTGCCCGGCGTGACCAGCAATCCGGAATCCATGCGCGCGATGATGTTGCCGCGCACCAGCACATCGGCGCTGGTGGCCAGTTGGATGCCGGCATTGCCTGTTCCGAACACCGTTAACGCATCAATGTCGTTGTTCTCGATCAACGAACCATTGTTCTGGCTGAGCTGGATGTTCACGCTTTGCACATGGCGGAACACGTTGTCATGCACATGGGCGTCAGTGGCGCTGTCGAGACGAAGGCCCATGGCCCACTGGCTGCCACCCGAACCGTTGGCAAAATCCTGGAACAGATTGCCGGCAACCTCGAGATTGCTGGTGCCGCCGATGTTGATGCCGACACCCGTGCTGTGGCTGGAGACGTAGTTGAGCAGGCGGTTGTTGAAGAAGTCGATGTCGTTGCGTCCACTGCCCGAGGTGGACTGCGCCATGCGTCGACCATTGACGCCATTGATTTCGAAACCATCAAAAACAACGCTGCCGGCATTGATGCTGAGCGGCACGTTGAGGGTTGGATCCATGCCCGCCGCCGACTGGTGCAGCACCGACTCGTTGCTGCCTCGACTGCCGGCATTGCCCGGTGTGCCTGCGTGGGCACCGAGGATTTGCGTACCCGCCTTGTTGACCACCACGTTCTCGGTGTAGTCGCCCGAGCACACCAGGATGGTGCTGCCCGCCGGCATGGTGTCGATCGCATCCTGGATGGTGATGAAGTCCGGTGTCGGGCAAGTCGCCAGTGGCGAGGGATGGGTACCGAGCAAGTCGTCATTGACGGTTGCCGTGGTGGCTGCCGGAGTCACTTGCACGATCAGCTTGACGATGGCGTTGTCGAGCTGGGCGCGCACCGTGGAATAGCCGGTGTTGAGGCCTGTCAACGGCGAGGTCCCCTGTGCGCCGAGCGTGTTGATCGGCGACGGCAGGCTGCCGCGCGTGGCACTGGCCGCGATTTCCGTGGCATCCGGGAAGGCGCTGCCAACCAGGGCATTGGCCGAGTTGTAGCGCAGGTCAACGCCAATGAGCGAGGGATCACCCGGATTGATGATCGCGGGTGTGGCACTCGCTTTCAGCACCAGCCACGGCAAGAAGCTGGCCGATCCAGTGACGCTGTCGCAACCGGTGACTCCGGGACCTTCGTTGCAGCCCCACCAGTTGTTGGTGAAAGTGCTGGTACCGCCGCCCGCACCATCGACCAGCCCGCTGTCATTGCCGACGATGCGGTTGAAGCTGGCTGTGGTGGTGAGGTTCTTACCGCCCGTGCGTTGGGTGTCGATGCCGTGGTCGTAGTTGCGGATGGTGTTGGCGGTGACTACGACGTTGTTGTCGTAATCCCCGTAATAGAACGTGGTCGTACTGAACCAGGCGCCGCTGGTTTCTCCCGCAGAAACTGTCGCACCGGCGCCGTCCACCGTGTTGCGCAGGAAGGTGGATGTGCGCACCGTGCCGCCATCGGTTCGACCACCGAACGCGCCCAGACCCACCGCGCAATTGCGCACGACATTGTCGCGCAGGGTGATGTCCTGGAAGGGCACGAAGGTCCAGATGCCGTAGCCGTCTTCGCGGCCACAGTCCACGGTGTTGCCGGCAATCAGGTCGCTGCCGCTGCCCACATCGTTGTTGTTGTCGGAGTGGATACCGCTGCCGGAATCGGTCACCGTGTTGTTGGTGAAGGTGGTGCCAGAGGAGAAATTGGCGGCAATCGCGTCGCTGGCACCGCTAACCGTGTTGCCGTCGATGACGCCGCCGCCGGTACGGATGAAAATGCCGATCGACGCCGGATCGGAATCGACGTTGCTGACCGTGTTGTTGCGGAACTCGGATTGGCCACCGCCAGCAGGCGCATACAGTGCGCGCAGGAAGATGTTCTGCACCGTGGTGTCGTGCACATGAAAACCGGTGTAGCCGACGCCGGTGCGGTAGTCGGTCATGATGCCGTTGCGTGCGGCGATGTTGGCGGAAATCAGCGGGTTGATGCCGTCGACGCTGAGATTGCTGACTTCGACATCATTGGCCTGCACCAGCATGACCACGCTGGCCACGATTACACCACCGTCACACATCGAACCGCTGCCGCCACCGGCGCTGCAATCCGGGTTGTACAGCGCCGGCACAAGAACGGTTGCGCCCTGCCCGGCACCGATGAAATGCAAGGGCTTGTTGACGATCAGGTTCACCGCATAGTTGCCTGCGGCGATATGCACGTTGTCATACGGATCCGCCACCACAATGGCGTGGGCGATGGTTTGGCACGGCGCGGCCGAATTGCTGCAATCGTTGGCCGCGTCGGTGCCCGTGGTGGCGACATAGCGATCCGGTGCGAAGTTGACCACCGCGAAGGCTTCAACTGCCTCACCACCCACCTCAACACCGCCGTCCGTGTTGGTCGGCGCGCCGGTCTTGACCAGAATCTGGCCGTTGCCTTGCTGCAAACCGGTCAGATAGGCAAAGCCTGCGTTGATGTTTGTCGCATAGGTACTCGCGTCAAACGCGTTCAGTGCCAGCATCGCATACGCGGTGGCTTGGGCGTTCGGGCCATCGCTGCCCGGCCCGGGAATGGCGTCGCTGGTATCGGAAAATGCGCCATCATCGGCGCCACCTGAAACCTGCAAACCGGCCAGGATGGCGGCCAAATCCGCGGTTGAATTTGCGGCAGCCCAGCCACCACTGGCCGGATCGAGATCCATGCCGGTGATGGCCGAAGCCCAGATGGCACCGGAAAGGGCAACCAGGTCGTAGGTGGTATGACCCGAACCCGGGCCACCCATTTCCAGGCTCTGTTCGATGGCGGCCATCAGTGCCGCGGTTTCCGTCGGGCGACCCGCCTCGTGCGCGGCAATCGCGAGCTTGGACAGATCCCAGGCGACCAGTTAGGGAATGCTTGCGCGCGCGGCGAAATCCGCGGCAATGAAATCGGCCAGGTCCTGGTCGGCGGCGGCACCGTAGATGCCAGACTGCAGGCGATTCCAGAACTCGACATCGACGAAATTGGCATAGGCCGGATTGCCGCTCTGCGTGGACAGCTCGGTGAGGAACAGCGGATCGTGGGTGGCGAAACGGTGATGGCCGTCGCCCCAGTCGAACCCGGTCAGGCAATTGGCCAACTGGCAGTCACCGTTGGCGATCGCCGCCTGCAACAGCGCCGGATCGTGGTTGCGCTCGTACGTGCGCAGCAGACCCAGCGCCGTGGCGCCCTGGGTGTTGCGATAAGCAGTGACTTCACCCGGCGTCCACGGGAATGCGCCATTGGGCAATTGTTCGCTGACCAGCCAGGCGGCGGCATCGCCCGTAACGCTGGCCACGCCGATACCGGCTTTGGGCGCAGGTGCCATGAGCACTCCGCTGCGCACCGAAGCAAACGGGCCGGTATCCATGCGCGCCATCGGGTCGGCGGATGCCGGTGGTTGCGGCCTGGCCGCATGCAGCGGCGACATGAACGCGGTCAGTCCCACTACCAGCACACCCAGCGCAAGCCCCTTGCGCCAGCCGCGACGTCCTTCGATGCAATTCCCCATGATGCTCTCCTCGATCCAGATGGCTTGTTGCCCGTTGCTTTTCACTCGTTGATGTTGCCTTTGCCTTCTTGCATGCGTGCGTCGCACGCAATGAGACCGATCCCTTGCTCAGGGCGGGTCAGCCTCGAATTCGAATCCATCGCGGAACAGGACCACCTGCACGTTCACATCGGCCTGGTCATTGATTGCATCGACATCTCCGCTTGCACTCACGCTGGCCGCATTGGCGATCACCTCGCCGGGAATCGGCTGGTCCGTGCGAATTGCCACGGCCAACAGCCAAGTAGCGCTGCTGCCCAGCGGGAAGCTGGCGCTGTCGATCAGGTCACCGCTGCCGCTGTCGGTGCAATCCGCACCGCCGCTGGCAATGCAACTCCAGGTTGCCGTACCGGCATCCAGCTCCGCTGGCAGCAAATCAGTGACGCTGGCGCTGGCCACGTCACGATTGCCGAGATTGCTCACCGTGATGGTGTAGGACAAAACCGATCCGTACTGCGCGAATGGCCGATCAACGGCAATGGTTACGCCCAGGTCCGGTGCGGCGGCTTCGATGATTTCAAGCGTTGCCGATGCGCTGCCGCTGTAGTTCGGATCGGCGATGTTCGCGACCACCGCGTAGGTTCCGACCGCGCTGGGCGGCGTGGCTGAACCGTCGTAGGTCACGTCCACGGACAGGCCCGACGGATTGCTCGAGGTCGTCACTGGCTTGGGCTGGCCGTCGAATTCCTGCACCAGATTGCTGATGCTGATCGTTGCCGATGCCGGCGTGATCTCAATCTGGCCCGTGGCATTGCTTGCCGTGTAATCCGTGACACCTGCATCCAGCGCACCGATCACGGCGTAGGTGCCGACATCATGCGGGGCGGATGCGCTGCCGTTGTAGCTGATCGTGGTGAGCGCCGGGAATCCGTTCACCTCGCCACCCACATTGATGCCGGCTGCATGATCGACATCATCGAAGACAAAGCTGCCGGTGCCGGTCAAGTCCAGCGTGAGCGAAGCCGGGGCAACATCGAGCGTGGTGCTGGCACTGGCCGTGTAGTTGGTGCCATCGCAAACCGCTTGCGCAGTGGCATTGCCTGCGTGCAGGGGCGCTTCCGGAACGTAGCTCAGGCTGCATGCGGCGGTGTTGGCGGATTCTTCGGTGATCACTGCCGTGGTCACATGCACGCTGCCATCAAACACGAAACTGGTGGCACCAAAACTGACCGATCCCACCGCCTTGGCCACGCTCACGTTGACGGAACCACTCGCATCGTAGTTGCTTCCCACGCAGTCGATTGCAATGGCGTAGGTGCCGGCATCGGTGACCGAGGCCGGGGTCGCCGTGCAGCTGGCTCCGGCTTCCTCGGCGATGGATGGATCAAGCACATGTGCTGTGCCCGTGTAGGTAAACGCGGTCTGCGCGAGTTGCACGGTTCCGGTCGCCTTGGCCACGGACACGATGCCATTGCCGATGACGTGATAGCCCGGGCTGGTGCAGTCGGCGGAAACCGGCGTGTCACCGGCATTGGTCACGCTGGCAGGCGTCACCACTCAAACAGCGGATGGATCTTCCTGAAGTTCCGCACTGATCGCATGTGGCGTGCCGTCGTAGGTGAACGCGGTTGGCGAGAAAGTGACCGTGCCCACGGTGATCAGCGGCACCCATGCGTAGTCCACTTCACCCAGTGTGGCTGGGGCAAGGCTGCTCAGGTGGCGTTCGAAGGTCTTGGCCCAGACCCCATCAAACGCGGCCTGGTCCATGCTCGCCATCGGCACACCGCCAAAGGTGTTTCCCGGTGCGCTTACATTCCAGCGGAACGGGCGCTTCTCGCTGGCCTGGTTTGCGCCGTCGCTGTAGGAAATGCCCTCGCCAATCGCGTAGGCAGACGTTCCGTTGCAGGCGCCACCGCTGTTGTGGTTGGTCGCCGTGCAACTGCGATCATCGATGGCGATATACCAGCCGATATTGGTGTCGAACTGGTTGGCATCCGCTGCATTGCTGCCGCCGATGGTGGCGACGAAGGGCGCATCGCCGTCAGCCATACCGCCTTTGTCATTGTCGTTGACGAACAGCACGGCCTTGCCCTTGTTGGCAACGCCGCTGCCCTGGAAATCGTTGCCGACAATGCTGAGCTCGCCAAACGCGACGGGATTCGGTGGCACACCGGTTTGCACCATGCGGTTGCCGACCGTGATCGCGGTGAACTCGCTGGCGCCGTCTTCCGGTTGGAAGGTATTGCCACGCACGGTGACATTGCGTCGGTTCTGCAACCACAGCGCGCGATACTGGTTGGTGAATCCGGCAAACTCGTTGCCCTCGACCAGGGTCGGCGCACTCGGGTTGCCAGCCAGACGCAGCAAGTGGGATTCGGAGCTGGTCAGCGTCGCCGGATCGAAGTTGAGGGCAATCGGGCTGGCACTCGATCCGGGCGTCCAGTAGTGGTTGTTGGTGATGTTGAGCGCGGTTGCAGTGCCGCCGACGGGATTGATCTGATTTTGCAGGCGACCAAAGAACCAGTTGCCGTCAATGGTCAGATGCCGATCGGCAGGATCAGTAGCCGCTGTGCCACTGGTGCCGAGTGTCCACAGGTCGGCCGTGGTACCGACAATCTGGTTGCCCTGGATCAGTCCCAGGCTCTGTTCGAACAGAATCGCGCGCTTGGGCACGTAAGTGCTGAAAAACCCGCCGATGGTCGGCTCGATCACGTTGTCGCGCAGGGTGACGAAACCACCGGCCATGCGCGGATAGCTGACAGGAATGGAACTCGACGAACCAGCGCCGCTGAAGGCACCGTTGATTGAAATACCGAAGGCACTACTGCCGCCCCCGGTGACCTTGATGTAGTTGTTGTCGATCAGCAGGCCATCGATATCGCCGATGGCGACGATGGCTTCCTTCGTGCGATCAAGGCGCGTCTGCAGGTACAGGTTGCGGATGGTCACGTCACGCACGCTGTTGACCCAGATCATGCGCTGCGACGAGGCCGATCCGCCGGGTGCTTGCTGCAAGACACTGGCGTTGGCGGAAAGATTGTCCAGGGTGCCGGGTGCGCTGTGCGGGTCGACCGCAAACGGCGAGTTGTCACCGATCAAACTGAGACCGGTCTTGTTGATCTCGATGCCCGGCGCAACGAAGGGATAGTTGCCCGGCGCAACGCGAACGGTGTCGTTGGCAGCGGCCTTGTCGATGGCGGCTTGGATGGTCTGGCAGGGTGTTGCCGCACTGGCGCAGCTCGCGCCATTGTTGCCGGAAGGGGCCACGTACCAGTCAGCCGCAGCGCATGGCAGCGCAAGCATGGTCGCCGCGGCCAGCAGTAGGCCACCAGGCCAGACGCAACGCGTGCGCGACGCGCCAGCCGCCGGTGATGAACCGGCCATGCCGACTTCCGCAGATTGGCGATCTCGTTTCCGCATTCCACGCTCCCTTGATCCAGGGTTCCCTGACGTCCGGCCCCTGCGGGCACGGGCGAATGGCAGCGGAACTACAGGATGCGTGCCAGATCCGTCCTGGCCAGGCCGCGCCGCCGGCTCACCTGCGACTCTGTGCCGCGCAGGATTGCGGAAACGTCGATATACGGTGCGCTACGCAAAATCAGGCGCAGGCTGGAGCGGCGCGAAACGGATGAAAAGCGGAATGCCGAATGTTTCGGATCTGTGTCAGCCGTCACATTCTGACGCTGGGTGTCGACAGCCAGCGTCAGCTTTGTTCCTGTGGATGGTGCTGAACATGACGGGCCAATCGCCCGGGCGATGACCGTGACGGACGCCGACTCTCACCCAATCAGATCGACCGACCATCCACCGGCACGCGCTCCAGGGTGGCGATATCGACTCCTTGCAGACAACGCACGTTGACTGCCACCGTGTCGGCGCCAGTCTTCGGATGCTTGCCGAAGCCGAATGTAGCGCAACCACAGGTCGGGCAGAACTGGTGGCGGATGCGGTGCGTGTTGAAGGTGTAGGTGGCCATGTCGGATTCCGGCGTGGCCAGGGTCAATGCATCGCGCGGCAGGAACCACAACAGGTAGCCCTTGCGGCTGCAATGCGAACAATTGCACTCGATGGCCTTGTCCGGCTCGGCCTCGATCTGATAGCTGATCTTTCCACAATGACAGCTGCCTTGATAGTTCATCGTTTTCTCCTCCGGATTGCGATCCCAGAGCTTCGCATAGCACCCATCGGCCATGAATGGCCTCCTACAACAAGCCTTCGATCCTGGATGGCCGCCTACAGCAACGCCCACACCTGGCGCAGGCCGATGGCGTGCAGCACCCCGATGCTGAAACAGATCGCGCAGCTGACGACCCAGAAGGTCAGACTGTTGCCGGGGAAGTACGGCACCAACAAGAATCCGAAAACACCGCGCGCGAGGTACACGGCGGTAATCGCGCACAAGGCCACGCGCAGCAGCGGCAGGCGCGGAATCAGTCCGGCAGCGGAAAACGCATAGGCCGCCCATAGCAACAACAGCAATGCAATCACGAGGGTTACCCGTGCCGGGTAGCTGGATCCGCTCTCGACCAGTTGCGCCATGCGCTCGCCCGCACCAAATGTCCGGTACCAGGACGCACCGAACACGATGCAGCCCAGGTGCAGCAGCGCGGCGAGCGCGCTGAGCGATCCCGCGGCGAGCAAACAAGAATTCACGGCACGCCGGCCGAGGTGGCGCGTTGATAGACCTGCTTGCCCGCTACCCAGGTCGAAAGCACTTGTGTCCTGCCGATCTGCAAGGGCTCGATCTCGAAATAATCCTGATCGACCAGGATGAAATCCGCCCACTTGCCGGGTTCCAGCGTGCCCAGGGTCTTCTCCTGGTGCGCGGCATACGCGGCGTCGAGCGTGAACGCGCGCAAAGCTTCGATGCGGCTCATGCGTTGGTCGGCATGCCAGCCACCCGGTGGCTTGCCGAGCAAGTCCTGACGGGTGACTGCGGCATGCAGGCCAAGAAACGGATTGGACAACTCCACCGGAAAATCCGATCCACCGGCAACATGCGTGCCTTGCTTGAGAAAACGTTGCCAGGCATAGGCACCCTTGATGCGCTCGGTACCGACACGGTCCTCGGCCATGTTCATGTCGGACGTGGCATGGGTCGGCTGCATCGAGGCGATCAGGTCCAGTTCCTTGAAACGCGGGATGTCATCGAGCGCAACCACCTGTGCGTGTTCGATGCGATTGCGCAGTGCGCGGTAGCCGTCATCCTTCCGGTAAGCCGCAGCGAAAACATCCAGCGCTTCGCGGTTGCCCTTGTCACCGATGGCGTGGATGCACACCTGATAACCCTTGCCCAGCGCCTTGTCGAACATGCTGCCGAGTTCTTCCGGCGTGCTGAACAACAAGCCGGAGTTCTTCGCATCATCCGAGTACGGTGCGAGCATGGCCGCACCACGGCTGCCCAGGGCGCCATCCGCATACAGCTTGACGCTGCGCACGGTCAGCATGTCATGGCCGTAGCCGAGCAGCGGACCATTGCGACTGATCGCGTCGAAGTCCTTGCCGGTGCCGCCGATCATGGCGTAGATGCGCGCGCTGAGCTTGCCGTCATCGGCAAATTTCCGGTAGAGATCGAACGTGGCGTTGTCGATGCCGGCATCGTGCACCCCGGTCAGACCGACGCTGGCCATCTCATCCAGCGCAGCGGTCAGCGCCTGCCGATTCTGCGCGTCGCTCATCGGAGGAATCCTGCGGGAAATGAGTTCCATCGCGGAATCAATGAACACGCCGGTGGGATTGCCCTGTGCATCGCGCTCGATGCGTCCGCCCGTGGGATCCTTCGTGTCGCGATCAATGCCGGCCTGCGTGATGGCAGCGCTGTTGGCCCAGCCAGCATGACCATCGACACGCTCCATCCAAACTGGGCGATCGGACACGGCCTTGTCCATGTCCGCAGCGGTGGGAAACCGGCCCAGCTTCCAGATCACCTGGTTCCAGCCGCGTCCCAGCATCCACTCCTTGCCTTTCGGTGCAGCCGTTGCGGCGCTTCGGATGCGTGCAAGCGCGGCCTGCAGCGACTCGGTGCCCACCAGATCCACCTGCAACTTCGCCACGCCCAAGCCCATGACATGCCCGTGCGCATCGATCAGTCCCGGCAGCAGCGTGTGGCCCGCACCATCGACCACGCGCGCATCGGCGGCCTTGGCCTTCATCGCATCGCGGCTACCCGAAGCGAGTACCTTTCCGTCCTCGACCAGCAGTGCCTGGAAGCGTTGCAGCCTGCCTGTGGAATCCAGGGTGTAGCCGTTGACCTTGTCCAGCAGCAGTGTGTCTGCCCACAGGGCGGGCGCGATGCACAAACAGGACAACGCGCAAAGGAT
>Ga0208460_10000366_pt1 | contig 31991 bp, 28 predicted proteins | sample AD_STIC10_MetaG_FD_184436 | JGI IMG/M metagenome (GOLD analysis project Ga0208460, IMG submission 184436) | Active sludge microbial communities of municipal wastewater-treating anaerobic digesters from USA - AD_STIC10_MetaG (SPAdes) (version 2) | ecosystem: Engineered > Bioreactor > Anaerobic >... | reverse complement strand
CAACCGTTCTCGGGGTTGCGCTGGAGTTCTTCGCGATACACCGCTTCGGCATCCACCGGGCGTCCGGCATCGAGGAGGACCGCGCCCAGTGACTGGCGAACCGGCGCGTGCCAGCCCGGGGGTTCGTCGTAGGGAATGGCATCTTCAATGGCAACTGCCTCGCGCAGCGAGGCGATGGCCGTGGCGTGATCACCGCGTGCGGCAGCCAGTTCCGCCGTCACCGTGCGCTCGGCGATGCGCGCCGAATGGCTCAGGGGATAGCGATCCCACACCATCAATTTTTCCATGGCCGGATCATTGGCGAGGGGGCGCAGCGCCACCAGATGGGTATCCGCCTGATCAAGCTGGTTGGAACGGATCGCCGCCATGGCCTGTGCGTAATGCCAGATTGCCGTGACGTAGGGCAAGTCGGGCGCCGGGTTCGGGTTGGCGCTGATTTCATTCCAGCGCCCAAAGCGAACCCGTTCGAACCATGGCGTCAGCCAATAGTGTTGCAATCCGGCAAATCCGGGTTGGCGCATGAGGTCTTGCAGGTTGGTGCGTTCTGCCGTGGTAAGCGCCGCAGCCTGGGCGAGTGCGCTGCTGCCTTCCATGCTGGCCGCAAACCAGAGGAAATGATGGTTGTGCGGCACGTAGCCGAGCGGATACACGCCCTGCGTGTTGCCGCGGCACACGGCAAGGTAGGCGTCATCCGCTTCGATGGCGCGTTGGTTGGCGATCACCGCATCGTGCCAGCGACCGACGCGTGCATAGATGTGCGCCGGCATGTGCACGAGATGTCCGGAACCGGGGATCAGTTCGCGCAGGCGATCGGCGGCAACGGCGCCGCGCTGCGGATCCGCGGAGGCTTCCACGGCATGAACGTAAAGGTGCAGCGCGCCGGCGTGATCGGGATTGCGCGCCATCACCGATTCCAACACCTGGACCACTTCCGCCGTGTGGCCCTTGGGTTGCAAATCTGCGTCGTAGTAGTCCCAAGGTTGCAGATCCATCATCGCTTCCGCGTGGAACACGGCAGCATCGAGATCGTCCGGTCGTTGCTTGACCAGCTCGCGGGTGGCAGCGGCATAGGCTTCGTCCAATGGGCGACGATCCTCGGGGGGCTGCTCGGCGTAGCGTGCGGACAACGCCGTGATGAAGGCCTGCTCGCGCTCGCTTGCGCCGGGTGCCAATTGCCGTGCGCGTTGCAGGCGCGACCAGGCATCGGCCGCATCGGCCGGCTCCATGCCGGCATTGACATGCGGACCCAGCACCAGGGATGCACCCCACCAGCACATCGCACACGAAGGATCGAGCTCGGTGGCCTTGAGGAAGGATCGTTCGGCAGCGTCGTGATTGAAGCCGTAGGTCAGCATCAGGCCCTGGTCAAACCATCTCTGCACCTCGGGATGCGTGCTGGTGACGCTGAATCGATGATTGCCGAGGCCTTCGAGCAGGTTGGCGCCAATCATGGCCAGCTCCGGCGCGGACACGGCAGGAGCCTCGACCATGGTTGTTGAATCGCGGCAGGCGACAAGACCCAGTGCGGAAAAGCCCAAGGTCACGAGAAGGGCGGGCAGCGCTTTCATGGCAATCCTCCAGGGCAGGTGCGAGCGTTGGGTTGCGGGTGCAACTATATGCCCAATCCAGCGAATCGTGGCTCTCTGGGCTGGTTCGGCCCCCGCAGCCGCGATGGGTGCATGATGGGCGCATCCCGATGGCGGGAACGGTCCACGCGCTGGTGTCATCCAATGCATGACAAAGGAGGTTCACGATGGCCAGATCATCGACTCGCCTGCTCGGCAAACACGCCGTTGCCGAAGGCACCATGGAATTCCGTTTCGAGAAGCCGGCCGGCTTTGCGTTCAAGCCAGGCCAGGCGATTGACCTGTTTCTGCCTGTCGAGCCAGGCCATTCGGAATCGCAATCGCATGCCTTTTCCATCGTCGCCGCGCCGCAGGAATCCGAATTGGTCATTGCCACGCGCATGCGCGAGGGCAGCGCCTACAAGAATGCACTGGGTTCGTTGGAAATCGGCAGCCCCTTGGAACTGGAGGGTCCGTTCGGCTCGCTCACCCTTCATCGCAAGCCCGAGCGCGCAGCCCTTCTGGTGGCTGGAGGCATCGGCATCACGCCGTTCATGAGCATGCTGCGCAATGCGGCCGCGAATCCGGGCGCACAGGAACTGTTGCTGCTCTACAGCAACCGTCGCCCGCAAGACATCGCGTTCCTTGCTGAACTGGAAGGCTTGCAGGAGCGCATGGTCAATTTCCGCCTGCTGGCCACCGTAACCGACATGGATGGCACGCCGTCCAGCTGGAAAGGTGCCAAGGGCAAGATCGACAGCGCCTTCGTGAGCCATGCCATCCAGGGGCTGCCCGATCCCATCGCCTATGTCTCCGGACCACCCGCACTCGTGCAGGCAATGCGCTCGGTGCTTGCAGGGGCAGGCATCGACGAAGATGACATCCGCAGTGAGGAGTTCTTCGGCTACTGAGGCAACGGTGCACGAGCAAAATCCGCTCGTGCTGAGCCCTTCGACTGTGCTTACATGTTGACATCCGACCTCCGCCCCTCGCTACGAGCGGAATCTGTGGCGTAGTCCGGAAGGAGCGCAGCGCACTGCGTAGGCAGGATGCCGTAGCGAACATGCGCGAAGCGCTGGCCCGAAGGGCACGCCGGGGAACCGGCCTGTCATCCGGAATAGGTTTTGCTCTTGGCCGCTCGAAGAATTCGCGGATCTTGGAACGAGTCCGTTCATGGTTCGACAGGCTCACCACGAACGGAGGAGGTGAGAGCCGTTCATGGTTCGACAGGCTCACCACGAACGGAATATTTTGTCCAGAGCTCGTTGACCTGCAACATGGAATCTCAGGACAGGCTCGTCGAGCCATGAACGGAATCCGTGCGCATTCTGTGCTTGCCTGGACCAGGATCTGAGTGGGGCAACGCTGATCAAATCGCTTCCGTTCGTGGTGAGCTCAAGCCTGCCCTGAGCCTGTCGAAGGGAACCATGAAGGGAATCACGGCGCCATGCGCTCAGCCAGGTACTCGGTTTACTCGCGTTGCAGATTGATACCGATCAGGAAGGTTCGATCCGTTGCTGGCTGGTAGTAGCGCCCGTTGCCCGAGTTCACCACCACGGCACCCACGCTGCGGCGGTCGAGCGCGTTGTCCAGGCGCAGGAACCAGTCGCCCCAATGCTGGCGCTTGCCGAATTCAAGGCCAAGGCGAAGGTTTCCTCCCGCTTCATGGAGGTTGGCGTCATCGGCAAACATGCGCCCCCTCCACGCGGCGTCGACCGAGGCATGCAGTCCGCTGTTGGCATTTTCCCAGCGCAGCGAGCCAAACAAGGTGCTGCGCGGAATGCCTGGCAGACGGGCTCCTGAAAGCGCACCGGTGGAGAAGCGTGCGTTCAACAGCGACCAGGCCAGGGTGCCTGCAAGGTTCTCTCCCGGCTTTCCATCGAGGCTGATTTCAAGGCCCTTGCGGCTGGTGCCACCGGCATTGCGAAACGTGGAGCGGCCGTCGACATTGCTCGCGGTGACGATCTCGTTGTCTGACTCGATGGAAAACGCAGCCAGCCGCAGGCGTGTCGTGCTGGAAAAATCGGCCTTGTATCCCGCTTCGACATGGCGACTGGTTGAAGGCTTCAGCTCGAAATTGAGTCCGCCTTGGCCGTCGGGACGGTAGGCCAACTCGGCAAAGCTTGGGGTTTCAAAGCCCTTGCCGAACGACAGGTACAGGTTGCTGGTGCTGGAAGCGCGCCAGGACGGGCCCGCGAATGCGGTGGTTCTTGAGTAATCCAGTTGACCGCTGTCGTCAGGATTGAAGGCGTTGACGAAGCGATCATCGACATCGAAGGCAACCCGCGAATGATGGATGCCGGTGTCCAGATGCCAGCGCGCCAGACCCAGGCGCCACTGCGCGAATGCGCCAAGTCTGGAGCTTGCGTCCCTCTCGTCGCGGGCCAGCGCGCCTTTCATGCCATCCGCATTGACGAAACCCTTGCGCGTTTCATGCTGGCGCTGGAAGTCGAATCCGGTAATCCATCGCTGCGCCAGAACGGAATCCCGAATCGTGCGGCTCCAATGCAGGCTGGCGCCTGCGGATGCGCTGTCGAGATCCACCACGGCACCACTGGACAGGGGTTCATCGCCGCTGAAGGGAAGAAACTGGATCACGCGCCGGGTTGCCGACCACAGCGATGCCTGCAGATGATCCTGATCGCCCAGGTCGCGCGCGTAGACAAATCCGCCTTGCCGATGGCGATGCGTTTCGCCGGCGTCGTACTGGAATACGCGCGCAACCGCCTGGCGCGGATCCTCGGCGAGTTGCCCTGCATTGAGCGAGGAGGGATCTTCGGCAAACGGCTGGTTTTCGGCGTTGAGGATGAAGGTTAGCGAGGATGATGCATCGGGCCGGTAGCGCAACTTGCCGTAGAAATGATCCCTGCGTGCGCTGCCGTGATCGCGAAAACCATCGGTGGCAAAATTTGAAAGGCTGGCCAGATAGTCGAACGCGCCGACCCTGCCTCCGGTGCGGACATGTTCCTCACGCGTTGCGTCGCTGCCGAATCGGATGCCGGCCTCCAGCACGGTTTGCGAAGGCGCATCGGCGGTGAACAGTTGAATCGCGCCGCCGGCAGCATTGCCATACATCACCGCCGTGGGTCCCCTCAGGACTTCGACCCGATCAACCAGCAACAGGCTGAGGGGATCAGTCTGGCTTTGACCATCCGGCAAGGTATAGGGCAGCCCATCCATCAGGATCTGTATCCCGCGCACGCCAAAGGATGCGCGCGCGCCGAATCCCCGCAGGGAAATCTGCAAGTCCTGGGCGTAGCTCAGGCGATCCTGGGCAACAAGACCGGGAACCTGCGCCAGCCATTGGGCCAGGCCGGAACCGGGCAGGGCAGTTTGTACCGGCTTGGCCTCGACCACGCTGACAGATGCGGGCACATCAAGCTCGGGCTCTGCGCTGCGTGATGCGCTGACCACGACCACCGGCAGGACGCCGGCATCTGAATCGGCGCTGGCATCCGCCACCTGCGCACCGGCGAGGCCCGCAATCATCAGCAGCGGAAGACTCACTGCCATTGTGCGCGCCAGACATCGACTGGACGGCCAAATGCAAGGACAGGGAATCACCCGACTCATCGCGCTGCCAAGGCCCAGGAGCAAAGGAACCTATCCTAACCGGATTGCCGGTTCATGCCGTGTCAGGGCGAATGTCCATGGGCTGATGCAAGGCGCCCTGCGGATCGACGACCAGGCGAACGCGCGCAGCATTGTGGTAGAAGCTGATGCGAAACACGCCTTCGTCTTCGCCGGTGCCGCGTTCGCAGAGCGTCTTGATCTTGCCCTGATCCATCAGGCGCCTGAACGTGGTTGAATCCATGCCAAGCGCATGTGCAACCAGCGTTCCATCAATTGGAATGGTTTCGCGTGATTGGAGCCTGATCGGGATGGAATCGCCCATTGCAAACAGATCCAGCGGCACGCTTGCCATCATTTCGCGGCACGTGATTCCCTGCATTGACTTCGATCAATTGGCTGATGACGCATCCACCGGGTTTGCAGATGCGGTGATGTTGCAGGAACATGCAGATTCCAAAATGAACTGGAGTCGTGCCATGAGTGATTTCTGGTTGGGCAGCCTGGTAACCGATACGCCACAGGCGGGTTTCGAACTTGCGATCAAGTTGTCGCGCATGGGTGTCAAGTACACGCAGCCATCCGCCGAAGTGCGCGATCGCCTGCGACCCCAGTACGGCGAGGACGCCACTGCGCTGATTGCCTCTTCCCAGGTGGTTGCCACCAATTTCCAGACTATCGCCGCCGCCAACAACTACTGGCGCAGCTGACGGGCCCGCCTGATCCCATTCGGCGAATTGAAGCATTTCTACCGGATTTGATCTGGATCAGGGAATTGCCGCAGTGGATGCATAGGATGGTGCCGTTGAAGCACACGGCAGATGGCAATGTCACTCCAGTGCGTACCCGAACCCAATGTCCATGTCTTTGACGCGCGCGGCGTTGCCCGCCGCTTCCGGCATTCGGCGATCTTCGGTGCACTTGGCGCGCTGCACAACGGCGAGGCCATGCGATTCATCAACGACCACGACCCGATTCCGCTGCTGGAGCAACTGGGCCAGTGTTTTGGCGGGCAGTTGTCGGTTACCTACCGGCAGCGTGACGAGTACGGCGTGGTCATCGACTTCGGCATCACTGGCCTGCCTGAGGCTTGAGCCGTGGGCATGCCCGATCACTTCGCCAAGGCGCCGTCCATCACCGTTCATGATGGTCTGGCCGAGTTGCTTGGTTCTGCGGAGAGCGGACGCATCCGCTACGAATTTGCCGATGCGGTGAGGCTGACCGGACACGCCTGCCCAACCGTGGCGGGTGCCTGGCTGATGGTGCACGCGGCGCTGCGGGCCTTGTATCCGGATGGCCCTGCCGAGCGCGGCGACATCGAAGTCGACATGAGTGCATACGAAGATGAAGGGACGACCGGCGTCATTGCGCAGGTCTTCACCCTGGTCACGGGCGCTGCCGCCAGCAATGGATTCCACGGCATTGGCGGCCATCATGTCCGCCAGGACCTTTTGAGCTTCGGTCATGCCGAAGACGATTCAATCGCCACTTTCCGCCGTCGGGACAACGGCGCTGCGGTGGCGGTGAGCATGGATCTCTCCACCATGCCATCGCCGCCGCACATGAAACCACTGATGATGCAGGCATTGGCGCAAGATGCCACCGCCGAGACGCGCCAAGCCTTCGCGCAGGTCTGGCAGGACAGGGTACGCCGGCTGCTGCTCGAACATGCAGACGATCCGCAGGTGATCCGTGTCCAGGCCTGCACGTGACAGCAATCTCATCGGCGGATGGCGATTACCCCGTCCAGTGCCGGTTCCGCCTTGAATCCCGCGGTTTGCAGGCGCCGCGCGACTTCGCGAGGAAGGTCGCGCCCCGAGCTCAACTTGTTCGGCGTTCCGGTGTAGTGGAACAAGCGCGCGCCGCGTTTCAGCACCCGCGCCAACTGCGCGTAGAAGGCTGCTGAATACAGTTCACCGGCGATGCCGAAGCGTGGTGGATCATGCAGGGCAGCGCCGAAACTTGCATCCGGCACGGTGTCGATGGCCTGCAGGACATCGGCATGCTGGAGGCTGAACCGATCAGCATGCGCATGCGCATCCGGGGACCATGGATTGATCGAGCGCAACCACAACACCTCGGCATTCCTTTCGAAGGAGCAAACCTGCGTTGCACCGGCTTCGAGTGCGCAGGTGGCGAAATAGCCCAGGCCACCGCAGGTGTCCAGCACGACCTTTCCGGCAGGCTGCACCAGGGCCACCTTGCGACGCGCATCGTCCAGCGGCGATTCGCGCGCCGTGGGCAGCATCTTGATGCCGTCGATCTCGAAGGTTGGAACACCCCAATCGGTTGGCACCAGCTTGATCAAGGCGCCGGAGTAGCGGGATACCGGTACAAAATCCTTGCCGTCCCAGAAGTGGATGGTGCGATCCTTGAGATCGACCGGGTAGGGATAGGACTGCTCGCGCCATTGCCATGCGTCTGCGGCCAGGTGGACCAGATCCTGGCTGCGCCCCAGATCCATCGAAGCCGTCCAGGCAAGGGCACCGGAATCGCGTTGGGCAAGCAATCGCCCGGCGAGCTGACGGGTCAGCAACGGGCCTGAATAGCGTTTCATGCGGGTATCTTATGGCTTGGACATGCGGAAGTTTGACGAGCGCCGTGCCCTTGATCCAGATCAGGGCGCCGGAAGCGGCAAATGGACACGATACACGCTGCGCATTTGTTCGCGCGCAACCTGGAGTCCAGCATGGAATTCCGCATTCGACTTGCCGCCCAGACACCGGACGTGGCTGCGATCAACGATGTGCTGCAGTCGGTTGACGCCACCGCCTATGTGGACATCGATCCCGTCGACCATTCACTGCGGGTGACGGCCTGGCTGGAAGGTGAAGACATCACCAGCTTGCTGACCAATTCGGGGCACTGCGTTCGCGAAATCAGGCAACTGCCATCGATCTGTTGTGGCGGCTGCGGAGGCTGAGCCAGGCTCCGCCTTCAGCGCAGCCCTTCCTTCGACAGGATCGGAGATCGGTCACTCACGCAAACCCGATCACGTCCCGCATTCTTGGCCTGGTACAGCGCCTTGTCGGCCTCATGCAGCAACTTGTGGAAGTCGGCGGATTCGGTGATGACGCGTTCGGCCACGCCTGCGCTGATGGTCAAGCGGGTCAGGACCGACGAACCCGGCACGGTGACCTGGCTGTTGCGCATGGTGACGCGCATGCACTCCGCCACATCGCAGGCTTCCGCGCGTGAGGCACCAGGAATCAGGCAAGCGAACTCTTCTCCACCGTAGCGCGCCAGCAACGCATGGGGTGGTGCGCATCGAAGCATCGCCGATGCGACCGCACGCAGCGCTTCATCACCCGCGGGGTGACCGTAGCGATCGTTGTAATCCTTGAAGTGATCGACATCGATGAAGATCAGGCTCCAGGACCGGATCGGTTCGCTTTCGAGCCCCAGCTGCATCACCTGATGCAGTTTGCGACGATTGGAAAGGCCGGTAAGGGGATCTTGCAGCGACAATTCGGTCAGGCGCGTGTTGGCCTGGTTCAAGTCGCGTGTGCGGTCTGCAACCTGTTCCTCCAGCATGCGGCGTTGCCGGGTGAATGCCCGGTTGCGCCATTGCAGGATCATGTAGAACAACAGCGCGGCAGCGAGTACCAGGGCCACGCGGGCCGCACCGGTTTGCCACCACGCAGGCATCACTCGGATGGAGACATTCATGGGCGTGCTGGCGTTGTCGGCGTAGTCCATGGCCTCGATGCGCAGGGTGTAGGAACCCGGCGGCAGGTGGTTGAAACTGCGTTCGTTGGCTGCCGACCAACTGCCGGGTTCAAGCTCGTCGCCGATCAACTGGGTGCGGAAACGGCTCTTGTCGTTGTGCAACCAGGAGAGCAGGGCGAACCGGATTTTCAGGTTGCGCTCGTCGGGCTTCATCACGATATCGTCGGCATCCACCTGCCTGCTGCCGATCCAGGCGTCAAGGATGCGGAGCGGTTTGGGCTGCCTGTCTTCGCGTTCGGCGGAAGGATCGTAGACTGCCAGGCCACCCAAGGTGCCGGTCCAGTAGCGGTCGTGGACGTCGATGAAACGCGCATTGGTGTTGCACTCGTCGTGGGGCAAGCCATCACGGCGGGTGAAGACGCGCGAGGAATAGCCTTTTGCCGTTGCCTTCAACAATTGCACGCCATTGTTGGTGCACAGGTAGATTCTGCCAGCGGAATCGCGGGTGGCGTCATACACCACCGGATCGGGAGCGGCGGGCAGGTCGTCATCCAGCAGGCGGGGATGCAAGGGGTCAGTGCTGTTCACGCGAACCAACCCGTTGCCGCTGCCAATCCAGAGCACGGACTCGCCCTCGTCTTCGAACAGGCTTATTCCGAGGAGGTTGAGTTTGTGCAGTACATCGGGACCGAGGACGACCTCCATCTTTCTCCCATCGAAGCGCAGCAGCCCCAGGGAGCTGGTGGCCCAGATCCAGCGCCTGCCTTGCGCATCCACCTGATGGAGCAGGGCAGTTGATCGCCATTGGGCTGGTGCATCGGGCGGCGCAATGGCCTGCCACTGGCCCTGACGCAAGCGATACAACCCATTGGCGCGGGTCGCCACCCAAATATCGTGGATGCCTTCGAATTCCGCCGCCACGAGATCCAGCACCGATTGCTCGGTAACCTGCGGCCAGGGCACCGGGGCAGTCTGGAACCGCGGGCCGTCAAACACGCGCGCCAGGCCACCACCCGACAAACCGATCCACACGGAGAAACCACCGTCGCCATCTGCAATCCGTCGGATCATTCGTACCGTATTCGTTGGCAGGCCGTCGGCAATGCCAAAGTGGCGCCATTGCCTGTTCTCATACAGGCCAAGCCCGTCCTGCTGCGCACCAGCCCACAGTCGCTCGCCACCTGCATGCGGTTCGACCAGGACGGCAAACACGCCCGTGCTGCGGGCACCCAGCAAGGACGCCGTGCTCCACGGCCTTACGTCGGCAATGGCGCGGGCCATGCCGCCTTCGGTGGCCAGCCACAGGATCTGCACGCCATCCGGACTGTTCCAGATCCGCAGATCACGAACCACATCGGAAACCAGCCCATTGCTGCGATCAAAAACCTGTACCTGATCCTTGAAAATGCGCAGCAGTCCCGCGCGCGATGCAACCCAGATCACCGACTCGCCATCACCGACTTCACTCCTGGCCAACGAGTAAATGCTGTTGCTGGGCAACTCGCCGCCTAGCAGGGTCCAGTTGCGCAGACCCGAATCCTCGAGTCGCCAAAGGCCAGAACCGAACGCGGATATCCACAACTGCTCCCGACTCTGGTCATGGGTGACCAGCAGATCCTCGATCTGGCTGCCCTCGAAGCCAGGAGCTGAGAAACGTTGCCACGGACCATCGCCTTCGCGGTACCACAGGCCCGCCGATCCGCAGCCAACCCATATCCGGCTCTGTCCAAAAAGACTGTGCGTGACGGCGATGTTGAGCAGGTCTCGCGGAAGCTGCGCACTTCCCGAGACCTTGTGCCAGGTTTTGCCGTCAAACTTGAACAAGCCCTGGTCGGTGGTGAGCCCCCAGAAGTCGTAACCACCATCGACACGCACCGTTTCCACCAGGCGGCGCGCAAAGCGGGATGGAAAATCCGCCTGCGGCTGCCAGCGCGTTCCATCGAAACGGGCAATGCCGGTATCGCGGAATGCCGCCCACAGCGATCCGTCATGGCGCAAGGTCAAGGTTGGCAGGGTGCCGTTCGAGGCATACGGCGTGTCCAATTCCCAATGACTGCCGTCGTAACGCACGATGCTGCTGGCCGAGGAAGCGAGCACAAAACCAGCCCGGTCCACGACTACGCCTGTCATGACCGAGGCCGGAAGTCCGTCATGGATGGTGTAGCTCGTGAACGAAGGCGCCGCCAAGTCGAACAAGGGCAGCGGTTGCTGCGTGATTTCCGCCGCCTGCAACGCCGGCATCCCCGTCAGCAGGACGGCGAGCAGGAAGCCGGTGATGGATGGCGCTCTGGACATCAGCAAATTCTGGTTGATCGGAGCTGAAAACCTAGCAATTCGCATGCCAGTTTGCATGAACAAGGCAATGCAATGGCTTGATGCTACAGTGCCTCGTTTCCGAAGTTCGATGGAGTCGAACACTGAATGAGCAACGCAACTTCCGTCGGTTTCATCGGCACGCCAGGGCAGCCTTGGGGTGAATCCGAGATCAGCATCTGGCGTTCGCGCCAGGTACGCAGGCGCAGCTATCACGACGATGTGCTGCCCGTGGTAGACCGCTTGCGCAAGTCCTGGACAGTTCAGCAGTACGGCGAACTGGACTATTCAGGCGAACGCTTTCCCTTGTTCGCCCTGCGCAGCCGCAACTGGATCGATGCACTGCCCACTGCCCTGGTCACCGGTGGCGTGCACGGCTACGAAACCAGTGGCGTCATCGGCGCCTTGCAGTTTGCCGAAGCATTCGCCGGCGAATACGCGGGAAAGCTGAACCTGCTGATCGCACCGTGCGTGTCACCCTGGGCGTTCGAGCGCATCCAACGCTGGAACCCGGACGCCATCGACCCGAACCGCTCGTTCTACGCGGACAGTCCCGCCGGAGAGTCGGCTGCGCTGTGGAATCTGGTCAATTCACTGCGCGGCCAATTCATCGCCCACATCGACCTGCACGAAACCACGGACACGGATGAATCCGAGTTCCGTCCGGCATTGGCTGCGCGCGATGGAAATCCATTCACGCCCGGCACCATTCCGGACGGGTTCTATCTGGTTGACGACACCGAGAATCCGCAGCCTGCGTTCCAGAACGCAATCATCGAAGCAGTTTCCAAAGTGACCCACATCGCGCCCGCTGATGCAGATGGCACCATCATCGGCTCCGACGTGGTGGCACTGGGCCTGATCCGCTATCCACTCAAACGCCTTGGCTTGTGTGCCGGCATCACCGGCGCACGCTACACCACCACCACCGAGGTTTACCCGGATAGCCCGCGCGCCAGTCCCGAGCAATGCAACGCGGCTCAAGTTGCCGCCGTGCGCGCCGCGCTCGATTTCGCCCTCGCAAATCCTGCTTCGTAGGCCGGCTCAAGACAGCGAGGTCGGAACCGACGGTAAAGTCGATGCCAAGCCATCCATCCCCTCAAATGTCGGTTCCACGGCTGCGCCGCTTGAACCGACCTACACCCGTTCGAATCGCAACCGTGCGGTTCGACCAACGAGCACATTGCGCAGTTTTGTAGGTCGGCTCAAGGCCGCGAGGCCGGAGCCGACGTCGAACGGGTTTCACCTTTCCAACCCGGGCCGCGCACCACGCGCCCCGGTCGTGCATTGGTGTGCTCGCCGTTGCGCAATACCTGCACGCCGTTGACGAAGACATCACTGACGCCGCTCGAATATTTCATGGGCTCGGGATAGGTGGCGTGATCGGTGATGGTTTGCGGATCGAACACCACGATGTCGGCGAAGCAGCCCACTGCAAGACAGCCACGGTCCTTCAACTTCCAGTTCTTCGCCGGCAAGCCGCTGAGGCGGTGGATTGCTTCCGCCAACGACATCAGGTTTCGATCACGCACATAGTGGCCGAGGAATCGAGCCACATTGCCGTAGGCGCGCGGATGCGTGCTGGTCTTCAGGAATACACCCTCCGGTGCGGAGGACTCGGCATCGGAACCGAGACTGGTCCATGCCTGCTTCAGGCCCAGTTCGACGTTTTCCTCACTCATCAGGAAATACGCGGTATCCACGCGCGAATCATCCTCGATGATGAGATCGAGCATGGTGTCTTCCGGCGAGGTGCCGCGTTGGGCGATCACGTCGGCCAGGGTCTTGCCGGTGAGGGGTTTCAAGGCTTCGCTGCGGAAGCCGATGAACAGCACCTTGGCATCATCGCCTGCGAGTTCGCGCAGGTTTTCCCAACCCTTGGCTGGCCCCTTCATTTCCGCGATCACGCGCTGGCGGATGGCGGGATCCTTGAGGCGCTTGATCATGACGTCATGGCCACCGGCCTGCACCCACGGCGGCAAGGCGGCCGTCAAGCCGGTGGCGCCGGCCGTGTAGGCATACATGTTTGCGGCGATGTCCACACCTTCGCTGCGTGCCTGATCGATTCGTGCAACTGCCTTCGCCATTTTCGGCCAGTTGCGCGCACCGGCCGCCTTCAGGTGATAGGCCTCGGCGTGCTGGCCGGTTGCGCGGGCGATGGTGATGGTTTCCTCCAGCGCGGGCAGGAATTGATCGGCCTCGCTGCGCATGTGGGCCACATAGCCACCGCCGGATTCGGCCGCCGCTTGAGCAAGGGCAACCAGCTCATCGGTCTTGGCAAAGAATGCAGGCGGATAGATCAGCGAGGCACCGACGCCAAGCGCACCTTCGCGCATGGCTGCGCGAACCAGGTCCTGCATGCGCGAAAGTTGCTCGGGGGTCGGCGCGACATCGTCCTCGCCCAATTCATGAATGCGCACCGTGGTCGCCCCAACAAAGGATGCGATGTTGGGCGTGATGCCGAGCTGCTGCAGGTGTTCGAGGTATTCGCCGAGCGAGGTCCACGGAATGGGAAAATGAAAATCGCTTTGCTGCTTGAGCGCCTGCGCACGCATGGCCTCGGTGAGCGGGCCGCCGGACCAGCCCTCGCCGAAGATCTCCAGGGTCACGCCCTGCATCGTGTCGGACATGCCTCGGCCATCGGCGATCAGGGATTCCGTCGCCCAACTGAGCACGTTGATGAAGCCCGGTGCCACCGCGTGACCTCCCGCGTCAATCACCGTAGTTGCGCTGGCTGGCGTGCCCGCAGGCAGCAGGGCGACAACACGATCACCATTGACCGCCACATCCACCGATTGCGCCGCTGCACCGCTGCCGTCATAAACCGCGCCGTTGCGAATCAGCAGATCGTAGTGCGCCGGCGGCGAACGTGTGGGTGCACTTGAGCAGGCCGGCAGGATCAGGCCCAGGCACGCGAGCACGCTGGCGATGCGGAATTGGCGCATGGCGGTTTTCCCCGTGGCAAGATGAAGCGTCCGAGTATACGTGGGCCTTGCGTCGCAGGCTGGCCGGGTGTGCAATCCGGCATTGCCTGTTCCATCAACCAACGGGAGTGAGGTTATGCGTCAGCCTGGATCTGCCTGGAAAATTCGCGGTCATGGTCTTGCCTTCGGTGCATTGCTGGGCGGCCTCGTCTTTGCGAGTGCCACGGTTTGTGCGGCTACGCCCGGTCGGGCGGCCCTGGAAAAGCAGGTCAGCCAGCAGCATGCGGACAACATCAAGCGCCTGCAGGACTGGATTGCGTTCCCCTCCATCGCCGCGGAAAACCTGAACTCGCAGGAAGGCGCCAACTACATGGCCAAGCTGGCTCGCGAAGCGGGTTTCCAGAAGGTCGAGATCATCCAGACTGATGGCAAACCGGGTGTGTTTGCCATGCTCGATGCCGGTGCGAAACACTCGGTTGGCTTGTACTTCATGTATGACGTAAAGCAGTTTGATCCTGCCGAGTGGAGCTCGCCGCCGCTGCAAGCGAAGATCATCGACAAACCCGGTGTTGGCAAGGTGATGATGGGGCGCGGGGCGGTGAACCAGAAGGGACCGCAGTCGGCGTTGCTGGCCGCCTTGCATGCCATTCGCGGTGCAGGAAAGAAGCTGCCGGTGAACCTGGTGCTGGTTGCCGAGGGTGAAGAGGAAATCGGTTCTCCGCACATCGGCCAATTGGCACTGAATCCGGAAGTTCAGGCGGCCCTCGCAAAAACCCTCGGCGTGTTCATGCCCTCGGCAAGCCAGGACCTGCAAGGCGGCATCACCGTCAGCCTGGGCGCAAAAGGCATCGTCGAACTCGAACTCGTTGCCAGCGGCGAAAAATGGGGCAGGGGACCGGCCAAGGATGTGCATTCTTCGTTGAAGGCGATGGTCGACAGCCCGGTCTGGCGTCTGGTCAAGGCGCTCGACACCCTGGTCTCCGAAGACGGCAACACGATCACGGTTGACAATTACCCGCAGGCACCGGCCATCAGCGCGGCAGAAAAAGCCATGGTGGCCGAGGCGGCTGCCCGGCGTGATGAGGTCAAATACAAGCAGCAGCTTGGCGTCTCACACTGGATTGACGACCTCGCCTGGCAGCAGGCAATGGAGCGCCTGGTTTCACAACCCACCATCAATATCGAAGGCCTTGTCGCTGGATACACAGGTCCGGGCGGCAAGACCGTTTTGCCGCACAGCGCGGTGGCCAAGATCGACATGCGCCTGGTGCCCGGCATGCGTTTCGACGATGCCGTGGCGGCGCTGAAGGCGCATCTGAAGAACCACGGGTACGGCGATATCGAGGTGAACGTCAGCGGCGGTTACGATGCCACCAGTACCAGCGCGGATTCGCGCCTGATGCAGGCGCAGGTCAAGGTGCTCAAGGCGGCTGGCCTCAAGCCGACGCTGTGGCCACGCAATGCCGGTTCGTATCCGGGATTCATCTTCACCAATCCGCCGCTCAATCTTGCCTCTGGACATTTTGGTCTCGGCCACGGCAGTGGTGCCCACGCACCGGATGAGTACATGTTGATCGAATCCAGCAATCCCGCCGTACGTGGCTACGACGGTGCGGTGATGTCCTTCATCGACTACCTCTACGAACTGGGCAAGTAGGATTCCTTGGCGATCAATCGGGTGTTTGTCGGATGTCGGCAAACCCCTGGTTGACGCAACGCTGGTAGCGCGCTTGCACGCGATTGGCGAACCATTCGGTGGTCAGCTTGCGTGTGATCTTCGGGCTTTCCAGCCGGATCTGCGGAATCATTTCACGCGCCATGGGTTTGCCCTTGCGACGATCGGCAATCTCGAACACCCCGCGATACAGCGCGCTTTCCTCGAACGCCAATCCGTCCGACATCCCGAGCTGGCGATGAATGCCGGCATCACCCAGACCCAACTGCGGCCCGAGTGTGCGGGCCGCCGCTTCAGTCGCACTGAGCCTGCCGGGAACAAGCAGATCGCCATCAAGCGCAAGGGGCACGCCGGTGGCAATGCCGAGCGCGTTCTGGAACGCGGCATTGCGACTGGCATACCAGCCGACATTGAAATCGGCAAACCGGTAAATGTGCCGTGGATAATTGCTCGGATAGTCGAGCAGGTGGGCGATACCGAAGTACAAACCACCGCGCCGCGTGAACACGGCATGGCGGATCGAGCCATCGGCAGCAAAGGGATTCGCATGGTCGGCGGCATGACGCTCGGCGAAGGCGATGCTCACCTGCATGGGTCCGCCGGTGCGTACCGGATTGGAATCGGCAAACAACTGACGCCCCAAAGGCACGCGACCAATCAGGTCTTCGTAGATTTCGCTGAGCTCGCGCTCGCTGCGCACGCGGGCAATGCGATCCGCGTAACTGCGCCCATCGGACGACTTGAGCATGAGTGCAACGCCCACGGCAAAGGCAGGGACGTGGTGCTGAGCGGCGCGATGCTCGATTTCCTTGCGTGCGATTCGTCCCAGGTCGGGCACCACCGGATCGGCCACGAATGTCGATTCTTGGGCAATGACGGCCAGTGCCGCACACAGGTTTTCCGTGCTCGGCGGAATATCCAGCAACAGAAACGAGGACTGGATATCGGCAGCCCAACCCGCGCGATCCGGCGTTTTGGGCGGGATCAATTGAACCAACTGGGCACGAACCTCATCCGGTGTGCGCAAAGGTGATCGTTGCGGTGGCGATACGCAGCCGCCCAACAAGGCCAGAAGCCAAAGCAGCATGCCAACCCATACGCACCCGGGAACCTGATGCATGTCCAGTCCTGAGCTCGTGCCCTTCTGCATGTGGTTCAAGGACCTGGGGTCATTTCCATTCATGCGCTGATTCCAGGGACAATTCGGTGTTTACGAATTCCGTTGCGGATCGGCCTGCTGAACCACGTCCGGGTTTCGCTGGACCAACAACATCAAAAGTGTTGCATGATCCGCAGGCGATAGTCTCGCCAAGTGCGGCGAACTGTCAGGCCACCCTCGGGATCCGCTTTGATGATCAACAACGATGTACTGCGCAGCGTGCGTTACATGCTCGACCTGTCCGACCGCAAGGTGGCTGAGATCACGCGCATGGCGGATGCCGCGTTCCCCATGGAGGCGCAACACGCGCAGGCGATGCTGCGCAAGGAAGGGGAACCCGGCTATCTCGAATGTCCCGACAGCGTGCTTGCGCATTTCCTGGATGGTTTGATCGTCCATTCCCGTGGGCGCAGGGAAGGCGATCCGCAGCGCGCCATCGAGAAGCGCATCACCAACAATTTGGTGCTGAAGAAATTGCGGGTTGCTTTTGAGCTCAAGGATGAAGACATGCACGGCATTTTCGAAGAGGTGGACTTTCCCGTGACCAAGCCGGAAATGTCGGCGCTGTTCCGTCAGCCTGGGCATAAGAACTACCGTGCCTGCGGTGATCAGATGCTGCGCAACTTCCTGAAGGGCCTGACTCGGCGCGTGCGCGGCGGGTGAGGGTTAGAGGGTAGAGCTGACCACACCCTCTATTCTTGGGCCGGTTGGAGGATGAATAGGCGCCACCATGATTCCGCTCATGGTTCGACAAGCTCACCACGAACGGAATTGAAGGATTCACCACGAACGGAATTGAAGGATTCACCACGAACGGAATTGAAGGATTCACCACGAACGGAATTGAAGGGTTCACCACGGACGGAATTTGGGGGCTCGCCACGAACGGGTTTGAGCAACGTAGCCAGTATGCAGCGCAGCGCACTGCGTAGGCAGGATGCCGTAGCGAACATGCGCGAAGCGTTGGCCCGAAGGGCAGGCCGGGGAACCGGCCTGTCATCCGGGATAGGTATCGCTCTTTTCCGCTCGAAAAGGGCGTGGAATCTGGCAGGATTCCGTTCATGGTTCGACAAGCTCACCACGAACGGAATTGAAGGGCTCACCACGAACGGAATTCTCTTGCTCAGAGCTGGTTGGACGGCAACATAGTATCTCTCCACGAACGGAAGCGGCTTGTTCAGCGCTATCTTGGGTTGGCCAGTCGCATGCAATAATCTCTGGCTGCCGTGCCTCGTGTTCGAGGTGGAGTCTCGGCGCAGGTCCTCAAATTGGGAATCATCCATGTTTCGATTCAACACGCTTGGCAGGTACGTTCACGCTTCCCTGATGCTGGGTTCTGCGCTTGCGTTGGGAGCCGCAGTGGCCGCACCTGTCAACAGTGACTCCCGGCGTTTCGTGATTACTGCCCAGGAAACCTGGCAGGGGATGCCCGATATGCATGCGTCCGCCGCGCCACGCGTGGATGCCCTGGGCAATGCACTCATGCTGGCCGAACTGGATGCGGGGCAGGTGGATGCGCTGGGGCGGTACGTTCACCTGCAAGAGCGCCGCTGTGGTGGATTCTTCTCGTTTCCGAGCCGCGCCGCTGCGGAAGCCTTCCTGGCCAATGACCGCAGCAGGCAGGCCACGCAGTTTGAACCCATGGGTGGTTACACCATCGACCACGCGAATGTGGTGAACGCCTGGCTGCCGCAGGTCAGCGAGCTGAACATATACAACACCATCAGTCACCTTCAGGCTTACCAGAACCGCTACTACGCAAGTGCAACGGGTGCGGAAGCTGCAGGTTGGATCCGCGATACCTGGCTGGCTCTGGCCAATGGCCGCAGTGATGTCAGCGCCGAATTGTTCACCGCCTGCGGCGACTGTGGCGGTCAGCCTTCGGTGATCCTGACCATCCAGGGCACGACGCTTCCCAATGAAGTGGTCGTTCTGGGTGGACACCTGGATTCCATCAACCATGTGGACAACCTGCCGCCGGCGACCGAGCGCGCGCCGGGTGCCGATGACGATGCCTCCGGTATTGCCAGCCTGACCGAAATCCTGCGCGTGGCGATGGCCAGCAACTTCCGCCCGCAGCGCACCGTCAAATTCATGGGCTATGCCGCCGAGGAAGTGGGATTGAACGGCTCGCAGGCCATTGCCCAGTCATTCCAGGCGGATGGCGTCAACGTGGTCGGCGCCTTGCAACTGGACATGACCAACTACCACGAGCCAGGCCAGGTCGAGATCGAGGTGATCAACGACTTCACCAGCTCAACCTTGAATGCGTTCATGGGCCAGTTGTTCGATGCCTACCTGGCGCCATTGGGCATGAGTCGCGGCAGCAGCCCGTGCGGGTATGCCTGTTCGGATCACGCATCCTGGACATCGTCTGGTTATCCGTCGTCGTTCGTGTTCGAGGGGGGCGGCATGGGGCATGATTTTCAGCAGATTCATAGCGTGAATGACCTGTTGGTCAACATGGGCGATAGCGCCGAACACAGCGTGCCGTTCGCACAGCTGGGCCTCGCCTTCCTCGGCGAAGTGGCCAAAGGCACCAGCCAGGCATCGGACCTGATTTTTGCGCACGGATTCGAGGCCCTGCCGAACCAGCCGCCAACGGCCAATTTCAGCTCGCTGGCCAATGGCCTCGATGTGAGCTTCACCAATACATCGACGGACAATGATGGCAGCATCGTTTCCCATGCCTGGAATTTCGGTGACGGCGGCAATTCCACCGTTGCCAATCCACAACACAGCTACGCGGTAGGCGGCAGTTACCAGGTCACCCTGACCGTGACCGATGACGATGGCGCGTCCGATGATCGCGTGCGCAACGTGGTCGTATCGCCAGGCGGTGGTCCCTTGCAGAATGGCGTGCCGGTTGCGGGGCTTTCCGACACTCAGGGCGGGACCATCTACTTCACACTGGAAGTTCCCGCGGGTGCGACCAATCTCAGTTTCAGCAGCAGCGGTGGCACGGGCGACATGGATCTGTATGTTCGCCGGGGTTCGCCACCCACCCAACAGGTTTACGATTGCCGATCCACTTCATCCAGCAGCACGGAAACCTGCGTCATTGCCTCGCCGCAGGCGGGAACCTGGCATGTGATGCTGTACGCGTGGTCCAACTACAGCGGCGTCACGTTGGTCGGTCAGTTCAACCCCTGAACGTTGTCGCAGCCTTGGAGAGTGATCAATGACCTTGAAAATGCTGTTTGTGCTTGTCTTGCTGATTGCAACGACCCCATCCGCAGTTGCCGACAAGACGAGTGCACCCCCTGAATCGGCAACGCGCACCATCGTGCTGGTGCGGCATGGCAATTACTTGCCCAACCCCGATGCCGACAAGAAGCTCGGCCCGGGTTTGTCTGTACTCGGCGTGGCACAAGCACAGATGGCCGGTGCCCGCCTGGTGGGATTCCCGGATGGGTTCGATGCCCTGTATGTCAGCCCGATGCAGCGTGCGCGCGATACCGCGGCGGCCATCGCGCAGGAGTTTCCGGGGCGCAGCTTCTCGATCATTGATGGACTGGAAGAGTGCACGCCACCCACCTGGCGCAAGGAAGTAGCGGACAAGGAAGATCCGGCCAGCATGGCTGCGTGCAAGAAGCAACTGGATGGCGTGTTCGATGAGTACTTCAAACCGGCGCAGGGAAAACCGCGCACCGAGATGATGGTTTGCCACGGCAACGTGATTCGCTATCTGGTGACCCGCGCGCTCGGCGTGGATACCAAGTCGTGGCTGGAGATGTCGCCGGGCCACGCCAGCATCACCCGCATCCGGGTGGAAGCGGACGGTCGCTTCAAGGTGCTTTCGGTGGGTGACGTTGGCCATATTCCAGCGAACATGCGCACCGGATCCACGGGCGATGCCGATCGCGATCTGGGCGCACCTGCGTTGCCGCTGCAGTCCACTACTCCGGCTGCTCCGGCTCAATAAACGCGCGACCTTTGCTCAGATTCATCAGCAAGTCGCGCAGTCCGCCTGCCTGATCGCGTGGCAGACGCAGGCTGAGGCGTGCGCCCTGTGCATCGAATGCTTCCTCCACCTTCTGCGCCTGGAACTCGTGCAGCCGGGCCATCAGCAGCGGCAGAAGCGCAAATTCGCAATGCACCTGCATCCGGGTCATCGCCACCAACGGAATCCGTTCGGCAAGGCGTAGACACTCCGCCGCGCTCCCGCCATAGGCGCGCGCCAAACCGCCCGTTCCAAGCTTGATGCCTCCGTACCAGCGCGTCACCACCACGAGAACGCGGTCCATGCCTTGGCCTTCGATGGCCTGGAAAATGGGACGACCCGCCGTGCCGCCCGGTTCGCCATCATCGGAGAATCGGTAAAGCGCGCCGATGCGCCAGGCCCAGCAGTTGTGCGTGGCCAGCGGATCGCTCATCCGTTTGAGTGATGCCATGGCCTGATCGGGCGAATCAACACGTTCTGCCTGGACCAGGAAACGACTCTTGCGGATTTCCAGCGACAACTGCGCGGACCTGCGCAGCGCGTGCAACACACTCATGGATCGAGCTTGCGCAAGACATCCGGCAGGTCATGGTCGGGATACTTGCGGCGGAACAGGCGCAGGTTCTCGATGGCTTCCTGGTGCCGACCCTGTTCTTCGAGTCGGATGATTTCACCGAGCCATGCCTCGGGATCCAATTGGATATTCCGATGCAAGCGCATGGATGCGCTGGGTGCAGGCGCCTTGGCAGCGCTGGCGCGCTTTTCTTCCACAACCGCAGCTGGCTCGGCCGCCATGTCGGCTTGCTCGCGCAGGATGCCACCCGCCGCAGATGCCGCGCTTTCCTCGGCAGCCGGGAAGGGTTCGGCAGCAGCCGGCTGCGCCGTGTCCGCCTTCGGCTTTGCCAATTCGGGCATTGGGACGGGTGGCGATGCTGGAGCCGGGGGTGCAGGAGGTGGCGCAGGCCGGGGTTTTTCCTGGCGCGCACGCATGGGGGCCGACTCCTGTTTCGCTGGCGCTGCAGCTTGCGGCGCGGCGACGCTTTCGGCGGAGGGCTGGGCATACACCGCTTCGCGCTCGACGTCGGCCGGTGCGCTGATTGGCTGCACGGGTATCACGCTGCGGGCACTGTCCGAGGATGTATCCGCAGCGTCCTGCCGCTGCATTTGCTGACCGACCTGCCAGGCGATTCCTGCGGCGAGGACAATTCCAGCGGCCGACCCGAATCCGACCAGCCAGCGTTGCGCACGCGGCTGACGCTGACTGCGAATGGCGCGCGCAGCTTCCCCGAGCACGATCCGGTCCAGGCGTGGCGGTGGCTCGGCACGGGCGAGCTTGTCGTAGATGTGGCCCAGGTCGCCCCGATCTGCGTTCAGCAGCTGTTGGAGATCCTGTTCGGGATCGCGTCGCGTGCTCATGACTCAAACCTCGCCCGCACCCGCGCAAGGGCATAGCGAAGGCGGGATTTCACGGTTTCCCGGCCCGCCCCGGTGACTTCCGAAAGTTCCTCAAGTCCAAGGCCATTTTCCATGCGCAACAAGAAGGTTACGCGCTGTTCTTCAGGTAATTCCTCAAGCGCGAGCTGAAGCCTGCGGCGCTGCTCGAACTCGCTCAACACACGATCCGGCTGCTCGGACTCCGGTGCGTCCAGGCGGCTGAACAGCAGATCGGTTTCCTCCGCCGAGGCATGCGGCCGCGAGCGGCGAAAGCGGTCGATCACCAGATTGTGGGCAATCTGCAAGAGCCAGGTGCTGAACTTGGCTTCCGGCCGATAACGCTCGCGAGCGGCCACGGCCCGGCTCCAGGTTTCCTGGAACAGTTCATCGGCATCGGCGCGCTGACGCAAGGAGCGCAGCAGGAAGCGGTACAGGGTGCCGCGATGACGGCGATAGAGGGTCTCGAAGGCGATCATGTCGCCCCCGGCATACGCAAGCATCAGTTCCTCGTCCGTACGTTCCGACCCCATGGACGCGAGGTTAAGGCAATCCAGGGAGGTCGTCATCAACATGGTGCCGTGTGCAACGCGGCAAGGCGGGAATCGGGGTTTCCGGGAGGCCGGGATTTGGGATCTGAGAGGAATGGCACTGACTTAAGCTCGTCATCCCGGCGAAAGCCGGGATCCATATTGCTTTTCTCCGCCGGATGCCCAAGACCAAAATGGATTCCGGCTTTCGCCGGAATGACGGTATCTGGGTGCGCCGGCCTTAAGTCAGTGGCATTCGGATCTGAGAGTAGGGATTCGGACCAGCGGCTACTCGGGAGTGTGGAGCGCAGGCTTCGAATCCGGGCATTGAATGTCTGAATCGCGGGGAGGAATCAGTAGACGACTACTCGCTTTCCCCAATTCCCAATCCCGAATCCCGGATTTACTCGATCTGCTCGCGCGCCCAGTTCGCGTCCAGCGCTTCCATCGCATCCATGGGCTTGAGCTTGGCGGCCTTGTCGAAGGCTTCGGCCACATCGTCCTCGCGCTTGTCGCCGTGCAGCAACAGCAAGCCGTTGCCGTACTCGATCCAGGCGATCGGAGAGGCGGGCGTCAACTTCAAGGCGGCCTTCAGGTGTTTTTCCGCATCGCTGGCGTTGGCCCCGTAGGTCAACTTGGCCAGCATGCCGCCCACCTTGCCGACGATCTCGGCGTGATACAGACCAAGCGCGGTTGATGCCTCGGCGTGCTTCGAGGTCATCTTGAGCGTGGTTTCCAGTGATTCGCGCACCTTGCCGGCCAAACCTTGGGCCAGCGCCTTGGCAATGGAGATCGACTGGCTCAAACGGCCCAAGGCAAAGGCACGCCGGAAGTGGCTGTTGACCTGGCCCGGCAGCGCGATCACGGCTTCCTCAGCCAGGCGAACCAGATCCTCGTAGCGCGAAGTGACACTGGCCGGATCATCGACGAGGCGACCTGCATGGATGCCTGCCGCCTTGATCGCGACCGATGCACCCAGCGCCTTGCGCGCCAGGCCCGACTCGTAGGCGCGCTGGAACTCGCCGCGATGAAAATCGCGCCACGCCTCCTGCAGATCGGCAGCGATGGCCGCAGCATCCTTGCCCAGCTTTGGATTGGCCTTGAGCAACACGTCAACGTGCGTCTCGTCGGGAAAGGGTTCCTGGTCACCCGCGTGCAGCTTGGGCCAGGCCTTGGCCAGCTTGTCACCGCTGTAATCAAATGCCTTGTCCTTGATCGGGCAGGGCGCCCAGGATTTCTTTGCCATCGGTCGTGTCCTCGTGTTGCTCTCCATCATCCTGCACCCGCAGCACGGGTTACGGCAAGCCAATGGCCCGCATCATTCACGAGCAATGCGGGCTAGACTTTCCACTCCTTACCTGCCAGTGCAACGCTTCGACGCGCATGAACGCCAGTGAGACATCCGCCGACCCCGCTCAGCGCGCAGCCCAATTGCGTACGCTGATCGAGGAAGCCAACTATCGCTATCACGTGCTCGACGACGCGGCGATCCCGGACGTCGAGTACGACCGCCTGATGCGTGAACTCGAGGCGCTGGAGGCGACTCACCCCGAATTGGCGAGGCTTGATTCGCCGACGCGACGCGTGGGTGCAAGGCCAGCCGAAGGATTTGCCGAAGTCCGTCACGCGCAGCGCATGTTGTCCCTGGCCAACGCGTTCAGCGAGGCGGAAGTCGCCGAGTTCGTGCAGCGCATCGTGGAGCGCACGGGAAATGCCGAGCCGCGATTCTCGGTGGAACCCAAGTTCGATGGCCTTGCCATCAGCTTGCGCTATGAAAACGGCGTGTTCGTGCAAGGCGCGACCCGCGGCGATGGCGAAACCGGCGAGGATGTGAGTGCAAACCTGCGCACCATTCGCGCCATTCCACTGCGACTGCGCGGTGCGGATTGGCCAGCCGTGCTGGAAGTGCGCGGCGAGGTGTACATGCCGCGTGCGGGGTTCGATGCATACAACGCCAAGGCGCGCGCCGAAGGTGGCAAGGTGTTGGCCAATCCGCGCAACGGTGCTGCCGGATCGCTGCGCCAACTCGATCCGGCTATCACCGCCACCCGTCCGCTCGCCTTCTATGCCTACGCACCGGGGGACATGGTCGAATCGGAATTGCCGGCGACACATTCCGCATTCATGACTCGCCTGCGTGACTGGGGCTTCCCGGTCAGCCATCTGGTTGAAACCGCGCGTGGCCTCGATGGTTGCCTTGACTACTTCCGTCGCATTGGCGCACAACGCGACACGTTGCCGTTTGATATCGATGGCGTGGTCTACAAGCTGGATGACCTCGCCCTGCAACGTGAACTCGGTTTCGTCGGCCGGACACCGCGCTGGGCCATCGCGCACAAGTTCCCGGCCCAGGAGCAGACCACGCGGGTTCTGGCCATCGACATCAACATCGGCCGCACCGGTGCCGCCACACCCATTGCGCGGCTTGAAGCAGTACAGGTGGCCGGCGTGGTGGTTACCAATGCCACCTTGCACAATGCCGACCAGATCGAGCGGCTCGATGTGCGGGTAGGCGACAGCGTGATCGTGCGCCGCGCCGGTGACGTGATCCCGGAAGTGATGCGCGTCATGCACGAGTTGCGTCCGGCCGACACCGTGAAGTGGCAGATGCCCACGCACTGCCCGATCTGCAGGTCGGAGCTGGTGCGCGAAGAAAAACAGGTGGTCTGGCGTTGCTCGGGCGAGTTGATTTGTCCGGCGCAGCAGAAGGAATCGATTATTCACTTCGCCTCGCGCCGCGCCATGGACATCGACGGCCTTGGCTCGCGCCTGATCGAGGATCTTTGCGATCTCGGCTTCGTGTCGTCGATAGCCGACCTGTACCGACTCTCGGTTGCGGACTTCGTCGAAATGAAGCGCCGCGCCGACGAACGCGACGGCACCACGCCGGAAACCGTCAAGGCCGGCAAGGTGGCCAGCAAGTGGGCGGAAAACCTGGTCGAGGCCATCGAGCACAGCAAGCGCGCCACGTTGGAGAGATTCCTGTTTGCGCTGGGCATCGAGCATGTCGGCGAGAGCACGGCCAAGGTCCTGGCGCAGTGGTTTGGCACGCTGGATCGGATTCGCCACATGCCCTGGCCGCTGCTGAAACTGCTGCCGGACATTGGTGGCGAGGTAGCCCGCTCCATCGATCATTTTTTTGCCCAGCCCGGCAACCAGCAGGCCTTGGATGATTTGCTGGTCCGCGGTGTCGTGCTGAGCGACGAGCACGACGTCTCGGCAAAGCTGAAGTCTCGGCTGGGTGTCGATGAGTTTCTGGTGCAACTGGAGATCCCCAAACTGACGCCCCGACGCGCTGAACAACTGGCAGCCACGGGAAATCTGCCCGATGCGCTTGCCGGACTTCCATCGCAGCAGCTGGTCAGCGCCGGACTGCCTGCCGACACCGTTGCCGCGTGGCTGGCGTGGCATGCCGATGCAGCCAACGCAACCTTGTACCAGCGCAGCGTGAGAGCCTGGAACGAACTGAGCGAGCTTGCGCAATCGGTTGCGGGTTCCGCTACTGCCTTGCCGCTGGAAGGCAAGACCGTGGTGCTGACCGGCAGGCTGTCCTCAATGAGCCGCGATCAGGCCGGTGCGAAACTGGAGGCGTTGGGCGCCAAGGTGGCCGGCAGCGTGTCGAGAAAGACCGATTTCGTCGTCGCCGGCGAAGCGGCCGGTTCCAAACTCGACAAGGCGCAGGCGCTGGCTGTCGAAATCTGGGATGAAGCGAAGCTGCTGGACTATCTGGCCGGGCAGGGCGCGTGAGTCCGTCGATGCCGCACGAGCCTTTGCGCGAGGCATTGCGGCTGCGTGCGCGTCTGTACGCCTTGATCCGCGAATTTTTCGCAAGGCGCGGCGTGCTGGAAGTGGAAACGCCAATCCTCTCCGAGGCGGCCAACACCGAACCGAATATCGAGAGTTTTTCCACCGCGTTCACGGGCCCGACTGAATCCCCATCACGCCAACGGTGGCTGCGTACCTCGGCCGAGTTTCCGATGAAACGCCTGCTCGCGGCGGGCGTCGGGGATTGCTACGAGCTGGGGCGCGTGTTCCGCAACGGCGAAGTCGGCAGGCGGCACAATCCCGAGTTCAGCATGCTCGAATGGTATCGGGTGGGCTGGAATCATTTGCGCCTGATCGATGAAACCGTGGAGTTGGTGCAGGCAGCATTGGCCTTGCTCGGACGCAGTTCAGAGTGTGTGTCATTGACCTATCGCGAACTGTTTGCGCAGACCCTCGGACTCGACCCGTTCGCTGCGTCCGTCGATGTGCTACGCGCTGCGCTCGCGGATGCCAACATCGAGGCATCGAGCCTGGAGCGCGATGACTGGCTGGATCTTCTCATCACGCATCGCATCCAGCCTGAGTTTCCCGCGGATCGGATCACCGTGATCCGCGACTGGCCAGCCAGTCAATGTTCGCTGGCCCGCATTCGTCCCGGCTCCCCGCCGGTGGCCGAACGCTTCGAGTTGTATCTGGGCAGGCATGAACTGGCCAATGGCTACCACGAACTTGCGGACGCCAGCGAGCAGCGCACGCGCTTCGAGCACGACAACCAGCGCCGCCGGCAACGCGGCCAGGTCGAATTGCCGGTCGATGAACGCCTGCTGGACGCCCTTGCGCAGGGCCTTCCGGACTGCGCCGGCGTGGCATTGGGCATAGAACGTTTGCTCATGTGCTTGCTGCAAACCGACGATATCCGCCAGGTGTTGGCGATTGACTTTGCGCATGCATGACTGGAGGTGGATGCGCTGCGCTTATCCACACTACCCATGCACCAAATGTGGTGTATTCGCTGCAAATAATCATCCCGTCTATGTGTCGCGCGTAGGGTGGATAAGCGAAGCGCATCCACCGGATTCGGCTATTCATCGGCCAGACTGACGTGCGCCGACGCGCCCACGCACCTCGGCTTCCAAACCCTTCAGACCCCAGCGCTTGCCGATGGCAATCGCGTCCTCAGCGGAAGAGCAGTCGATGCAACAGGCTGCCCGCCAGCATGGCGGGAACAAACCACAGCGATTCCAGTGAGCCGGCACCAAGCCCCGCCAGGGCGGGACCCGGACAGTATCCGGCGATGCCCCAGCCGATGCCGAACAGCGCGGCACCGGCCAGCAGCGGTGCATCGATGTGCTTGAGGTTCGAGACCTGGAATGCACTTGCGAACAGGGGATGACCGCCACGCAGGATCGGCGTGAACAGCAGGGCGGTGGTGGCAACGGCACCGGCCAGCACGAACATGAGCGTGGGATCGAAGGCGCCGGCCACGTCGAGAAAGCCAAGCACGATGCGTGCATCGGTCATGCCGGACATGGCCAGGCCGAGCCCGAACAATGCGCCGGCGACGAGCGCAGAAACCAGCAAGCGACTCATGACAACCCCCAGACGTGGCGCAAGAGGAATGTCGTCAGCATCGCAGTCGCCATGAAGACCAGCACGGCGGCAAGCGAACGAACGGAGAAGCGACCCAGGCCGCACACGCCATGCCCACTGGTACAACCATTGCCCATGCTCGTACCGAAACCGACCAATAATCCGGCAATGATCAACCCGGTGGTCGAAAAGCCTTGGCGGGGTTGTGGTGCGCCCGGAACGAAGGCGATGTAAAGCCCGGCAGCGGCAATCAACCCGAGCAGGAATGCAATGCGCCACGACGTCTCGCCGGATTTCGGCAGCAACACGCCATTCATGATTCCGCTGATGCCGGCGATGCGTCCGTTCAGCCAAAGCAGCAGAACGGAGGAAAGCCCGATCAACACGCCACCCGCAAGTGCGGGTATCCACGCCTCAAACACGATGCACCTCCTTCCTGTTCAACGCAAAAGTGATACAAACAACCGCTCGTGGTGAGCCCGAGCCTGTCCTGAGATTCTATGCTGCATGTCAAGCAGCGCTGAGCAAAAAATTCCGTTCGTGGCGAGCTCCCAGGCCCGTTCGTGGCGAGCTCCCAGGCCCGTTCGTGGTGAGCTCCCAGGCCCGTTCGTGGTGAGCTCCCAGGCCCGTTCGTGGCGAGCTCCCAGGCCCGTTCGTGGTGAGCCTGTCGAACCATGAGCGGGACCATGGCATACCCGCCCAACCATTCGTTCGTGGTGAGCCCGAGCCTGTCCTGAGCCAGTCAAAGGGTGGGCCTGCGATCTTGCGATCCGTTCATGGTTCGACCAGCTCACCACGAACGGCATGTCTTGTCGCGTTCGTCCTGAGCCAGTCGAAGGGCCCGTCCTGTCGAAGGGAACCATGGACGGTTTCATTGCAATCTCTCGACAAGATTCGATCCATCCAGCGCGAACAGTGCCTGAGTGGCAAGATCGATCGCTCACTTATCGACTCCAGAGCCCATGCATTGCAAGCGGGCCGGTCGCAACCAGACCCAGACCACAACGCAGGCGAGCACCGCAACCGCCGACGCAAGCAGGAACGCCATCTCGCCGCCGGATCTTTCCCAGACCCAACCGGACAGCAGTGCGCCGAGCACGCCGCCCACACCCGAGGAGAAACCATAAAAGACGCCCTGGGCGTGACCGTTCTGCCGCCCCGGAAAGAATATCGCGAGGAATTGCATGCTGGCAGCGAAGAATGCGGCGAAGCTGAGGGCATGGGTCGCCTGCGCCAATGCCATCAACACGGCGCTGTCGGCAAACAGTGCAACCATGGCCCAACGCACCGCGGCGGCAAGCACCGACACCAGCAGCACCCATGCGGCATGCCAGCGCCTCAGGATCCAACCCGATCCGGCAAACACCAGGATCTCCAGCACAACGCCAATCGACCAGTAGATGCCGAGCGAGGACGTGCTGTAGCCATGTTCATCAAGATAGATGGAGTAGAACGTGTAGTACGGACCGAAGCAGATCTGCATGAGGAAGGCGACGCCGAAGAATGCAGCTACTTCCGGGCGCTTCAGCCGAGCTGCGAATCCACCATGCTTCCCCGCCGGTGCTTCCGATTGCCCGCTTCCATAGTCGTTGAACCACGAGGACACGCACAAGCCGGCGAACAAGGGCAGCATGAGCCAGGGCAGGGTGGTTTCACCCAGGCGGTCGAGCAACAGCCCGAACAGCGCCACCACCAATACGAATCCGATCGATCCCCATACCCGGATGCGCCCGTAGCGTTCACTCCTGCCGACCAGGTGCGAAAGCGTGATTGCCTCGAACTGCGGCATCACCGCGTTGTAGACGAAACAGAACACACACATGGCAAGGAACAGGCCCGTGAAGTCGAGCGGCACGATGAACACGGCAAAGCTGAGCGCGGTGGACAGGCAGCCGATGCGCAACCAACGGATCGGATGCGCTGATCGGGATGCGAGGGTGCTCCAGGTGCTCGGCGCGAAAATACGCGTGGCATACCACAGGCTCATGAGGATGCTGATGGCCGCGGCATCATGGCCACGCGCCTTCAGGTACACACCCCAATACGGCGTGAATGCCCCGAGCGCCGCGTAGTAGGCAAAGTAGAACGAAGACAGGCGCAGCATGGGAATCTCGGCTTGCGCAAGCGGCGAGGCCTTCATTTCAGAAATCCAGATCCAGGCTGGCACACAGGTAATCGATCATCGGCGCGACGCGCTTGAAGCGGTCGATCAACAAGGGCTTGAGCTCGTTGGAACAGGCCAGTGCATCGGCAAATCGCTGCGAGGCAACAAAGTCCTTGCGCTTGATGTCCTGCAGGAGGTCTGCATCCACCTCGAAGCCGCGCGGATCGCGGATCAGGCTGTCGCCGCCCAGCGCAAAATGCGTGGTGAATGAACGCGAACGCGTTGCCTTTTTCCAGGCCGCCGGGTTGTTGGCAAGGAATGAACGGATGCGCTTGAGCGCCTCCGCACCCGGATGCCAGATGCCGCCACCGACAAAACAGTCTGCCGGTTCGAAGTGCATGTAGAAGGAAGGCGCTTCCTGTTGCCGGTGATGCTCATGGAACAGGCGCGCTCCCGCCCAAGTCTTGTAGGGCGTCTTGTCGTTCGCGTAGCGGGTGTCGCGATGAATGCGGAACATCGAGCCACCCTGGGTGCGTGGATCTGCAACGTAATGCGTGGAGATCTTCGCCAGCGCAGGTTGCAGGTCCGCGATCAGATGCAGGAAAGGCTGGCGCACCACGCCTTCATAGCGCGACTTGTTGTCGGCGAACCAGGCGCGGTTGTTGTTGTTGCGCAGGTCGCGCAGGAACTGGAAGCTGGCCCGGGTGAAATAGACGCTCATGGATTCAATCCAGCGTGCGGCGAAGGTGCATGCCCCAGTCCTCCAGGGCATCGAGAATGGTGACCTGGCCTTGCGTCGCGCTTGTCCGCAATTGCTGGATGAGGGAGAAGTAGTCATCCAGTGTCAATGTGGTCAGCGCCGAGGACGTGGTCAGGCGCTGGCGACGGAATGCCTGCCAGTGATCGGCCTCATCATCACTGAGCGAAGCCGGCCAGTTGCGTGCGCGATAGCGGAACAGCAGTTCCGCATAGCGCGGATCCTTGAACACAAATGACGCGCTGCCCAGCTTGTCCGCCGAGCTGTTGCGCACGTCGCGCAGCAGTCGCTTGTCCGCATCCGGCAGGAATCCGGAATACAGTGCAAGCTCCGCATCGCTGGCCGCCTCGAATGCCGGTTGCGCCGCAAACACCGCCTGCAGTTTGCGGGCAAGTCCCGTTTGGCCCGCAAGCATCTCGCGGTGACGCAAGGCGCGCTCGACATCGAGGGCAATGCGTGCGCTGTCGATGCCTTTCAATACCGAAAGTGGTGCCAGGGCCGGGGATCGGTTGGCATGCACCAGCTTGAGTGGAATGCGCGGGATGTCCTCGGGCAGATCGTTGCGTGCCACGAACACGCGCTCGGCGATGTCATCGGCATCCAGTTCGAGCAGGGGCGCTGGATCGACATCGAGATCGTAGACAATCACGCCGTTGGCATTGGTCGGATGCATGGCCAAAGGTGCAACAATGGCCAGGCAGCCACGCGTGGCCGGATAGCGCGAGGAGACATGCACGATCGGCGTGCCATGCGCGACATCGAGCAGTTGCAAGGCCTGTTGCTTGCGGCGCAGGCCAAAGTGGAAGTCGAACAGGCGCGGTTGCCGGCGACGGATCAGGCGCGCCAGCTCGATCAAGGCCTCGACATCGGATAGCGCATCGTGCGCGCGATGCTGCTTGAGTCCGTTGGCACTGGCCAGGTCTTCCAGACGAAAGCTCGGGCTGCCATCGTCGCGCCGCGGCCACTCGATGCCCTGCGGCCGCAGGGCGTAACACA
>Ga0208460_10000357_pt1 | contig 32201 bp, 19 predicted proteins | sample AD_STIC10_MetaG_FD_184436 | JGI IMG/M metagenome (GOLD analysis project Ga0208460, IMG submission 184436) | Active sludge microbial communities of municipal wastewater-treating anaerobic digesters from USA - AD_STIC10_MetaG (SPAdes) (version 2) | ecosystem: Engineered > Bioreactor > Anaerobic >... | reverse complement strand
TCCTGAAGACTGACTGAAACGGGACTTTCTTCCGGCGGGGTGCAAGCGACAGCACGGTTACAAGGACATTTCAGGCAACTGGAGAGGCCCTCCTCGCCCGAATATTCCACGCAACAACGGGGATGACTGGCAGAGGTGGAGTAGGGAGGCACCCCACCGACCGAAAGCGCTCACTGGTTAAAGGTCACATAACCCTTTTGACGAAGACGTTTGGGAAGCCGTATGCGGGAAATCCGCACGTACGGTTTGAGGAGGCAGGAGAAGGAAACCGGGAGAGAGTAAGCTGCCAGGTGGTGTGATGGATACTCACACACATAAATCGAGAGCGGTACATCTCTGACTCCACGGCGCCTTCTCTTGACCCTACGTCCGGCACGTCTTTTCGGCTCTTCGATACATTACTTGAAGCCCACTGATCATCCAAGAAATATAAAGTAACATAAGAGGAATAAAAAGAGTCCGCGAGATGGCGGATTATGCGATTAGAGCGGATTATCGAAACGGTCTAAGGGTCTACAGAATTATTACGGTTGAAGATGTTAATTAAGTACGTCTTGTAACTTGTCGAAGAGCCGTCTTTTCTTTTTCCGGGAGAGCCCTGGCCCTTTGCCAGTTTTTCCTCCGCGCTCTCTGTGCCCTCTGTGTGAACCCTGTTTTGATCTTTGGAACGAACGAAAACCGGGGTATCGCGCCGTCGCGAATAGAAAGGGCGATTACGCCGCGATGCTTGTCCTCTCCGTGTTCTCTGTGCCCTCTGTGCGAACCCTGTTTTTTGATCTTTTGAACGAACGAAAAGCGGGGTATCGCGCCGTCGCGAAAAGAAAAGGCGCTTACGCCGCGATGCCTGCTCTCTCTGTGTTCTCTGTGCCCTCTGTGCGAGCCCTGTTTTTGATCTTTGGAATGAACGAAAACCGGGGTATCGCGCCGTCGCGAATAGAAAGGGCGCTTACGCCGCGATGCTTGTTCTCTCCGTGCCCTCTGTGCGAACCCTGTTTTGCTTTTAAGATATGCCAACTTCAAAATTGGCGTTTCCAGAGAAAGGCCGACTGGAAGTCGGCCCCACAAAGAGAAAAGGGGCTTACGCCGCTTTGACTACGTGGACCAAAAATCGTGCGGTCGAATCTGACCTTGTTTCTCGATTGCGCCCCATATCTTGAACCACACCGGTGCTTTGAAGCGTAGCGCTTTATTCCGATCTGGCTACGAAACAATTTCGCTCTTGAAACAGTTTTCGGAAAAAGGGACAGACCGTCGACCCGTAACGCGCCTGCCCTGCGCGCTGGAGTGGGTTTGTAAAACAAAGACCAGGTTTTCCCGAGGTAGACGACGCCTAATTTTCATGGTAAGATTCTAAGCGCGCCGCGCCGAACCTGGGAACGCTCTGGGAACGTCAACTTGTAAGTTGGCATGTCTTTCGGAGTGCTCCGAACTTCAGTCCGGCTCGTTTTACAGGAGCTCTTCGAACCCCTCGCGACACTCGTTTAAGCCGGAGGCGGCGCTCCACGAAAAGACGCGCAAGATCGAAAAATGGAGAGGTGAAGAACGTGGAAAAGGTAAAAGTCGGGATCATCATCTGCAGCCGCTACCGGAATTGCGGAGGCGGGAAGTGTCTTAGGGCGGCGCGAAACCTGGAAGGAGGGTTCAGCGTCCACGAAGGAAAAGAGGTTGAAATCGTCGGATACTCGTCGTGTGGCGGATGCCCGGGCGGAAACGTTGAGTACGTCCCGGCAGAAATGAAGAAGAACGGGGCGCAATACATCCACCTCGCCACGGGGATGATCGTGGGATATCCGCCCTGCCCAAACCTTCGGTATTTCAAGAGGTTCATAGAAGAGAAGTACGGATTAGAGGTGATTCTCGGAACGCATCCGATACCCGAGAATTACTTTCGAACGCACTTGAACCTCCGCACCTGGGATTCGCCCACCTGGCAAGAAATCATCGACCCCCTATCTCGAGACGAGGCGCTCCGCAAAGCCTACGACTGAGCCGAACAACCTCGAGATCGTTTATCCCTTGGGCGCGCCTGTTAGCGCCCATCTGAGACTGCCGAACTATAGTTCGGCATTTTTTTACCTTTCTGAGAACGCTGGACGCTTGGGAACGCTCTGGGACCGCCAACTTTTAAGTTGGCATGTCTTTCTGGCTCTTCGACTCGTTACTCGAATTCCGCTGAAAATCCCAGAAATACGAAGCTTCATACGAGGAATAAAAAGAAACCACCAGGTAGTCGATTTGAGCACTGTGAAAGGATTATCGCAACAGCCTGAGGATCTACAGAATTGTTCCGGCAGAAGACGGCAATTAAGCACATATAGAAAATTGCCGAAGAGCCCGACAAACCTGCCAATCTAATGATTGGCGTTCCCAGAAACCTTGCCGAACAATAATTCTGTGTTCCAGTACCTGCGGCTTTCCCGGAAACTCTGCCGAACTAAAGTTCGGCGTTCCCATAGACCTGCCAATCTAAAGATCGAAGTTTCGAAAAAACCTGTACCAAACTTAGGCTCAAGAGAAGGCGCGCGAAGACGGAAGCTATCTGCGGCACGCAGCTACCAGACCCTATCTCCAAAAATAGGCAAAACATATGGTATACTCCGTACGAGAGGTGATCGGATGTGTCTAGGCAGAAGTTCACAATAGAAGAAATAGTAGAGATTCTTTCGGCCGAGAAAAAATCTTCCGTAGCGGGCGTGTGTCGAAAACACGGAATTAGCGCGTCCACTTTTTATCGTTGGCGGGAACGCTACGCGGCCGCTCGTGACCAATCTGGCGCATATTCTTTGGATATCGCGAAGAAGCTTGTGGCCTTAGAGGCAGAAAATGCCGCTCTCAAGAAAGCCTTAGCCGAGAAAGAATTAGAATATACGGTGCTTAGGGAATTCATTGAGAAAAATGATCTTGAAAAGTGAAGGCGAGTCCTTTGCCATAGCCGCTTTCACATCTCAGGATCTCTCATGCCCATAAGGGTCTCGAAGACAAAGGAACGGTTCTAGAAAGGCGCTCTCAGGAACTATTTCTCTGTGCCGTCTGTGTTCTCCGCGCGAACTCTGCTTCTCTTTTTGCGAAAAACACCTGCAAATCGAAAGACTGGCGTTCCCGAAAACCATGCCGAACTAAAGTTCGGCGTTCCCAGGCGTTCCCAGTGTGCTCCCAAGCATCTTTTCACTGTGCCCTCTGTGTTCTCTGTGCGAACTCTGTTTCTCTTTTAACGAAAAACACCTGCCAATTGAAAGTTTGGCGTTCCCAGAATACATGCCGAACTGAAATTCCGCGATCCCAGGAGGGCGTTCCGCACGGAATGGTAATTGACGCAAACTCCCTGTGAATCCCCTTCAGCGAATCTCTATAACCCCGCAGAATACGCGCTTAGGGGATTGACTTTTCAATTTCCATTGGCGTATAATGCGGCTATTGGGTTTTCAAGAAACAGCGCTGTTTCCTCTGTCCCCACTATCATCTGGTTCAATTAACTCCAAGAATTCGCGTTTTCTTGGCCATGTCTAACGTTCGCGAATTTTCCTCTCCAATCTCGTACACCTTAATTTTAGGAGGCTGAACGATGCTCAGAGCATTCCGTTCGGATGCTGTTAGAAAGTTTTTTTTAGTATGGCTAGTCGGAGTTTTGGTCTTTGTACCGTTTATCACGGGCTTTGCGCTTCAAAATGAACAACCGGCCGTTTTCGTGGACTCAACTCCTTTCATTCCCGGTGAGCCGCTAGACAAGAATGAAATGCGGATCACTTTCATGGGGACTTCGGTGATTCCGCGGAAAGGGCAGGCCAGTAACAGTGTCTTCGTGGAGACAGGTAACGGGGACAGCTTCATCTTTGATATCGGATCGGGCGTTTCGACCAACTACGTGGCGATGGGGATTCCTTATTCCCGTATGGATAAGGTGTTTTTAACCCACTTGCACGCTGACCATATGAGCGACCTGACGACCCTGTATTGCTTCGGACCTTCGTTGGATCGCAAGACCCCCCTTAGGCTTTTCGGACCCAGCGGCGATACTCCGGAGTATGGGACTATGGCCTTCGCCGAAGCTTTGAAACTGCTGACCAGGTGGCACGTGGAGAGCTTCAGCTTCACCCCGACGGGTCTCAAGAGCGGGGTCAGCGGTTATGATATCGATGTAAAGGAGCTGCCCTATATGGAGGTCGGTGGCGTCGCCTACGAGGAGAACGGGGTCAAGATCACACATTTTCCAGCGGTGCACGACCGGAACGGTTCCATTAGCTACAAACTCGAATGGAACGGCCTGTCTATGATCTTCTCTGGTGACACGAAACCGAACTACTACATGGTCGACCAGGGAAAAGGGGTGGATGTGCTGATTCACGAGATGGTCGTTCCGCCGGAGGTGTGGGCGGCGAAAAACACTGGGATGAAGCCCGGCGACGTGGGGTGGCCGCAGGCGATCGCATACACCACCGCAGTCGAGGACTCCTCACACACGACCCAGAAGGCGCTCGGGTATATTTTGAGCCAAGCGAATCCCCGCCTTGGGGTGGCCACGCACTTCCAGGTGAACGAAGACACGGTGGATAACGCGCTGGAAGATGTCCGCACCTGGTATCAAGGGCCCTTCGCCATCGCCACGGACCTTCTGGTGATCAATGTCTCCAAAGACCGCATACGCCTGCGCTACGCTCAGGTCTCGGATTACAGCTGGTATCCGTCGCCAAAACTGTATCCTCCCGCCCAATTGGCTCCTCCAAAGTATCCGTCGCCGCTCGCCCAGCTCAACGAGGAGTTGTTGTCGCACGTCATTCCCGCGAGCGTCTACGCAGGAGAGACCAAATAATCGCGCATTCAAGTTGAAAAACCCGTTCCTCCTGCCGCCTTTAGGGTATAGTAGGGTAGTTGAGCGTTCGGCTACCGGAATCGAAGCGCCCCGCAACAACACGAAAATGGGGCGCTCCCGTGTTTCGTAGCATCATCGTTTTCGAACAAAAAAGGAGGTACGGGTATGAGATTCCTCAACAAGGTATCGTTGGCGTTATATGCGCTTTTGGCAATTCTGTTTTTACTTTCCTGCAGCGCTTCGACGCCGCCAACACCTACGCCGATACCGGATTTGACTGATCCGGAGGTCTTTAACGCGATTATGACGGTCGTCGGAGTCTCAGACCCCTCCCAATACACCCGGGAAGACCATCCGTTCTCCCTTCTTCCGGGTTCGGAGGTTTGGGAGTTTTCCCTCGTCGCACGTCAAAACGTCCTCTACACCGTTCGTTTCCGAGGCGTCCGGGTCAACCCCGTCGGTAGGAAGTACGTCCTCAACCTGAGAGGTCTAGAGAGCGGGAAGTACGCTGTCGAAATAACAGCTTCGAGCGCGTCGGCCGCCCTGAAATTGGGTGGGGCGTATACGTCGGCTTCTTCCCGCGATTCTACGGTTTTCTTTTGGATAAAGGTCACCGAGGCGAATCCGGAACGGGTCTTCTATATCTCTCCCACCGGTAACGACGCCGGAACAGGCGGCCAGCAGTCGCCTTGGCGAACGCCGCACCTGTCCGTTGCGAAACTCGTACCAGGGGATACGTTGATTTTTCTTGATGGAGAGTACGTCTTGTCGGAGTTCGACGAGATCATAATTCCTCCCTCTGGAACGGAAGACGCTTGGATCACTTTAACGGGCGCGCCCGGCTTCAAACCGTCCATCAAGGGTGAGAACAACCTGTATTCCGCGATCATCCTCTCCGATGTATCGTATATCAAGATATCAAACCTCGAGTTCACTTCCGTTACCGGTGAGTACTTCCGAGATGCCATTAACGGGGTGGACGGCCCGATTAACCATATCGTCCTCGAAGACTTGGATATTCACCATATCGACGAGTTCGGGATCAATTTTCGTGACGTCGAGCATCTCCAGGTTCTGGACTGCCGCATCTTTTATTGCGGGTTTGGGGCAATCGGGGGCCCACCAGCGGAGAACGACGGCTGGCGACATATCTTGATTCGCGACTGTGACCTCTCCTACAGCGGGCATTATTATCAAGGCGTTGAAGACAACCCGCTCAATCCTTATGATCGACCCGACGGCCTCGGCCTCGAGGCTTCCGACGGGCCCATAGAGATCGTCCGTGTCACCGTCCGGCATAACCGCGGGGACGGTCTGGACTCCAAAGCGGCGAACACCTTCATCCATCATTGCCTCGTGTCGAACAACTACGCCGATGGGATTAAACTGTGGGGCGCCGGGTCGAAGGTAGAAAACACCCTCATCTGTGGGACCGGCGACGGCGCGCTCGAGTCGGGGTGGTGTCCGTTTGTGATCAGCTATTGGGGTGCCCCAAACGCGACATTCAAGCTGACGAACGTCACGATCGCGGATACCCCGGACCGGCCAAGCTATAGCGCCCACATTCAATACGATTCGACGGTACCCATCCGGGTGACCCTTAAAAACTGCATTTTCGCGAACGCCTACGGGACCGTTTACGCGAACGTGAACGTGGACCTCATTGTCGATCACTGTCACTTTTATCGTCCAAACGACGCCGTTCAACTCGAGGCGCACGGTAGAACCTACACCGCCGATCAGATCGCCGCCGGGCAAGCGGGCGTCGGGAACTCCGTGGGCAATCCCTTATTCCTGAATCCGGTTTGGGCTTCTGATGCGTTTGACTACCAACTCGAAGGAACGAGTCCGGCCGTGGATACGGGAACCTCTACCGGAGCTCCGTTTGACGATCTCGACGGAACAGCCCGCCCTTTGGGCGCCGGAGTTGACAAAGGCTGCTACGAGCGCGCCGGGTCGACGCCAATCGGAGAAGGGATCGTCGTCGATCATCTGGCCACGAATATATCTTCGATCCCGAGAAATTGGATCGAGGCGGTAAAAACCAATTCCATCCTTCACTACGCGAGGAGGTCCCACGGCTCTCAGCTCAACGTGGGCGCAGAGTGGCTCCAAAGCCAGAACGCGCTCTACGCATACAGCGAGAACTGGTGCGCCTTGCCCGAGCCCTCGAACGCATTACGCGTCTGGAACGGGCAGACCCCCGAGATCGGCGACTACATTTTTCCTTGGGACTACTGGGAGGCCCCTGAGGGGCTCGCGGTAACCCGCGCCATCCTCACCGCGAATCCGTCGATCAAATACTCGATGTGGTCGTGGTGCACGGAGTTGGACGAGTGGTCGGCGGAACAGGTGGACGCCTATCTCGCGGCCATTTCCGCGCTCGAGGCGGAGTTCCCGCAGGTCAGGTTCATCTATATGACAGGCAACGCGCAGGCCACTGGCGCGGAAGGCTGGAATCGCCACCTCAGAAACGAGCAGATTCGCGCTTACTGCCGGGCCAACAACAAAGTCCTATACGATTTTGCAGACCTCGACTGCTGGTATCAGGGCGTACAAGCGACGACCTCCTACGCCGGACACACCTATCCGATTCAACACAACGCCTACGCGAGTCCCGAGTATGAGGGGACGCACGTCAACCGACAGAGCTGCTCGGTCAAAGCGAGCGCCCTATGGTGGCTGATGGCGCGCTTGGAGGGATGGGGCGGTATTTGAGAGGGGCATTGCGATACGAAACGCCGTTAGACCCCGGACCTCTGAAAAAGAACCGCTTGAGTCTTATGCGTACGAAACCAACTTTGGCGAGATAGATAGATTACTCCCGTGCGAGTGGAACAGCGTGGGTATGCTATCGAGGTACAGGAAAAAAAGAGGAGGAAGTCCGCCTTTTGCTCTTTTTATACCGCGATAGGCTTGGGGAGTTATCGCGGGGTAACCAGCGGGTTGACTTCGGAAGCCCGCGAAGTCTTGCGACCCGTCTTTTTGTATTCTTTATGCCACGATGACTGCGGGGTATCGCGCCGTCGCGAAAAGAAAGGGCGCTTACGCCGCGATGCCCGTGTGGGGTTATCGCGGGGTAACCAGGGGGCTTACTGCAATACTATAGAACCCGCATAAAAAGGGGGAAAAGGAAAGAAAAGCGAAGAAAGAAATGCAAAGAAAACGAGGGGGTACCACTGAAAAACCGTGCGCTTCCGCAAATATCGTCCCCATCGGCAGTCGAATAATCCATTATAATCCAGTATGATATTATAGCTATTGGAAAATGATAGTCCATTAGGATAAAATACCGTTGGAGTTCTCTCGATATTTCTATGCTGAGGTGAGGGAACGTACAAATTGGAAAGAAATAGAAGGACAGCTATAATTGATCCCCTTTTAAAGTGGATTCCGTGATTCCCTGAAAGAGAAAATAAATGGGTTCTTTTGGCAAATGCGATACCCTGAGACGCGCTGGAAACGCGGTACGCGAAGACTTTTGGTCCCGTGATGAGGGGGAGGCCGGGGATCAACGCTCGGATAGCCTTGAGGGCATTAATCATCCAGACACAACTCAAGACGACAGACGAAGTGACGGTAGAGCTTATCGAAGAAAACCCGTATCTTCAATACTTCCTGGGATTGGCTTCGTACACGTTGGAGCCCATCAGAGAAAGCAGCTCGCTGTCTCGGATACGCCAACGATTAAGCAAAGAAGACTGGCAAGCGATCAATGAGCTGGTGGTGGACAGATTCAAAAAGGTAGAAAAGACCCGCAAGAAGAGAAAGAAAGGCGTGCTACGGGCAGAAAGCGAAGAGCCGCGCTCAGGGGAACAGCCACGAGGGCAATTGCTCATAGATGCGACGTGCGGGCCAAGCGATATCGCCTATCCGACGGACTTAGAGCTAAAAGAAGAGAGCCGCAAGAAAGTGGAGAAAGACGAGCCACGGGCAGAAATCGAAGAACCGCGTTCAGAGGAACAGCCACGAGGGCAATTGATCTTAGATGCGGCGTGCGTACCGAGCGATATCGCCTATCCGACGGATTTGGACCTATTGAATCAGGCGAGAGAAAAGGCGGAAAAGATCTTGGATGAGCCGTATGCGCCAGGCAAACGCGCGCAGGGAGAAAAGAAGCCAAGGACCTACCGTCAAAAGGCGAGGAGAGACTATTTGCGCAGGGGCCTCCAACACATAGAAAACCGGATAACACAAAGCGGGGGATGGCCTCTATCGTTTTTTCAAAAGATTTCGGGGCGAAAGTGGCGATCAGTCTGACGGAAGGATACGTGCGAATAGCCCGATTGAGTTGGGAAAACTTCAATGAGAGCACGCTTCTGAAAGAGAGTGTAGAAAGGTATCGGGAGCAAAACGGGTATTATCCGGAAACGGTGTTAGTGGACAAGCTCTATCGCCCACGAGAAAACATCCGGTACTGTCAAGAACGGGGGATACGCATCAGCGGGCCGAGGTTAGGGCGCCCGCGATTTCTCATATTTTGCGGGGATATTTTTTATTTTTTTCGTTTGTTGGGGAAGAGAGAAAAATCGCTCATTTTGGTCCGTTTTTCCTGTTGAACCCATTTTTATTTTTGATTCGGTTTTTTGGTACCGCAAGTTTGGTCATTAGACACCATAATAGAGCAGTCGAGTGTTCGGCTTCGGAATCGAAGCGCCCCGCAGCGACACTAAAACGGGGCGCTCTTGTGCTTCGCAGCATCATCGTTATCGAACAAAAAAAGGAGGTACGGGTATGAGATTCTTCAACAAGGTATCATTGGCGTTATATGCGCTTTTGGCTATTCTGTTTTTACTTTCCTGCGGCGCTTCGACGCCGCCGACACCTACGCCGATACCGGATTTGACGGATCCGGAGGTCTTTAACGCGATTATGACAGCTGCCGGGGTGTCAGACCCCTCGCAGTACACCCAGGAAGACAATCCGCTCTCCCTTCTTCCGGGTACGGAGATTTGGGAGTTTTCTCTTGCCGCGCTTCCAAACGTCCTTTTCACCGTTCGTTTCCGAGGCGCTCGGGTCAACCCCGTCGGTAGGACGTACACCCTCAACCTGAGCGGTCTAGGGAGCGGTGATTACCCGATCGAAATAACGGCTTCGAGTGCGTCTTCCGCCCGGCAATCGGGTGGGGCGTATACGGCGGCCTCTTCCCGAGATTCTACGGTTTACTTTTGGTTAAGGGTCACCGAGGCGAATCCGGGAGAAGTACCAGATTTGACGGATCCGGAGGTCTTTAACGCGATTATGACGGTTGCCGGAGTGTCAAACCCCTCGCAGTACACCCGAGAAGACCATCCGCTCTCCCTTCTTCCGGGTACGGGGACTTGGGAGTTTTCTCTTGCCGCGCTTCAAAACGTCCTTTTCACCGTTCGTTTCCGAGGCGCCCTGGTCAACCCTGTCGGTAGGACGTACACCCTCAACCTGAGTGGTCTAGAGAGCGGGAAGTACGCTGTCGAAATAACGGCTTCTAGCGCGTCGGTCGCCCCGAAATCGGGTGGGGCGTATACGTCGCCTTCTTCCCGAGATTCTACAGTTTTCTTTTGGATAAGGGTTACCGTGGCGAATCCGGTAGAAGGGATCGTCGTCGATCACCGGACCACAAATTTGGCTTCGATTCCGAGAAATTGGATCGAGGTAGTAAAAACCAATTCCATCCTTCATTACGCGAGGAGGTCCCACGGCTCTCAGCTCAACGTGGGCGCAGAGTGGCTCCAAAGCCAGAACGCGCTCTACGCATACAGCGAGAACTGGTGCGCCTTGCCCGAGCCCTCGAACGCATTACGCGTCTGGAACGGGCAGACCCCCGAGATCGGCGACTACATTTTTCCTTGGGACTACTGGGAGGCCCCTGAGGGGCTCGCGGTAACCCGCGCCATCCTCACCGCGAATCCGTCGATCAAATACTCGATGTGGTCGTGGTGCACGGAGTTGGACGAGTGGTCGGCGGAACAGGTGGACGCCTATCTCGCGGCCATTTCCGCGCTCGAGGCGGAGTTCCCGCAGGTCAGGTTCATCTATATGACAGGCAACGCGCAGGCCACTGGCGCGGAAGGCTGGAATCGCCACCTCAGAAACGAGCAGATTCGCGCTTACTGCCGGGCCAACAACAAAGTCCTATACGATTTTGCAGACCTCGACTGCTGGTATCAGGGCGTACAAGCGACGACCTCCTACGCCGGACACACCTATCCGATTCAACACAACGCCTACGCGAGTCCCGAGTATGAGGGGACGCACGTCAACCGACAGAGCTGCTCGGTCAAAGCGAGCGCCCTATGGTGGCTGATGGCGCGCTTGGAGGGATGGGGCGGTATTTGAGAGGGGCATTGCGATACGAAACGCCGTTAGACCCCGGACCTCTGAAAAAGAACCGCTTGAGTCTTATGCGTACGAAACCAACTTTGGCGAGATAGATAGATTACTCCCGTGCGAGTGGAACAGCGTGGGTATGCTATCGAGGTACAGGAAAAAAAGAGGAGGAAGTCCGCCTTTTGCTCTTTTTATACCGCGATAGGCTTGGGGAGTTATCGCGGGGTAACCAGCGGGCTAACTTCGGAAGCCCGCGAAGTCCCGCGACTCGCTTTTTTGTATTCTTTACGCCGCGATGACTTCGGGGTATCGCGCCGTCGCGAAAAGAAGAAGCGCTTACGCCGCGATGCCACCACATAAACCTTATCGCGTTATCGCGAAAAGGAGAAGCGCTTACGCCGCGATGCCCGTGTGGGGTTATCGCGGGGTAACCAACGGGTTGACTTCGGAAGCCCACGAAGTCTCGCGATCCGCCTTTTTGTATTCTTTACGCCGCGATGACTTCGGGGTATCGCGCCCTCGCGAAAAGAAGAAGCGCTTATGCCGCGATGCCACCTCTTAACTTGACCCACACGTGGGACATACGATTGAAGGGAGTTTGCATATGGCAAAAAAGAAACTAAACCGATTCTGGGCGCTTATCCTGATTCTGAACCCCATCGCCTCTCTCGCGCTGGGTTTGTGGGTCTTCTCTTTGCCCGGAACCCTCGGGTTGGTACGATGGGATAGCTTCTATCGTCTCTTGGTCGGGTTGGTCCTTTCGCTTGGCCTTTGGGCTCCCGTCTTGTGGGTCGTGGGCCGCCTGTTTCTGAGGAAGCGGAAGTGGCTCGCAAAGATATGGGGAGTCGGTGTCGCCGCTCTGAGCGCCGCCATATTGGCTTTCACATTGGGCGCCTGGGGATACCTCATTGCCCAACCGATGCTGAAAAGCGGAGACAAACCTCCCGTGCTGTTGGTCTCTTCCCATAGCGGGGCCGCGATGCCCGATTTAACTCTGGCCGTGTGGACCAAAACTCCGCAACAGCTGACCGCCTCTCTGGGCTCGGAAACAGAACCGACGCGTAGCATTCTGTCGGACTCCGGGCGGGTTCATCGCCTGTTATTTCCAAAGCTGCAACCGGAGCGGGTCTACACCTACCAGCTTGAGGGCGGAGAGTCCGTCTCTTTCCGGGCGCTGCCGGATATCGCCCTCGAGGGATCAAAACCGATGAAAGTGGTCTTTTCGTCGGACGTGCACTACGGAAGCTCCAAAAGTAGTGCGGAAAAGACCACGCGAATGATGGATCAATGGCTGAGCCGCAAGGACGAGATCGACCTCTTCTGCCTGCTCGGGGATATCACGGAGTTGGGGTTTATGGATTCGGATTGGCAGGACGCGTTGGACTCGTTATCGCCAGTTTTTTCACAGATCCCGATGATCCCGGTCATAGGCAACCACGATTTACTGTTTCAAGGGTATCGGCACTATCTGGATTACCTGCACCCGGAAGGCCGGACCAGTTTCGAAGACCTCTACCGGCGCGTGGATATCGGACCCGTTCACTTCTTACTGTTGAACGCCGTTTGGGGCACGGAAGACGTCTCTCGTGAGCAGCTCGCCTGGTTGGAAGCGCAATTAGCCTCGATTCCAAAAGACCATTGGAAGGTCGTTCTTTCCCACGCCTACTACTACGCTTCGGGGTCTACGTTCGCAGGCGAACCCTGGTATGACAATCGGGAGATGATCCGCATTTTTGGGCCGATTTTTGAAAAGCGCGGGGTGGACCTCGTCGTTAGCGGGCACAATCACCTGCTGGAAGTCCTGGAACACGCCGGCGTGACCTATGCGGTTGTCGGCGTAATGGGAGCCCCTTTGGATACCATCACATATCGCTCCCCCGCCTCCGTGTGGTGTCGGGATGTTCACGGGTGGATGGAGGTCACCTGGACCGCGCGGGAGGCGACCCTCCAGTTTTTCCAATGGGACGGCGTACCGCTGTTCTCACAAACCTTGACCAAGTGATGACATATGCCTTACGGGCTCGCGGGAAGCCCTTCGCGGTGTTCGCCAGTCTGTGCAGGTGAAAAGAGCGTCCGCTTTCTGAGAAGTGCTGCGTGGGTATACCATCGGGGTACACCAAAATGGGAACGCCGAACTTTAGTTCGGCATGTTCAAAAAAGAAGATGGTGGTTTCGCACAGAGTACACAGAGTACACAGAGAAAACATAAACTTGGCGTTGACGCTTGTAAACACCTCTCTTCTTTGTGCCCTCCGTGGTCTCCGTGTGAACCCTGTTTTTTTAAGACATGCCAACTTAAAAGTTGGCGTTCCCAGGGCGTTCACGAAGTGTTCTCAAGCGTATCGAGCCGTCGCGAAAAGAAAAAACGCTTACGCCGCGATGACTACACGGAATAAAAATCGTACGGTCGATTCTGACCTTGTTTCTCGATAACGCCTCGCAACTCGACCCACACTGTTCATTCTGATTCTAAGCGGATGTGATACAATATCCGCAACCACCACAGAAAGGGGAGATAGGGAGAGATGGATGCCTTGACCGATCTGGGAGTCAAAAAGATGAGCTGGGCATGGCAATATATGCCCATTCTGAACGAATTACACCAGAAATACAAGGATGAGAAGCCCTTCGCCGGGTGTAAGATGGTCGTCTGCTGCCATCTGGAAGCGAAAACCGCGAACTTGGCGCGACTTTTCCGTGACACCGGCGCACAGGTGTGGACGACTGGGTCCAATCCGCTGTCCACGCAAGACGAGATCGTCGCGGCTCTGGCCAATCACGAAAAGATGGTGGTCCACGCCAAACACACCGAGGACAACGAAGCCTTCCGCAAAAACCTTTATAAGGCGCTGGAGCTCAAGCCGAACTTGATCTTGGATGATGGGGGCGATCTCAGCGCCATCGTGCATACCGAGCGAAAAGACTATCTGGAAGGGTTGAAGGGCATCTCGGAAGAAACGACCACCGGCGTCGTCCGGTTACGCGCCCTCGAAAGAGACGGTCTCTTGAAAGTACCCGTGATCGCGGCGAACAACGCGCAGATGAAATACCTCTTCGATAACCGATACGGTACCGGGCAATCCGTGTGGGACGGCATTATGAGAACGACTAACCTGACGATCTGCGGAAAGGTGGTCGTCGTCGCCGGCTACGGGTGGTGCGGGAAGGGCGTCGCGGGAAAGGCGCGCGGTTTGGGCGCGCGTGTCATCGTAACCGAGATCGATCCGATCAAAGCTCTCGAGGCGCTGATGGACGGTTTCGACGTGATGCCGATGGACGAAGCTGCCCCGCTCGGTGACATTTTCGTCACCGTCACCGGAAATATCGACGTGGTATCGAAACGGCATTTCGACCTTCTGAAAGACGGCGCGGTTTTGACGAACGCCGGCCATTTCGACGTCGAGATCGCGGTTGCCGCTCTCGAAGCCTACGCTCAAAACACCTGGGAGGCCAAACCGAATATAAAAGGGTATCGACTTCCGAACGGCAAATCGGTCTTCGTGATCGGAAGCGGTCGATTGGTCAACATCGCCGCAGCGGATGGGCATCCGATAGAGATAATGGACGGTTCCTTCGGCGTACAGTATTTATCGATGCTCTACCTCTGGAAGAACCGCGACAAGCTGGAGCCCAAACTGTTCGACACTCCCGCCGAGATCGATCGGGAACTGGCTGCCCTGAAGCTGAAAAGCCTGCGCAAATCCATCGATACGTTGACAGAAGAACAAACGCGCTATATGAACAGTTGGTGATCTCTTTGAGCATCAACCGGTTACTGGTGATCGCGGACGATACCGAACGCGTGGAATCTTTCGTAAAACGCGTTATAGAACTTGGGATAGAGGTCCTCGGATATGGAGAGGGCTATCGGAGCCTACTGGAAAAGGGGTATCCGATCCAGCCGCTCTTTCGTCCCGAAGAGGAGTCACGGGTGACGGAAGGTTCGGACAAAACGTTGGACTGCGCTTCGGACCCGTATTTTTACATTCTGTTCCGTTTGAAGACCGAATCACAAGAATCAACGCCACTGTTCGATATGCTTCTGGCGGACTTTCCGAAACTCGGGCGCGTGAGTTCGGCGTTATCCTTTCCCACCGTCGAGGAGGAAGAGACGGCCCCCTCTCGAGTCGCGCTCCTCAGAAACGTCGCCAAAGACTTCCGCAGTATCGCCACCCTCGTCGATGAGACCGATTTCGACTGGGTACTCTCTTCTTTGGCCGAATGCGGCGACATCCCCTTACAGGGGAGAAGACAGTTATCCCTAAAGGTCTTCTCGGAGATTCTGAAGTTCGACACGCAGACCTATAATGGCTTCTCGTTGTTGTTCGCCGACGAGAGCCGTAAGCACCTCTCTTTGGAAAAGGCGCTGTTGTTACAGTACGGCTCGAACCCCCATCAGGAAGCCTATGTGGCGACCCTTTCCGGAGAAGACCATCTCTTGGGGCATCTGCACGCCGTGAAGAAGGGGAATATGACCACGCGGCGGATCATCGACCTCTATAACGGTATCCGTTTTGTCAGAGAATTGCGAGAGCCCTCCGGCGTCTACATTCGGCACGGCAACCCTCTTTGGGTCTCGGTGACGCCTGGAGAAGCCGAGTACGCTGGGTTGATTCGGGTTATAAAAAACGAAACCATTATGGGCGGGGTGATCGTGATCAATCACACGCTAAACCGCCAAATCCTCGAGCACGTCCGCAGGCTGCCCGTCGAACTTGTCGCGTACAACAGAGAGCTCGAAGCGGAAGCCACTTCCCTTCAAACCTCCTCCATCGCTTCCGTTTACGCCTTCGATCTGTGGAAGCTCTCCGAATGGGAGTACAAGTACCTTGACGGTTGCTTTATCGTTCAAGAGCGGGATACCGAGGTTCGACAGGATCGTTTTCGGAAACTGAAAGAGGAGCTTTTCGATCCTGTCGTGGAAAGAGAGCTAATCCTGGCTTTTCAAGTGTCGAAGCTCACGCGATCGGATTCGGTCGTCCTGTGGGCAGGTACGCAAACTGCCGGGATCGGCGCAGGGCAGATGCTTCGGCGCGATGCCTTCGATATTGCCTTGTCGCAAGCGAAGCGGCGTGGCCTGGCCATAAAGGAAACCGTTTTTGCGACGGACGGCGCTATATTGGATACGGAGCTGTTCACGCGCGTCCTCAACTCGGGGGTGCGTGGGATGGTCCTTCCCTCCGTGACGAAAACCAACCAACAGATCGCCGCGCTGATGGCCGAAAGCCGCGTGCCGATACTGTTGTCCAATCACCGCCATTTTACGTAAAACAGAGGTCTATAGAGGAAGACCTTGCCGGTCGGGCGGCGTGATAAAATGCCCGGCACCTAAGAAAAGGCGAGTGGGTTGTCATCCGCACTCGAGTTCGTGGGGACCTTCACAGGTGCCCTTTGTCTATGAGGAGAGATAGAGATGAGCCTTTTATCGGATCTTTTGGAAGAATTGCGGCTACTCCGGGAGCAGTCAGAACAAGCCATAGAAGCCGCTGAGAACACCCAGATGCTCGAAGAGTTGCGGGTTCGTTTCTTTGGAAAGAAGGGGACGATCAGCCAAGGCATCCTGAAAAAGTTAGGCGCGCTGCCTCCCGAAGAGCGCCCCCTTTTGGGAGAGAAAGCCAATGAGGTGAAGGTCCTCCTTCAGGAAGCGATGGATCGGAAAAACCGCCATTTCCTGGACGCGGAAGAACGCGTCTTTGAGGAGTCGATTCGGATCGATCCCACTATGCCGGGCGCCAGGAGGATGGTCGGTTTCGAGCATTTGATCACGAAGACGCAGCAGGAAATCGAAGACATCTTTCTGTCCTTGGGGTACGAGATCGCCGAAGGCCCGGAGATCGAAAACGTCCATTACAACTTCGAGGCGTTGAACACCCCGGACTGGCACCCTGCGCGAGACGATCAGGACACCTTCTACATCGTGCCCGATCAATGGTTGCTGCGCACCCAGACTTCACCGGTCCAGGTGCGTACGATGGAGAAGAAGACGCCGCCCATCGCGCTCATCTCCCCTGGAAAGGTCTACCGCAGCGACTACGACGCCACGCATCTCCCGATGTTCCATCAGTGCGAAGGGTTGCTGGTCGACGTCGATGTCTCGGTGAGCCATTTGAAAGGCACACTCGAATACTTCATCGAAAAGATCTTCGGCGAAAAGAAGAAGATCAGACTCAGACCCAGCTTTTTCCCTTTCACGGAACCGAGCTTCGAAGTCGACGTTCTCTGGGAGAACAGGTATGGGGAAACGCGCTGGCTAGAAGTCTTAGGGTGCGGCATGGTAGACCCGAACGTCTTTCGTTCCGTCGGTTACGACAGCGAAAAATGGACCGGATTCGCGTTTGGGATGGGGATCGAAAGGATCGCGATGCTGAAATACCGGCTCACGGATATACGAGATTTCATCCGAGGTTACGCGCATTTCATCCGGCAGGACCTATAAATTCTCCCTGATATGGCGCAAACACGACACGAGAACAGAGAAACGGACTCTCTAAAAAGGAGCGATAGCGATGCGCATCTCGAAAAAATGGCTGAATGAATACATCCCCGTGAATGACCTGTCCGATGGCGAGATCGACGGTCTCCTCAGCTTGAGCGGTACCGAGATAGAGGAGACCCTGTACCCGTGGGAGGGGTTGAAGGGGGTGATTCTGGGCACGGTGATCGAAACCCGCCCGCATCCTTCGCATAGTCGTCTGATCGTTTGTATAATCCAGTTACCGGGCGAGACCAAGCGATTGGTCACCGCCGATAAAACCGTAAAAACGGGGGACCGCGTGCTCGTCGCGTTACCGGGAACAGTTCTCTACAATGGAAAACGGATAGAGGCGCACGACTTTGGCGGCGTCCTCTCGGAGGGGATGCTCTGCTCATTGGAGGAGCTCGGGTTAGAGAACAAATCCGACTACGTCTATCGCCTTACCGACGAATGGCCTGAAGGGTTCTTGGAGGATACGGTTTTTGAGGCGTCCATTACCTCGAACCGGCCCGATGAGTTGGGGATGCTGGGGATCGCGCGAGAACTGTACGCGGTCACGAAAGGCCGGCGCCCCTTGACGATGCCGCCCGCGGACTACGATATCCTCCCGGACGAGGGCGACAGCCGCTTTCGCATCACGATCGCGGAGCCCGAAGACTGTTACCGCTATTGCGGACTGATCGTACGCGATATCCGGCCCATCGACTCGCCGCTTTGGTTGAAGCGGGCGCTGGTCGCCAGCGGACTTCGATCGATCAGTTTCGTCGTGGACGTGACCAACTACGTGATGTTAGAAACCGGTCACCCCGTCCACGCCTTCGACCTCACGAGACTGGAAAACTTCCGCATCCACGTCCGAAAGGCCAAGGTAGGCGAGCGGTTCGTACTATTGGATGGCCAATCGATCACGGCCGAAGGCTTCGAGTGCTTGATCACCGACGGCGACAACCCGCTCGCCTTAGGAGGCATTATGGGTGGCGAGGGTTCCGGCATCGAGGAAACGACGAAGGATGTCCTGCTGGAGGTCGCTACCTTCAACCCGGTTTTGATTCGCAAAACCCGAAAATGGCACAATCTGAACACCGATGCCTCCTACCGGTTCGAGCGAGGGGTGGATCCCAATAACAACCCATTCGTGCTCGGTCGGCTCGCGCATTTGATACAGAAATACGCCGGAGGGCGCGTCACCACAGAAGTGATCGATGCCTATCCGCACCGGATCGAGAATAAAACCGTCCTTCTGCGGCGGTCCCGTGTAGAAAGCATCCTCGGCGCCTCCTACCCTTCGAAGGCGATCATCGAAAGCCTGGAGAACCTTGGAATCGAGACGGAGGCCATCGAGGATACCGAGATTTTTCGCTGCTCCATCCCGACGGGGCGCCCGGATTTGGAACGAGAGATCGACCTGATTGAAGAGGTCGGAAGAATACAGGGATACGAACAGCTTCCGGGAACGTTGCCGATTGTTCGAGCCCCAGACCGGGGGCGCACACCCTACCAAGTATTTAGGGACGATATCCATCGTCTGGCCCTATCTTTAGGGTATAATGAAATCAAACCGTTATCTTTTACCGATCCGGCGGACTTCGAGCCCTTCGGTATCGATCAAAGCCATCCGTGGAAGAAAGAAGCGGTAGCGCTAGTGAAACCGTTGTCACGCGACCTGTCTTTGCTCCGCCCCACGTTGTCTTTCGGGCTGATCAAGACGCTCGCGTTCAACTTCAGTAGGCAATGCGGCGACCTCAAAGTCTATGAGATTGGAAAGGTCTTTCGGCGTTCGGAAAGTTTCGAGGAATCGGAGTTTTTTGGATTCGCCCATATGGGAGCGGAAAATCCCGAGGATTATACGGATAAACGGAGAGTGGGATTTTATGCGTTCAAGGGGGTAGTGGAAGAGCTTATCCATCACCTGAGCGCCTCCTCGGATGCGTTGACCTTCGCCGCGCCAGATGAAGGTGACCTCTATAACGGGTTTTTGTATCCGACACATTCCGCCGTGATTTCCTTCCGCGGTCAAAGAATTGGTATAATAGGCCTGGTAAAAAAACACGTCTTAAATCATTATGATATCAAAACTGACGTCTATCTGGGGGAGATCAACCTCAATCTCCTCTTTGGCTTCATAAAGGGAAGCAGCAGGGAGTGGAAGTCTGTGCAGAATCTGAACTATCCATCCAGCCGGAAGGACTTTTCCGTCCTTGTACCACGCGGGAAAGAGATGGGGCGCGTGATCAATGGACTTAAGCGGATCGAGTACGTGGAATCCGTGAAGATCATCGATATCTACAAGGGGAAGAACATCCCCGAGGGATTCGTCAGCGTCACCATTTCATTAGTCTTGCGTTCGACGGAGAGCACGATAACCGAGGCCCAAATGAACGGTGTGTTGGAGAAAGTCAGAGCCTTCCTGATTGAAGAGAAACTCGAGATCAGGGAGTTATAACCCCGCCGACGGGCATCCCTATGCGTGTCAGCAAAGTCTTTTCTTTTGACAGCGCCCATTTTTTACCCTCATACCACGGGAAATGCGAAACGCTCCACGGTCATACCTATCGCTTGGTCGTGACAGTCGCCGGCGTTCCCGATGCGGAAGGGATGGTCATCGACTTCATCCTGCTAAAGAAAATCGTGCAAGAGGAAGTTCTGTCGGTCCTGGACCACTCGCTCCTCAACGATATCCTCCCACAGCCGACGGCCGAGAACATCGCGAAATGGGTCTGGCAGCGGATCTCGGAAAAAGTACGCCGTGACCGGGCCGCTTTGTTTGAGGTGGAGGTCTGGGAAACCCCGACGAGTTACGTTCGGGTACGTTCGGAAGATATCTTAGAGTCCACTTCACGCGGCACCCCCGATTGAGCTCAAAACACGGGTAAAGACGAGATTTCGGAGGAAGAACTTTGGATACGCTAACCCTTCTTGTGATTTTTATAAAGAACCATCCATACCGGTGGAATGGAGATGATGATCGCAACCCGCGTCGGGGCGTGTTGTGATACGAACGCAACCAAACCCGACGCTTAGAAGCGTCGGGTTTTTTTATGAAAAAGGAGAGGGTATGGTGAAGATGCATCTGACGGAAAGGAAACTGATTCATAGGGTTTTGGCTAGCGAGAACGGCGAACGGGTTCTCATCGCGGGGTTTCTAAAACGGAAACGCATTTTAGGAAAGAAGCTGGTATTCGGGCTCATCCAGGATAGCACCGAGGAGATCCAAGCGGTTTTTTCTCTTTCAGATATCGGACAAGAAAACCTCGATACCATCGCCGGAATGCCTCTGCAAAGCGTCTGCGCCGTCGAAGGGACGTTACAAAAGAATACAGACCCTACCAAAAAGTCGGAACTGTTGGTGTCGGCTTTCAAAGCGCTATCGATAAGTGAACCACAGTTGCCGATCGATTTGGGTCCCGGGACGGAAACCGGAATGGATTTGCGTTTAAACTGGCGATTCCTTGACCTGCGGGACGAACGTCAGCGGACGATTATGCTTATGTGCTCCGACTTCGAGCGCTTTTCACGCGACTTCTTCTATCGGGAGGGCTTGCGGGAGATCCACTCTCCGAAGATCATGGGAACCGCTTCCGAGTCGGGTGCGGAGGTCTTTACGGTCAACTACTTCGATACAAAAGCCTATCTCGCCCAGTCTCCTCAGTTCTACAAGCAAATGGCGATCGCCGCAGGGTTCGACCGCGTTTTCGAAATTGCGCCCGCCTATCGCGCTGAGAAATCCTACACGAACCGGCACCTGACGGAGTTCGTCTCTCTAGACGTCGAGTTGGGGTACATCGAGGATGTCGAAGACGTGATGGCCTTCGAAGAGCGTTGGATCGTCGACGTGCTCGACCGATTGAAAGAAAAATGGGGCGCGACGGTAGAACGGTTGTTTGGAGTCGAGATCGAAATCCCTGCTCTCCCGTTTCCGCGCATCCGTATGGAAGAGGCGATCGAGAAGGTCAATCGGTCGGGGATGTCCGTCCCAAAAGGCGGAGACCTCCCTTCCGAAGGGGAACGGCGATTGGGACAGCTGATCGCCGAAGAACGCCATCATCCCTTCGTTTTCGTGACGCACTTCCCGTTTTCCGTCAGGCCTTTCTATCATCATAAAACCGACCCGGTTACCTCCTGCAGCTACGACCTCCTATGGAACGGAGTCGAGATCACTACGGGGGCTCAGCGGGAACACCAGTACGAAGTTTTGAAAGGTCAACTGGCGGAAAAAGGTATGAAAGAAGAGCCGTTAACCGATTATCTGAACTTCTTTCGCTTCGGATGTCCCCCGCACGGGGGTTTCGGTTTGGGAATCGCTCGTTTTTTGATGGCGCTGTTGGGACTAGAGAATATCCGGGAAGCCACGCTTCTAACCCGGGATCCGAAACGCCTCACCCCATAAACAGTCGCCCGATTTGAAATATGGCCAAAGAGACGACGTAGGCAAGGAAGAAGAGGTAAACGACAGAAAACAACATCCATTTGGTTCCGGCCTCTTTCCGGATCGCGGCTACGGTCGCCACGCACGGGATATAGATCAAACAGAAGACCAAGAAGCTGTAGGCGGTGAGCGAGGTGAAGTATAGCGGGAGGGCCGTCGCGAGGAGGGCCTCCCCCCCCAGCATCGTGCCCAGCGCCCCGACGATGATCTCTTTCGCGAAGAACCCGAAGACCAGCGCGACCGACGCTTGCCAAAATCCGAAACCAAGCGGCGCAAATATGGGCGCGATGAAGCTCCCGATCCGTCCGATCCAGGATTCCGGAGAGGCGTAGGGCACGCCCTCCGGGAAGGTCGAGAGCACCCAAATAATCGCCACGGCTGCAAAAATCACCGTCCCGGCTTTCTTCAAGAAGGAGCTCGTCTTTCGCCATGCTTCTCCCAGCGTCTCTTTCGCGGTTGGCATCCGATACGGAGGGAGTTCCATAATGAAGAGGGCCTCTTCTCCTTTAAACAACACTTTTTTGAAAACGCGGGCCATAATGATCGATAGCAGGATACCTAAGAGATAGATCGAAAAGATGACCGTGCCGGCGCCGTTTTTGAAAAACACTCCCGCGAAGACCACGTAAACGGGGAGGCGGGCGCTACAAGACATCAAAGGCGTCACGAGGATGGTGAGGACGCGGTCTTTGCGCGATTCGAGGGATCGGGTCGCCATTATCGCGGGGATGGTACATCCGAAGCCTAAGATCATCGGGATAAAGGACTTCCCGTGCAGGCCAAACAGGTGCATCAGCTTGTCCATAAGGAAGGCGGCGCGGGACATATACCCGATATCTCCCAAAAAGGAGATGAAGAGGAAGAGGCAGAAGATCTCGGGCATAAAGGAGATGACAGAGCCCACCCCGGAGATGAGGCCATCAACGATGAAGGAGCTCAAGAGCGACTCCCCCATCACGCCCGAAACCGTAGCGCCGAACCAACTGAAGGCGCTGTCGAGAAGAGAAGAAAAAAAACCGCCGACCGTGAAGGTGAATTGAAACATCAGCCACATAATAGCTAGAAAGATCGGAAACCCCCAAATGCGATGGGTCAACCAACTATCGATGACCGTTGTGATGCGCTCTCGTTCTTGTAGGGTCGTTCGGCGTTGTAGAAACTCCTTCGTCAGCCCGTGGATGAAACCGTACCGCGCCTCCGCCAATGCGATGTCCGGGTCCTGAGCCGTATCCCTTTCGAAAGAAAACAGCCTGTCGTCGATCTCTCTCAAAGAATCGGGAGATAGCGATTTTCGGAAGTCCATCGCCCCCTCGATAATTTTGATCGCGCGCCAACGGGCGTGTTCATCGTCAGGGTCGGGGTCGTGCTTTTGTAGCTGGGAGATCAGTTCCTCGATCTTCTCGTCGTACCGGATCACCTTTGGAACGACAGGATTCGCGGCCGATTGCTGGATCAGCGCTTTCAATTGAGAAATGCTCTCCGGCGATTTGCCATAGACGCTGATCACCGGGATGCCCAAGAACGAGGAGAGCGCGTCGGTCTTGATCGTCAACCCCATACGCTCGGCCTCATCTTTCATATTGAGAACCAATATCGCGTTCTTCTTCATCTCCAACACTTCGAGGGCAAAGTACATATTCCGCTCGAAGTTCGTCTGGTCGATAATGATCAACACCAGGTCCGGGTCATCCTTCATCAGATAGTCCCGCGCTACCCGCTCGTCGGCGGAATGGGTTGTGAGCGAATAGGTTCCTGGGAGATCGACGACGCGGTAAAGCCATTCGCCGTTGCGAAGTATCCCCTCTTTCTTTTCTACGGTCACTCCGGGCCAGTTGCCGACGTGTTGATGACTAAAAGTCAGCGCGTTGAAGATCGTCGTTTTCCCACTGTTCGGGTTGCCGCACAACGCGACCGTGCGTTCGTTGTTTCTACCGAATTTATCTCTATCTATCGAAACACCCTCGATGAGCGCCAAGTTAGACCGGCGGTTCAGGTGTTTTCTGCGCATACGTCTTTGCCTTTGCCCGGTTATGCCTTTCATGCAACCCTCCGAAGCCTTCGTTTCGCGATAAAAGATGATTCTACCGATATTATAACATACTACAGAATGAACCTATATCAATAATAAATAGACCAGACTACTTTCGCCAAGCGACGGCTTATCTTCTTTGTGTCGTATAAACCGACGGAATAACCAAGAGCCCTCTTCAAATACTGCCGGATGTGTGAGTAAAGTTATGAGGCGGCACAACTAAGAGGGTCATCGCGGGGTAACCAGCGGGTTGCCTTCGGAAGCCCACGAAGTCTCGCGATACGCCGTTCACCCCTTTTACGAAGGCTCGAGAGCGCCCTGAGAACGCCCTGGGGGCGCTTGGGAACGCCAAACTTTAGTTTGGCATGGCTCCATCTTTTCATTGGGAGTGTTTCCAAGCCAGCATCGCGGCGTAACCCCCCCTTCTTTTCGTGACGGGCGCGATACGCTTTTGTGCGAGGGCATCGCGGCGTAAGCGCCCCTTCTTTTCGCGACGGCGCGATACGCTTTTGTGCGAGGGCATAGCGGCGTAAGCGCCCCTTCTTTTTGCGACGGCGCGATACGCTTTTGTGCGAGGGCATAGCGGCGTAAGCGCCCCTTCTTTTTGCGACGGCGCGATACCCCTTTATGCAAAGGCATCGCGGCGTAAGCGCTTCTTCTTTTCGCGACGGCGCGATACCCTTTTCATTCGTTCCGATACTGACGTTATAATTCCGTAGACCCTTTTTTGTACCTGATCAGTTTCTCTACCTTCACATTGTCAATCATTTCTTCCATTTGATTGTTGCAATAGTCCGTTCTAATCGCCAGATAGACGGCCTGTCGCTCTCTTTCTATTCTTCGTATGTAGCTCTATATTTCTGTGTATTTCAGGCAATTTGCTTTCTCCTTCCAGGTATTCGAAGAAGTGAGAGATTCCTTATGATATACTATCTTATTATGAACTGTCTCACTTTTGGGGCATATCGATAATTCTTCGTACTACGTCGGCGGGTTGAACCGGGTCCAATACAAAAACAGGTTAGATAGAATGAGAGCTATGGTGCTATAACGATATAGCGCGGGTGCCGGGGTTTTAAAGCGGTCTGAAACCGAGTTTCGTTGTCTTTTTCTTTGCGTACCGGTTATTTCGTCCATTTTCACGGGCTTTTAGTTTACTTTTCTCTTTATCCGTTCGAAATGACGGACGATCTAAAGGTTGAAAGAAATGGAATTTTCGAAACGGAAAGTTGTGTTTGATTTCAATAAATTTAGAGTAAAATAGAGACCCGTGTATCGGGAACGACGATTTTATGGAAACAGATGAAACATAGCCCGGGGAGATAATCGAGAATGCGGGTAGCGGACATTATACAATACGAAGGGGAAAATAAGCCTTTTTTAGAAGAACTCTCGCGGCTGGTAGCTGAAAGAAACGCAAAATGCAGATATCTGAAATGAGCGTTTCGAGAAGCCCCGAAAAGCGATGATTTTCACGAGAAGAAACCGAAAGAACTGACCTCGCAGCAACACTGCTCAAGAAACGGCAAGGAGGGTGGAAGACCGTGAGAGAGCTGAAATGTAATAATTGCGGTGGAACGAGCATCCTGATGAAAGATAACGGGCGGTTTGTCTGCGAACACTGCGGCGTTACCTATACGAAAGATCAGATCGACAGGATGGGGTCGCAGATAGACGTAAAAGTCGCAGTGGAGACCGGGCGCCCCTTAGAGAAGCAGATTCAGAACGGGGAAACCTGGCTGAAACTGGGGGAAAACAAAAAAGCTCGCGAAGTCTTCGAAAAAACGGTCGATGAGTACCCGATGGATTACCGAGGCTGGTATGGCCTCGTGAAAAGTTACATCAACGAATGGCGAGCGCCGGAAGGAAACACACTAAGAAACTTCGTTCTCACCGCCCCAGAAGATGTGCTCGCGATAATCGTCGAAACGTGCTCCAAAATCAAAAGAAGAGAAGAAATCAGAATAACCGAAGCGCGCCGTATAAAAGAAGAAGAAGAGCGGAGGAAAAAAGAAGAAGAGCGGAAGAAAATGGAGCGGCAGAAAGCGCTCCAGGAGGCGCAGGAGCGGGAATATCGAGAAGCCATCGAAGCGAACAAGAGGAGAAAGAAAAGAAAGGCCGTAAGTACCTTTATTCTAATTCTTACGATCATTATCGCGATTCTTGCTTATACCCACTGCCAGCGCCCAGAACTTCCCAAACGGCTTCTTTCGTATAACCGCTCGATTATCTCCTCCATAGTCAATGTGTCGCCCGAAATGGTGAGGGTAAAAAAGGGAAGTTTCGTTATGGGAAACACCCGCAACGACCGTGAAGGAGACTCCGACGAAAAGCCGGTACACACGGTAACCCTGACGTACGACTACTGGATTGGGAAGTACGAAGTGACCTTCGACGAGTACGATGCGTACTGCGTGGCAACGCGAAAGACCAATCCAGGCGATTACTCAGGCTGGGGCCGCGGGACGCGGCCGGTGATCAACGTGACGTGGTGGGACGCGATCGGGTACTGCAACTGGCTGAGTGAGAGAGAAGGGTTAAAGAAAGCGTACGATGTCGATGGGAATCTGTTAGACAAGAATGGAAAACGAACAACTGACATTACGAAAGTAGTAGGGTATCGGTTGCCCACGGAAGCGGAATGGGAATACGCGGCGCGTGGGGGGCAAAACTCAAAGGGGTATAAATACGCAGGAAGCGATACTATCGGCGAAGTAGCGTGGTACAGCGAAAATTCAGGGAGTAAAACGTACCCGGTAGGACAGAAAAAGCCGAACGAGCTGGGGCTTTACGATATGAGCGGGAACGTATATGAATGGTGCCACGACTGGTATGGAAGTTACAGTAGCATCGCGCAGACGAACGCGATAGGGTCGAGCAGCAGCGCCCCCCGGGTGTTTCGGGGCGGTAGCTGGTACAGCAACGCGCAGAGTTGCCGCGCTGCCTATCGGTACAGTAAGTCGCCGACGTTCAGCTTCAACTACCTCGGCTTTCGCCTTGCCAGGACGGTCTCTTAACTTTTGTATTTTTACCTTGATAGCCGAGTCGATTATCGTGGGGTAACCAATGGTGCCCCGCGATACGCTCTTTATTCTTTATACGAAGCCTGGGGAGCGCCCTGGGAACGCCGGACTTAAGTCCGACATGCCCTTTCTTTTTCCGGGAGAACCCTGTCCCTTGCCAGTTTTTCCTCCGTGTTCTCTGTGACCTCAGTGCGAACCCCGTTTTGATCTTTGGAACGTATGAAAGGGGTATCGCGCCGTCGCGAAAAGAAGAAGCGCTTACGTCGCGATGCCCGTGTGGGGTCATCGCGGGGTAACCAGCGGGCTGACTTCGGGAACTCACAAAGTCTCGCGATACGCCTTCTGTACTTTTTGCGCCGCCCCGGGAGCGCCCTGGGAACGCCGGACTTAAGTCCGGCGTGCCTTTTCGTTTTCCGCGAGAGCACTATCCTTTGCCATTTTTTCCTCTGTGCTCTCTGTGCGAACCCTGTTTTTCATAGCAGGCCGGTTGGAAACCGGCTCCACGCAAAGCAGGGGCGCTTACGCCGCGATGCCCGTGTGGGGTCATCGCGCGGTAAGTGGTTTTTACGACCCCGCGATCCCCCTTTTGTATTTTTTGCGCCGCCCCGGGAGCGCCTAGGAACGCCGGACTTTAGTCCGGCATGCCTTTTCTTTTTCCGCGAGAACACTGTCCTTTGCCATTTTTTCCTCTGTGCTCTCTGTGCCCTCTGAGCGAACCCTGTTTTGATCTTTGGAACGAATGAAAGGGGTATCGCGCCGTCGCGAAAAAAAAAAGCGCTTACGCCGCGATGCCCGTGTGGGGTTATCGCAGGGGAACCAGCGGGCTGACTTCGGAAGCCCACAAAGTCCCGCGATATGCCTTTTGTCTTTTTTACTCCGCGATGACTACATTGACTATAAAACGCGCGATCGATTCCGGCCTTATTTCTTGATGGCGCCTCATAGCTTGACTCGTGCCTTTCAGAGAGGTGAGAGATTCCTTATGATATACTATCTTATTATGAACTGTCTCACTTTTAGGGCATATCGATTATGCCTAGTATTACGGCGACGGGTTGGAACGAGCCCAATGCAAAATCAGATTTGATAGAATGTGAGCTATGGCGCTATAACAAGATAGAGCGGACGCCGGGGCTTTAAAGTGGCTTGAAACCGATTTACGCTGCCCTTTTCTTTGCGTATCGGCTTTTTCGCCCGTTTTCACGGGCTTCCAGTGAACTTTTCTCTTTATCGGTTCGAAATGGTGAACGAATCATAAGAAATTTGCGATACGGAAAGTGGCGTTTGATTCAGTAAATATAGAGTAAGGTAGGGAACCGTGCGGCGGGAACGACGGTTTTATGGAAACAGATGAAACATCGATCGGGGAGGTAATCGAGAATGCGGGTAGCGGACATTATTCAATATGAAGGGGATAATAAGACCTTAGTGTGGAAGCATCCCACTCAGGATTTCAACACGACCACGCAATTGATTGTACACGAATCACAGGAAGCCCTATTCTTTAAGAACGGGCAGGCTTTAGACTTGTTTCCATCTGGGAGATACACGCTAGAAACTCAGAACATCCCGCTCATTAAGCGGATTCTTAACCTTCCGACTGGCGGAAAGACGCCTTTTCATTCGGAGGTCTATTTTATCAACAAAACCAATATCCTCAACGTCAAGTGGGGGACCAGTACGCGAGCGGAGGTTTTCGACCCCAAATTCCAGATTCTGCTGAATGTCGGCGCGAGCGGCGCGATGGGCATCAGCGTGGGCGATGCTCGGAAATTCGTTGTGAAACTGGTGGGAACGGAAACGGGATTCTCCCTCGAACAGCTATCGGTTTACTTTAAAGAGCTTATCTCGACCCGGGTCAAAGCCTATCTCGCCAGGATTATGAACGAAGTCAGTTTTGTCGTCGTCAATTCGCATCTGAACGATATCTCGTTCGCTGTGAAAAATCAACTCTCGGAAGATATGCAGGAATATGGAATCCTTCTTCCGAACTTTTTCATCTCGACGATCCACGTACCCGATGAAGACAAACAAAAAGTGAAAGAGGCGCTCTCAACAGCCAGCGCCCGAGCGATCGAAGGGTACAACTGGGTCGACGAGCAGATCTCGGAGATCGCCAAAAAATACGCGACAAGAACTGGAACGAGCGGCCAAGGGATCGACTGGATCGCGCAAGCCCCTGTCGCGTTTGCGTTTGGTCAGATGTTGAAAGAATCGATGCATCCGTTTATGAACCGAACGTTTGCGAATACTGCGAAAGCTTTTGGGGAATCGCGCGAGAATCCAACATCGGGGGCGGTCGAAGGAAAGAAGAACTGCCCAAAATGCGGGGCCGTCTCCCCTTTAAAGGCGGCATTTTGTTCTCAATGCGGGTTTCAATACCCAGAAAAGCTGTGTTCGAAATGCGGGAATAAGATAAACGATGGCGACAAGTTCTGTTCACAATGCGGAACGCCAACAAACTGAGAAAGGCGGGGGATACCGATGCCGGAAAAGCGAAACGAAAGACTGCTCATAATCGTACCGATCATATTGATTGCGCTCTATAACCTGATCGTTTTTAGTGTGGTCCGGAATTATACGCCCTTCTTCTGGACGAATTATCTCTTTACCTTGTTTTCATTCCTGCTTTTTATTCTGATCGTCGGAAAGTTCGCGTTTATGGACGGGATCGCGATTAAGGACATTTTCTTCGGGATTCCTCTGCTGTATCTCTCTTGGACCTACCTGGCCGCGCAAATCATCATAAGCGCGTTGATGATGGCGTTGCCTATCTTACCCCTGACCCCGCTGACGATTTTCTATATCATCCTTTTGGGGCTGTATCTTATCCTCGCCGTTTCGGCGGTTTACGGAAAAAAGGAAATCTACCGGACAGCGCGGGAAGCGACCGAAAAAGTAACGTTCATACGAACCCTCTCCGAATCCATAGAGAGAACAAGAATGGGCGTATCCGACGCTCAGATAAAAAAGCGATTGGGCGATTTGGGGGAAGCGGTGCGGTATAGCGATCCGATGAGCCACCCATCGCTTTCAAGTATCGAAACTGTTCTATCGGTAAAGATCGATGAGTTGTCGAAAATCGTTCCTTCCGAATCGCCCGATCGAATTCTTCCGCTTTTAGAAGAACTCTCGCGGCTGGTAGCTGAAAGAAACGCAAAATGCAAATATCTGAAATGAGCGTTTCGAGAAGCCTCGAAAACCGATGATTTTCACGAGAAGAAACCGAAAGAACTGACCTCGCAGCATCACTGCTCAAGAAACGGCAAGGAGTGTGGAATACCGTGAGAGAGCTGAAATGTAATAATTGCGGCGGAACGAGCATCCTGATGAAAGATAACGGGCGGTTCGTCTGCGAACACTGCGGCGTTACCTATACGAAAGATCAGGTCGACAGGATGGGGGCGCAGATAGACGTAAAAGTCGCAGTGGAAACCGGGCGCCCCTTAGAGAAGCAGATTCAGAACGGGGAAACCTGGCTGAAACTGGGGGAAAACAAAAAAGCTCGCGAAGTCTTCGAAAAAACGGTCGATGAGTACCCGATGGACTACCGAGGCTGGTATGGCCTCGCGAAAAGTTACATCTACGAAGGGCAAGCGCCGGAAGGAAACATACTAAGAAACTTCGTTCTCACCGCCCCAGAAGATGTGCTCACGATAATCGTCGAAACGTACTCCGAAATTAAAAGAAGAGAAGAAATCAGAATAGCCGAAGCGCGCCGTATAAAAGAAGAAGAAGAGCGGAAGAAAAGGGAAGAAGAAGAGCGGAGGAAAAGGGAAGAAGAAGCCAGAAAAAGGGAAGAAGAGCGAAGGATAATGGAGCGACAGAAAGCGCTCCAGGAGGCGCGGGAGCGGGAATACCGAGAAGCCATCGAAGCGAACAAGAGGAGAAAGAAAAGAAAGGCCGCCAGGAGCTTTCTTCTGATTTCTACGATCATTATCGCGATTCTTGCTTATACCCACAGCCAGCGCCCAGAACTTTTCGATTGGCTTCTTCCGGCTGACCGCTCGGCTGCTTCCTTCAAGTCGCTCGAAATGGTGAGGGTAAGAAAGGGAAGTTTCGTTATGGGAAACACACGCAACGACAGCGAAGGGTACAGCGACGAAAAACCGGTACACACGGTAACCCTGACGTACGACTACTGGATCGGGAAGTACGAAGTGACGTTCAAGGAGTACGACGCGTACTGCGCGGCGACCGGGAAGAGAAAACCAGATGACGAAGAATGGGGCCGGGGGACGCGGCCAGTGATCAACGTGAGTTGGTGGGACGCGATCGGGTACTGCAACTGGCTGAGTGAGAGAGAAGGGTTAAAGAAAGCATACGATAGCCAGGGAAACCTGTTGGATAAGAACGGAAAACGAACAACGGACATTACGAAAGTAGAAGGGTACCGTTTGCCCACGGAAGCGGAATGGGAATACGCGGCGCGTGGGGGACAAAACTCGAGTAAGTATAAATACTCGGGAAGTAACACGGTCGGTGACGTGGCGTGGCACGACAGCAATTCTGGAAACAAGACGCACCCGGTAGGCGGGAAGAAACCGAACGAACTCGGGATATACGACATAAGCGGGAACGTGTGGGAATGGTGCCACGACTGGTTTGAATATTACAGTAGCGCTGCGCAGACGAACCCGACAGGGTCGAGCAATGGCGCGGGCCGGGTGAATCGGGGCGGCAGCTGGTACAGCTATGCGCAGAGCTGCCGCGTGGCAAGTCGGTACTACCTCACTCCGGTGAACGGCGCTAGCAATATCGGGTTTCGCGTTTCCAGGACGGTCTTTTAACTTTTGTATTTTTACCTTTTTACCTTTTGCTGGTTTTGACCTTGTGTTTTGTTTTTCCCCGAAAAGGGCGGAGCAAGCAAAGCGGAGCCCTTTTCGGGGGCGGCCAACAAGAAGCGGATTATGCTTCTTGTTGGCCGAAACGTTATTTTTTTCCGGGATGGGAAAGAGCCGTTGTTTGCCGAACTTTGTGGGTTATCGCGGGGTAAGTGGTTTTTGCGACCCCGCGATCCCCACCCTTTGTATTTTTTGCGCCGCCCCGAGAGCGCCGGACTTAAGTCCGGCATGCCTTTTCTTTTTCCGGGAGAGTCCTGGCCCAAGCCCATTTTTTCCTCTGTGTTCTCT
>Ga0208460_10000356_pt1 | contig 32405 bp, 27 predicted proteins | sample AD_STIC10_MetaG_FD_184436 | JGI IMG/M metagenome (GOLD analysis project Ga0208460, IMG submission 184436) | Active sludge microbial communities of municipal wastewater-treating anaerobic digesters from USA - AD_STIC10_MetaG (SPAdes) (version 2) | ecosystem: Engineered > Bioreactor > Anaerobic >... | reverse complement strand
TGCATTGCGCGTTTCCTGGCCCGCGATGAAAGAGGATGCCTATTTTCCGGATGTTGTCGGTATAGAAGCTATTCGTTTATTTGAACCAGGTATTTACGAATATATCCGTAATGCGAAATCACACATGTTGCGTGGCCAAGGTAGCGAAAAAGGCAAAAAAGATAAAATATTTGAAGGGATAAAGAATCTTGCCAAGCCGGAACAAGCTGAAGAAACAATGTCATTGATGTCGTCTCTATTCACAGTTTTCGGATTTTCATCACGACGTTTTCCAAAAAGCACTGACAGTCTCTTCGGAAGGCGTATTTGCGATGAAGAAGGATTCGATCTTTATTTTCGTTGGGATTCAGACGGCAATGTAGTCCGCATAAACGAAATGCGGGATTTTCAGCGGCTTATTACTGCCGGGAAAGACGCCTCTGTACTAGTTGAAAAATTAGCACACCGCCAAGCACAAGGTGACACTGGAGTGAGTGCAGTTGTATCTTTGCTTGAGGCGATTAATACACAGAAGATAAAACCACCTCCAGACAATATTTCCGCCGTGATGGCTTTGTTACTAAACCATGACGAAATTATAAAATCGAAGAATGATTCAGACTTTCTACTGCCTGCACGGCGCCAATTACAACAGGCACTGGGTATATTGTTTGACGGACTGAGCCCTACTCTACGCGCAAATGAATGTCAGAGCATTTTGGAAAACAATAAAGTTTCCGTTGATGCATGCACACTTTTCCTAGGTTCATTTATTTACGGAAAAGACAATGACCAAGGGAAAGCCATCAATAAAGATAAGCTCAAAGAACTCTTGGATAACTGGTTAGTTCGCCGTGTAAAGACCAATAAAGGTCTCGGCAATTGTGACCGACCTGACCAGGTTCTTTACCTGGTTGCTCAGACGCTTGGTAAAAACGTAGCGCGTGACTTGGTGACGCCCTTTTTGACCGACAAGCCATTCGCGATAAAACTTGCACTTGATTTGATGAATAGAATTCATTCTTCTGACCGGCCTCAACCATATCGAGAGTTGACCGAAATGCCAGACCCCTCTATTTATAATTTAAAAACACTTATGAAAATGCTTTCTGAAATAGACAACATCCCGTTACGCGTGACTGACAAAAAAGAAGTTGAAGAATTTCAGCGAGATTTACGAATCTTTATGTCTAACGGCGGAAAATCAAAACGAGACATGGCAGCACAGGCAGCAAGCTTCTAATATAAGTAAATATTTCAAATTTCTCCAAGCCTATTCTAATTTGTCGCTTACTAGAGAATTCTTTCCCGTGAGTCTGTCACTACTTCAGGGGAGCCCTTCTGGCCAAAGGTTTGAGCGGTTCCATGGTATCGAGGTTCCAGTCGGCAGGTACGAACGCCTGCCGTGTTTCCGCTTGTAAGGGGTAGCCACCGACTTCGTTTTCGCTGTCGATGATTTTTCCGCGGCCCTCGATCACGTCGGCAAGAATGCGGCGATCAATATCGTCGCGATCCCAGGGGCGGGCGCCAGCTTCGGCAATGACAGCGTCTTGCACTTTGCTTGCTGGCAATATGTTTACGCCGAACGGTAGTGCCGGCGCATTTTTCAAATCATTTACAACAACGGGCGTGGTCGTGTAGCTGCCATTGGCCGGCAATTTGTTTCCGATGCGATCAACCACAAGATTGTCTTCGGAAAAAACATCCACATTGCCCGAACCGCCGACCATGAAAAAAGCGAGTTGCTCGGTCGAGGGCCCGGCACGCATCACGTTGCCACGCATCACCATTTGTCCGGTTGAGTATTTGTGGCCCAACCATTCTTCGGCGATCAGGTTGTAATGCATCGCGCGTTGGCCGGGATCGTAAATCAGGTTGTTGATCACTTGTCCGCGTGCGCCGCCCTTGAACAGCGGATTGCGTTCGTAGTTGTGGGCGTACAAATTTCCGACGATCAAAATGTCGTTGACATGATCGTGGATCAGCGAGCCTTTCGAATGTTCGCCCTTGATGTGGTTGGCATGCGCAAGACCTTCGGCTATCAGGTTATTGCTGAAGGTGATGCTGTGCGATGCCGCTTTTTGCCAGGCCGCCTCGTCTTCGCCAAAAAAACGCGTGCTAGACGCGGAAAGATTTTCATCAGTGGCCCAGGTCAGCGAACAATGATCGATGATCACGTCGTAGGCGCCACGCACCGTACTGATCGCATCGAAATCATTGCCACTGCGTTTGGGACTGCCCGCTTCGCCCGGACGAATGCGAATATGCCGGATCACCACATCGTGCGTGGCGATGTCGATGCCGCCGCGAATCAATGTGATGCCAGGCATCGGCGCGGTTTGTCCGGCAATGGTTAGATACGGTTCGGTGATGCGGACGGTTTCTTTCCCAAGATCTATTACGCCACCGACTTCAAAGACCACGGTACGGGGACCTTTGGTTTCGAGAGCCTCCAACAGGGAGCCTGGACCGGTCGGCGACAGACTTGTCACGCGAATCAATTTGCCGCCGCGTCCGCCAGGTGTATGCGCCGCCCATCCTTGAGCGCCTGGAAAGGCCAGAAGCTTTTGGCTATCGGCTGCCGGGCTGGCTGTCGATGCAATGCAAAGGGATATCAGGAGAAGGATGGTCCCCGTCAGTTTCGGCATCGGTCGCTTGAACATGGTGGCTCCAAAAAGGCGGGTAGGACGCCAAGCAGAAGCATGGCTTTGTCGGCTGATATTGTAAATGACACCGGTTTCCTTTATAAAGCTTTAGACCCGAAAACGCCATTCCGGCATCGGGCCAAGGCATCAAGATCGCTTTGAATCAGGGAAATCGCATTGACGACCGTCGGCCATCTTCACGAAATTCCGCTTGAAACCAAGACAAGTGCTCTCAGCCTGGTCGCCGCCCGATTGGCGGGCCGCAGTCTGGCTGCATTTCCAGGCACCGTGCCAACTTCCCTGGCAGCGGGTTATGCCTGTCAGGATATTGCGATCTCGCTCTGGCCAGACGAAGTCGTCGGCTGGAAAGTGGGCTATATCGCGCCTGATCGCCGAGATGACTCCGGCGAAGACCGCGTGACCGGCCCGGTATTTTCGCGTTCCGTCTGGCCTGCCCTGAAAGATGACTCGGTGCCTTTTCCAGCCTTCGTTGGCGGTTTTGCCGCCGTCGAGGCCGAATACGTTTTTATCCTTGGCAAAGATGCCGATCCGGGAAAAACCGACTGGACTGCCGAAGATGCAGCCACACTGATATTCGCTTTGCACATCGGTATCGAAACCGCCGGTAGTCCACTGGCGATGATCAACAAACTCGGCCCGGCAGTTGTCGCTTCTGATTTCGGTAACAATGCCGGTCTGATCCTCGGTCCGGAAATAAAGAACTGGCGACAATATGCGGAAACCGATTTCGTCTGCGAAACCTTTATCGAAAACGTCTCCGTTGGAACAGGCGGCGCTGCTTCGATACCGGGCGGCTTGCTCGGCGCGTTGGCCTTTGCCTTGAATCGCTGTGCGCGACGAGGTTTTGCATTGAAGCAGGGGTGTTTTGTTACCACCGGTGCCGCGACGGGTATTCACGACATCAAGGTTGGACAAAAATCGCGGATCGAATTTGGCGCTTTCGGTGCGATTGATTGCCACGCGGTTGCCGCCGTTCCGTTCGAGCCAAAAGAATGAATACGCGTCGCCGTTTCCTGGGTGGCCTTGGTGCCGCTGCGGCAATGTCTTTTGTTCCTGCGACATTCGCCAGTGGCAACAGCAGCGTACTAACCGCAAGCGACGTGCATGTCAAAGATTATCCGACCGTCAAGGCCGTTGAATGGCTCGGACAGGAATTATCAAAAGAAACCGGCGGCCGGTTTTCGATCCGCCAATATCCCGCCGGCCAGCTCGGTCGTGAATCCGAAGCAATCGATATGGCGCGCTTCGGTGCGATCGACATAACCCGTGTTTATGCCGGTGGCCTGAACAATGCGTTTCCACTGACGCGCGCTTTATGCCTGCCCTATGTATTCGATTCGACTGCGCACTTACGACGCGCAATAGACGGCGATGTCGGTGCAGAAGTCTTGCGAGGTTTCGAACGGCGTGGCTTGGTCGGGCTTGCGATTTACGATAGCGGTGCGCGCTGTTTCTACAACACCCGGCGCGCGATCCACGAACCGAAAGACATGGCGGGCCTGAAGTTGCGGGTGCCGCCTTCGGATATTTTCATGGATTTGATCCGTGATCTCGGCGCGAATCCGACGCCACTTTCGTACGGCGAAGTTTTTTCCGCGCTGCAAACGCATTTGATCGATGGCGCCGAAAATAATATCAAGAGTTTCCATTCCAGCCGCCAATTCGAAGCGGCACGCTATTGGTCGCAAACCGAACACTCGTATGCGCCGGATGTGCTTGTGATTTCGAAAGTCCGTTTTGACGCGATGCCATCGGCCGACCAGGAACGGTTGCGCCGGCTTGCAACTGCATCCGTAAACGTGATGCGTACGCTCTGGGATAAAACGGCGGATGAATCGCGCAAGACTTTGCAGGAACAAGGCGTACTGATGAATGCCGTCGATGTCGCTGTATTTCGAAAAGCCGCGGAGCCATTGCTGCGCGATTACCGGCAAGACGCCGCGATCGAAAAGCTGTATCGCAATATTCGTGCACTGGCTTGAAGAAAGGAAAACCATGAGCGAACCCGCGATCACGAAAAGGCAAGCACTCGACAATTTGGCGCAGCTCGCCATTTTGATTGCCGCTGCAGCCTTGATTGGCGTGGTATTCGTCCAAGGGTGGCAAGTGATTGCTCGCTACGTGCTGAATGATTCGCCCGGGTGGACCGAGCCGGTCGCCTTGCTGCTGCTGAATATTGCAATGAGTTTCGGTGCCGCCGCCGGTGTGCACCGAAATAGCCATTTCGGTTTTCCTTTATTGCTCGATGCGATGCCACCCATCTTGCATCGTCTCTGCGTGGCATTACGCTGCCTGCTAATCGCGTGTATCGGCGCGGCACTCGCGTTCTGGGGCATGCAGCTGTTTCTCGATGGCCTGGATATTCATATGGCCGGAACGCCGTTGCCGCAAAGCGCCGTCTATCTGCCGCTGGCCATCGGTGGTGTGCTGATGGCGATGTTCGCACTCGCGCAGTTATCGGCTCCGGCACCGCTTGCTGCCGACAACGGAGCGCAATAAAAATGGCCGTCGCAATTTTATTTTTCAGCTTTGCCCTGCTGCTCGCGATTGGAGTTCCGGTCGCGTATTCGCTGACGGCATCGGCCTTGGCAACATTAATTTATTTGGGATTGCCGCCGATTGTTGTAGTTCAACAAATTGCAGCAGGCGCAGGCTCTTCATCATTATTGGCGATTCCGCTGTTTATTTTTGCCGGCGAGATCATGTTGCGCGGTGGAATTTCCGAACGGCTGATTGCATTGGCATCCGCCTTGGTAGGACATTTGCGCGGCGGCCTCGGACAGGTCAGCGTGGTGTCCTCACTTTTTTTCGGCGGCGTTTCCGGTTCGGCCATCGCCGATGTATCCGCGATTGGTGGTGCGATGATTCCGCAAATGGTGCAACGCGGTTTTGATCGCGATTTCGCGGTGAACGTCAGTATCACGGCGGCACTGGTCGCCCTGCTGGTGCCGCCTTCGCACAACCTGATCCTGTATTCGGCAGCGGCGGGCGGCGGTTTGTCGATTGCCGATTTATTTGCCGCCGGCATGCTACCCGCCTTGCTGATGACGGCGGTATTGATGTTCACCGGTTGGATGATTGCACGCCGCAGAAATTATGCGGTGGAAGCCTTCCCGGGTTTCTCTGCGGTATTCACGCGACTGGTCTCAGCGTTGCCGGGATTGCTGCTAGTCGCATTGATTTTTATCGGCATTCGCGCCGGCGTGTTTACCGCAGTGGAAAGTGCGGCGATTGCCGTGGTGTATGCCTTGCTGGTGACAACACTGATCTATCGCAAATTGAAGTTCGCCGATTTTGTCGAAGCCTGCACCGGTGCCGCCCGTACCACCGGCGTGATCGTGTTCGTGATTGCCGCTTCGGCCGTGTTCGGCTGGTTGCTGGCCTATCTGCAAGTGCCTGCCGCTGCCGTTGACGCTCTGCGTTCGGTCGCCGAAAACAAATTTGCGGTGCTGGGCTTGATCGTGGCGATCTTGCTGGTACTCGGCACGTTCATGGATCTGGCCCCGATGATCCTGATCTGCACGCCGATATTCCTGCCGGTGGCGAAGGCTTACGGTATTGATCCGATCCATTTCGGCGTGGTGCTGATCTTGACCGGCGGTGTCGGTCTCATAACTCCGCCGGTAGGTTCGGTGTTATTCGTGGGCACGGCAATCGGAAAAATCAGCGTGGCACAAACATTGAAAACCATCTGGCCGTTTTACCTGGCTGCATTGGCCGTGGTGATTCTGGTGAGCTTTGTTCCCGCCATCTCGCTCTGGCTGCCGGCCGCATTGAAATAATGGTCGCTGACAGTGGCATTAGCATAGAATCATCCGTATAAAATCATCCACCGCCTTTTCTCGAAACCCTTCATGCCTGCCAGCCGCACCAAAAAAGTGACCCCGAAACCCATCGTTACCGAAGCTGCTGCTCCGGGCTCGTCGGGCAAGCAAGTCACCAAAACAACAATCAATGAAATTGCGCGATTGGCCGGCGTTTCCAAGAAGACCGTTTCGCGCGTGATCAATCGCTCGCCTCTTGTGCGCGAAGATACTCGCCTGAAAGTCGAAACCCTGATGCGCGATGTCGGTTACGTGCCGGACCCGATGGCACGTGCACTGGCCTTCCGGCGTTCTTTCCTGATCGGCATGGTGTACGACAACCCGAACGCCGAATACATCGTCAATATGCAAAACGGTGCACTCGATAGTTTGCGAGGCACTGGTTACGAACTCGTGGTGCATCCCTGCGACAGTAAAAACGCGGATTACATCGAAGGCGTGCGCCGTTTCATCCTGCAACACAAGTTGTACGGCGTGTTTCTGGTGCCGCGGGTCTCCGAAGATCAGGAGCTGGTTGATATGTTGGTCGAACACGATTGCCGTTATGCGCGCATCGCTGCGATCAGCCTGGACGCAGATAGCAAGATGATCACGACCAACGACCGCAAGGGCGCAGTTGAAGTCGCGAAATATCTGGAATCGCTCGGCCACAAACATATCGCGATGATTACCGGTCCGCATCGCTATCTGTCTACCCGCGAACGCGGTGGCGGGTTTCTCGAAACCCTCGCAAACCGGGGCATGAAAGTGCCCGCCGAATACATACTCGAAGGTGGTTATACGTTCGAGTCCGGTGTTGCCTGCGCGGAAAAGCTGCTGGCATTGAATCCACGCCCCACGGCTATTTTCACGCTCAATGACGAAATGGCGGCCGGCGTTTACAAGGCCGCGCATAAACTCGGGCTGTCGGTGCCGGAAGATGTGTCGGTGGTCGGCTTCGACGATAGCCCGATAGCATCGAGGCTGTGGCCATCACTGAGCACCGTACGTTTGCCGATTCGCGATATGGGCCTGCACGCCGCCGCCATGTTGCTGGCAGATGTCGCCAAACCGGGTACGGCTCCGGTTATCACGCCGCATCTGGTCATTCGGGAATCCTGCCAACCCCCTCGCTGATTCGTTTTGCCACTTAATTTTTTCCAGTCCAAATGACACCGGTTACCAATCAGCTTTGAGCTGGTTATACTGGCCACCACAAGCACCGCGGAGTTCCCATGTACGCCAAGACCTATCACGCCACCCACCCCGACATGATGGTCGGCGCCAGCAACGACCAATTACGCGACCGCTATCTGTTTCGCGGCCTGTTTGCCAATGACCAGGTCGTGCTGAATTACACGCATTACGAACGCATCGTCGTGGGCGGCGTTGCTCCGGTGGGCAAGACAGTCGAATTGCCCGCACAAACCGAACCCGCATCGGCGGCTGGAAAGGCATTTCTGGAACGTCGCGAATTAGGCGTAGTGAATGTAGGCCAAGGTGCCGGTCGCGTCACCGTCGATGATGTTGCCTTCACTTTGCAGGCGCGCGATGGTTTGTATGTGCCAATGGGTAGCGAGAAAGTGGTGTTCGAATCGCTTGATGCGAATCAGCCTGCAAAATTTTATCTGGTTTCCACGCCCGCACACGCGCGCTATGAAACCGTGCATATCTCGATTGATAAAGCTGTACCCTTGCAACGCGGCGCACTCGAAACCTCGAACGAGCGCGTGATCTATCAATACATTGTGCCAGCCACCTGCAAATCCTGTCAGCTATTGCTCGGCATGACTTTGCTCAGCGAAGGCAGTGTCTGGAATACCATGCCACCGCATTTGCATGATCGTCGTTCCGAAGTGTATTTCTACTTCGGTCTGGCGGAAGGTCAACGCGTGATGCATTTCATGGGCGAACCGGAAGACACGCGTCATCTGGTTGTCTCGGATAGCGAAGCGGTGATCTCGCCGCCGTGGTCGATCCATATGGGCTCGGGTACGCAAAATTATGGTTTCATCTGGGCCATGGGCGGTGAAAATCTGGATTACACCGACATGAAACAACTCGATATCTGCCAGCTCAAATAGGATCCGCACCATGTTCAGTCTGGAAGGCAGAGTCGCTCTCATTACCGGCGCCAATACCGGGCTTGGTCAAGCCATTGCCATCGCACTTGCCAGTGCAGGTGCGGATATTGCCTGTGCCGGCACCTCGGCACCGGATGAAACCGCAGAAAAAGTCAAAGCCCTCGGCCGCCGTTTTATCGCGATCAAGACAGATTTATCGAGTCTTGCGCCGGTGCAAAATCTGGTCGATCAAACGGTTTCCGAATTGGGCGCTCTCGATATTCTGGTGAACAATGCCGGTACGATTCGCCGCGCCGATGCGGTCGATTTCACCGAAGCCGATTGGGATGCGGTGATGGACGTGAATCTGAAGACGGCGTTCTTTTTATGTCAGGCCGCCGGTCGCCATATGATCGCGAAAGGTCAGGGAAAAATTATCAATATCGCTTCCATGTTGTCATTCCAGGGCGGCATTCGCGTGCCCTCGTACACCGCGAGCAAGCACGGCATTGCCGGCATTACCAAATTGCTGGCGAACGAATGGGCGAGCAAGGGCTTGAACGTCAACGCGATTGCACCCGGCTACATGGTGACCAATAACACCGCGGCATTGCGTGCCGATGAAAATCGTAATCGCGATATCCTCGCGCGCATTCCGGCCGGACGCTGGGGCGAACCTTCCGATATTGGCGGTGCGGCGATCTTTCTGGCATCGAAGGCATCCGATTACGTCAACGGCGTCGTACTTCCGGTCGATGGCGGCTGGCAGGCGCGCTGACAGTCCTTTCGCTTGTCTGCAGATATCGATAAAGAATATGCATCGATGCACGACGTACATTACGATACGCCATGACTACGACAATACCTCGCGTTGAAGACCCGCCACTACGATCGGTTGAATCGCCGGTCACCGATGTCTTGCTTCGCGATGACGTAAAGCAACTCGGCGCATTGGTTGGCGAAATTCTGGCCGAACAGCAAAGTGATGAATTCCTCTCGCAGGTCGAAGCCATTCGCGTTGCCGCCATTCAACGTCGTGAAAATCATCAGGCTATCGACACACTGGCCGACAATTTGTCAGGACTGGAATTGGAACAGGCCGAAGGCCTCGTGCGCGCTTTCGCGCTGTGGTTTCAGGCAGTAAATCTGGCTGAGCGTGTGCATCGCATTCGTCGTCGTCGCGACTATCAAAAAGCCGGTGCAAGCTCTCAGCCCGGAAGTCTGGCCGCGATCATCCGGCAATTGAAAAACGACGGCGTCTCGCTGGATGAGCTCGTTTCGGTAGTGCAGCGCCTGCATATTGAGCCGGTACTCACCGCGCATCCGACCGAAGCCATTCGTCGAGCCTTGCTGGACAAGGAACGCGATGTCGTTCGTCGTTTGATCGAAGACATTGATCGTGCACTGACACCGGACGAACGTAGAAAAGGTCGCGAGCGCATCCGCGTCTCGTTGACCTCGGCCTGGCAAACCAGCGAGATGCCGAACGAAAAGCCCAGCGTGCGCGATGAAATGGAACACGTGGGGTTTTATCTTTCCGAAGTGCTGTATCGGGTGTTGCCAACTTTCCAGGAAGCACTCGAAGAAGCCGTGGTCGGCGCCTATGGCGAATGTCCGCCATTACCCAATGTCTTGCGTTTCTCCACGTGGGTTGGTGGCGATATGGATGGCAACCCGAATGTCGGTGCCACGACAATTCTCGATACCTTGAATGCGCAGCGCGAAATGGTGTTGAATGCCTACCGTCGTGATGTCACCGGATTACGCACTGTGCTCACGCAGTCCACGGCCCGTATTGCCGTCGACGACGAAGTATTACAACGCATCGAGGAATATCGCGAACTTTTACCGCATATCGCTTCCGTCCAACCCGAACGCCGCGCCGATATGCCCTACGGCGAATTGCTGAATTTGATCGCCGCCCGTTTGGGTGAAACCGCAAGGAACGGCGACGCAGCCTATCAAAGTGTCGGAGATTTTTCCGCCGACCTGTTGTTGATTGATGCCAGTTTGAAAAAACATCGTGGCGAACATGCCGGACGTTTCGGTTTGAGTCGCATCCTGCGCCGCGCGGAATGTTTCGGTTTCCATTTGGCGGCACTGGATTTGCGCCAGGATTCGGCGATCCACGATGCTGCCTTGTCGGAGTTGTTGTCGCTGCAAGATTTTGCACAACAATCACCGCAAGAACGCGCCCCTGTTCTGCACGCCTTGATTCGCGGCAATACCGCAACAAAAGAATCCAGCATCGCAAAACCGGTATTGGATGTTTTCCGCGCACTGCGCGAAGGTCGCGAAAATTTCGGCGTACAGGCATTCGGACCGTATATCGTGAGCATGAGTCGCAGTGCCGCCGATGCATTGGCGGTGCTCGCTCTGGCGCGCGTGGCCGGTTTCCATGAAGACGATAATCACGTTGCTCTCGATGTCGCACCACTTTTTGAAACCGTCTCCGACCTGGAAGCGGCCGAAAGCAGTTTGCGTTCGCTCTTTGCCGACCCGGTCTATCGCGAACATTTACGGCAGCGCGGCCAAAAACAAATGGTAATGCTGGGCTATTCCGACAGCGCCAAAGACGGCGGCATTCTCGCTTCGCGCTGGGCCTTGCAACGCACGCAAGTCGCACTCACCGCGCTCGCACAGGAAAGCGGCATCCGGATTCTCTTCTTTCACGGCCGAGGTGGCTCGGCCAGCCGCGGTGGCGGAAAGACCGAACGTGCCGTGATGGCATCGCCACGTGGCTCGGTGGACGGTTATTTGCGTTTGACTGAGCAAGGCGAAGTCATCCATCGCAAATATGGCGTGCGCGCATTAGCCGAAAGAAATCTCGAGCAAATGGCCGGCGGCGTATTGCGTGCAACCTTGCGTCCGCGCGTGGTCGAGCCGCGCGAAGTTCAATGGCGTGAGCTCACGACGCAAATGGCGAACTATGCCCGCCAACATTACCGTGCGCTGGTGCATGAAGATCCGAATTTCGCCGCTTATTTTCGTGCGGCAACGCCCATCGACGTGATCGAGCGACTGCGCATCGGTTCGCGTCCATCGCGACGCGGCAACAAGGGCGGCGTAGAAAGTCTGCGTGCGATTCCCTGGGTGTTTTCCTGGAGCCAGAATCGCTCAGGTCTTACCGGCTGGTATGGCGTAGGCAGCGCGCTCACGGCCGCAATCGAACAACACGGGCATGCCGCAATTTCAGAGATGGCAAAAGATTGGCCATTCTTCGCCACGCTTCTTGACGACATTGAAATGGTGCTGGCGAAATCCGATATGGCGATCTTCGAACATTATTCTCTATTGGCCGACGATTTGCATTCGCATTACTACACAATAATTCATGACGAATTTCTGCGCTGCCAAAACGCGATTCTCTCGATCAAAAACCAGACCAGCCTTTTGCAAGGCGACCAGCGCCTCGCGCAGAGTATTCGTTTAAGAAATCCCTATGTCGATCCGATCAGCCTGTTGCAGGTTGATTTGCTTGCAAGATGGCGTGCCGCAGATCGCCCCGAAGATGCCTTGTTCCAGGCCTTGGTCGCCACGGTGAACGGCATTGCGGCCGGTGTGCAAAATACCGGCTAGTAGCCCGTGTCATGGCTACACATGACCCGGGAGACATTAAGAAATTAACGCGGTCTGACACGCGATCGCATTATCACCAACCCAGGTAAGAAGAGCGTTACCCGGGCTGCGGTTGCCGGTTAAAAGGTGTGACGTGCTTGGCGGAAATTCGTTCAGCTAGGCTATGATGCAACGGCGGCCTGAAAATCCGTTGCGCCGTATTCATTGCCGAGGGGAAGGCTGGATGAGGGAATCGCCATTTCGCGACAACGCACGTCCGGGCATCGGGACTTAGTGTCTTGGCCTTTCTAGCCGAACTCAAACGCCGCAACGTCATCCGCATGGCCGGGCTGTATCTGGTGGGTGCCTGGTTAGTCACGCAAGTCGCTGCGACTTTATTGCCGGTATTCGAAGCGCCTGTGTGGGTGATGAAAACAATCGTGGGAATTCTGGCGATTGGATTTATTCCCGCGATGGTATTTGCCTGGGTATTCGAACTCACGCCTGAAGGTTTGAAACGTGATGCCGAAGTAACACCGGAGCAATCCATCGCGCCGCAAACCGCTCGCAAGATGGAGCGCATGATTCTCGTGCTGTTCGCATTTGCCTTGGCATTTTTCGCATTCGACAAATTCATGCTGGCACCGAAGCGCGAAGCGGCGGCGGTTAGTGTCGCCAGTGAAAAAGTGAAAGCGCAAACGCTGGCGGAAATAAAAACCAGCGTGAGTGAAAAATCCATCGCCGTGCTGCCGTTCGTGAATATGTCGACCGATCCGGAGAACGAGTTTTTCTCCGACGGCCTGAGCGAGGAAATCCTCAATTCACTGGCGCGTATCGACGGCATGCAGGTAGTCGGGCGCACCTCCTCGTTCCAATTCAAGGGCAAGAACGAAGATCTACGCAGCATTGGCGAAAAACTCGGTGTCGCTACCATCCTCGAAGGCAGCGTGCGTCGCGAAGGCGACAAGGCGCGTATCACGGCCCAACTTATTCGCACCAAAGACGGCATACACCTATGGTCGGAAACCTATGACCGCACCTTGCAGGACACGTTAGCCGTGCAGCTGGATATCGCTGAGAACGTCGCCGGCGCACTGGACGTGCTCTTGGACGACAAGCAACGCGCAACAATGCGCAAGGCCGGTGTCGCCAATGTCGATGCGTTCATCGCCTATCAGAAAGGCCTCAAGCTCTACTTCGACGCGCATGGCAATCCTGCGATCGGCCTGCTCGACGGGCTGCGTTTGGCCAATGTCGAATTCGATCGGGCCACAACATTGGAACCGGATTTCTACGAGGCCCATTTCGCGAAGGCCGACCTCTACGAACATATGCTGCAGGATGACGATCTCGATCAAGCCGAACGGATTGCCGCACAACGCGCCGCGCTGCAGACATTGCAACGGGCGGCTGACAACAGCAAGGACGAGCAGCAGCGCCTGCTCACACTGGCCGAGCGACAAATGCTCAGCGACGACTGGCGCGGCTTGCCAGCATTGATTGATGCGGCATTTAAGGCGCCGGGCTGCAATAACTCAAACTGGATGCCGGTGTTCGCGAGCGCATTCGGCTACGGTGAAGAGATCGAGGATTTCAGCAAGCGCGCTATCACCTGCGATCCGCTCAACCAAATCAACTACACCACGCGCGCTACCGTCGCGTTGGCAAATGGGCAAGGGCAGCGTGCGCTCGACATCCGTACAAACCTGCCCACGTCGATCAACCCAAGCGGTTCCCTGTCTGGGGTGGGAGCTGCGCAGGCACTGATGCTGCTGGGTCGCTTCGACGAAGCCGGCAAGATGCTCGACGACGTAACGGTCGACGCGCGAGCCGAAAACTACTACATGACACGCGTGCTGCTCGGACGGGCGCGGGGCGAATCTCCTGCCGATATCCACGCGCAGCTGCAAAGCGTGGACCGCAAAAAATCGAAGTACAGCCAGTGGCTGCGAGCCGATGCGGTCGAGGCGGCACACGCTGGCAATCGCGCCGAGGCCAATCGCCTCGCCGCCGCAATGGATGCACGCCCGGCCGGGCCTTTTCTGTTGGCCGTGTACAGCCAAAGCTGCTTCTGCGGAGCGCCGTTTGACCTCGATGCCACACCGAACTTCAAGGCACGACTGGCGGAGTCCGGCTTTCGCTGGCCGCCGCCGGCGACCATCGCATTCCCGCCGCGCAATGAAGGTGCGAAGCCATGAATTTCATCAGCGAACTCAAACGCCGCAACGTGATTCGCATGGCCGGGTTGTATCTGGTCGGGGCGTGGTTGATCACGCAAGTGGCCGCGACGGTTTTGCCTTTGTTCGATTCGCCACCCTGGATCGCGCGCAGCATCGTCGTTTTATTGATGATCGGATTTATTCCGGCACTGATAGTTGCCTGGATATTCGAACTCACGCCGGAGGGTTTGAAGCGCGATTCGGAAATTCCGGAAGCGCAATCCATTGCACCGCAAACCGCTCGCAAGATGGAGCGCAGTATTCTGTTGTTGCTAGCGATTGCGTTGGCGTTTTTCGGTTTCGATAAATTTTATCTGGCGCCCAAGCGCGAAGCGAATCTGGTTTCCGTTGCTACGAAAGCCGCCACTGAAAAAGCTGCACGGCAAGAAAAATCGGAAAACGAAAAATCCATCGCGGTGCTGGCATTCGACAATATGAGTGCCGACAAGGACAACGAATATTTTTCCGATGGCGTTGCCGAAGAGATCCTGAATTCATTATCAAAAGTGAAAGACCTGCGAGTGGCAGGGCGGACATCGTCATTTTCGTTCAAAGGCAAAAACCAGGATTTGCGAGTCATCGGAAAAACCCTGGGGGTGGCGCATGTACTGGAAGGCTCCGTGCGCAAACAGGGCGACAAGTTGCGTATCACCGCGCAATTGATCCGTGTCAGCGATGGCTTCCATTTGTGGTCGGAGACTTTCGATGGCACCGATGCCGATATTTTTGCGCTGCAGGAAAAAATAGCGCGCCTGGTCACCAGTGAATTGAAAGTGGCGCTAAATGCCGGACAGCAAAACAGACTAATTGACACAGGCACCACACATCCGGAAGCTTATTCGCTGTACCTGCAAGCCACCTCAATCTTTGACAGGCGCGACACCCCTCACTTTCACGAGGCCGTGGCGGCGCTGCAAAAGGCGCTTGTGCTCGACCCGAAATATGCACGCGCGCATTCGCGACTGGCGACACTGTATGCAACGCTAGGTGCCTATATGGATATCGATTATGGGCTTACCAATGCTAAAGCAATTACGGAGGCCAATGCGGCACTTGCACTCGATCCAAGCCTGGCCGAGCCGCATGCGGTACTGGGCTTGACTTACGGTAAGCAGAGAAATGGCTATCTGCGCCAGCGCGAAGAATTCGAGCGTGCAATCGCACTCGATCCGAACGATGTCAACAGTAACTTCTGGTACGGCTTATCCTTGGTGATGACCGGATACCGCGAGGCCGGCATTGCACGCCTCGAGCATGCGTTGTCCATTGACCCGATGATGCCGAACATCGTGCGTTGGCGAGGCGTCATGTATTTCCTCGACGGTGATTTAAATAATGCCGAGCTATACCTTAACCGTGCCCGGTCGTCTGGTTTGTTGTTTGCTGAGCGTGAGCTGTCTTACATTGTTTTTCAGCGTGGTGATGGCGCAACTGCAATTCGCAAATGGACAGAGGGCACTCGTGGTTTGCAAAAAAACCTGCCGACCGGTAGTACTCAAATCATTGCCGATGGCATCTTCGGAGATGCGGCGGCGCATACACGTGCGCTGGCCTTGATCGATGATGTTCTCGCGCAACCACAGCTTCGCTCGTCCGGGATGATACCGCTGTCGCTGCTCCTGCTCGACAAGCCGGAGCGAGCGTTGGCACTGGTGTTGAAAACGCCGGAGATTGACAACAGCGATTTCTTTGCCCGTATGTGGAGCGCCAATGGAAAGCAGGCGCGTGCGTTGCCGGAGTTTGCGGCTTTCATGCGCCAGATGGGCCTTGTCGAATTGTGGGATACGTACGGGGCGCCGGACAATTGCCGGAAAAACAATAAAGGCGATTACGTTTGTGAGTAATTCAAACCTTGTTCTCACCGTTGCTTTTGTAGGAGGGCCTTCCAGGCCCGAAAGATCTGTCCCATTTTCGGCCGGGCGTGGAAGGCCCTCCTACACAGGAGTTTCGTGATGCTTCTGCGCCGTTTATCGCAATCACTGAAAGAACAAAACTGGACCGCCATCGTCATCGAATTCATCTTGCTCGTGACCGGCGTGTTTTTGGGTATCCAGGTGAGCAACTGGAATAGCGAACGCGTCGACAAATCGAGAGCGCACGACTATCTCGGGCGGATTGGCAACGATCTCGGTGCCGATATCGCGAATTACCAGGACCGGCTTCGTTTCTGGAGTGATGTGTCGAACTACGGCGCGAAAGGTCTGGCTTATGCCGAAACCGGTGATGCAAACGGTGCAACACAATGGGATTTGCTGCTGGCCTATTTCCAGGCCAGCCAGGTGGCGGAGTTCTATGTCACCGATTCCACATTCGAAGAACTGAAAAGCGCCGGTGAACTTGGCCTGATCAAGGACACCCGGTTTCGCGATTCACTCTCGCAATATTATTCTCTCAGCATCAATCCGGTGCTGACCGAACGGCCACGCTACCGCGAGCATGTGCGCGGCGTGATTCCGCTCGAGGTGCAGAAATATATCTGGACCGATTGCTATTCGACCAGCGCCGAAGGCGTGCAGAAATTGCTGCCCTGCCAATCGCCGCTGGATGAAAAGCAGACCACCGCGCTTGTCGATGCGATACGGAATGACAAAACACTGATGTCGGAACTGCGTTACTGGATGTCCTCGATGCATGTAGCTGCGCTATACGGAAACAACCAGATAAAAAGTGCGTCGGCACTGCGCAGATTGATTGATGTCGGGCGTGATGGCAAAACGAAGGAGGCTTCGCGATGATACTTCGCCGTGTGATCGAGCACGTCAAAAACCAGCACTGGACCGCCGTCTGGATTGATCTGATTATCGTGATTTTGGGCGTGTTTATCGGCACGCAGGTATCCAATTGGAATGCCGATTGGGAGACAAGCAAGAAAGCCGCGATTTTTTCCGAACGTCTGAAAGCGGACCTGCGTCTGGAAGCCTGGGGCTACGAAGGCCTGATCGAATATTACAAGGATGTCTCATTGAATGCCGACCGGACGCTGGCCGCAATTGAGGGCGAGCTGCCACTGAGCGACGAGCAATTTGTGATCAGTGCTTACCGTGCAACGCAATATAAATACAACGACCGTTACCGCGCCACCTATGACGAAATGGTCTCGACCGGCAGCATCGGCTTGATCGATGACCAGAGGCTGCGCGAAACGGCGATCATCGTATTCACCTCGCCTCTGTTCGACGAGATCAGCGTCGATGGCCAGAAATCCGAGTATCGGGAAATTTTTCGCCGGACGGTATCGAAAGACGTACAGCGCGACTTGCAAAAGAAATGCGGCGATCGATTCGTTGAACTGCTCGACTACAAAGGCATCGTCAAATCACTGGACTACCCCTGCGAACTCGACGTGCCAGAGGCAAAAATAAGCGCTGCCGCCAAAGCCCTCCGCGCAAACGAAAATTTTGTTCCCTCTTTGCAGTTGCGCTTCGCCGACGTCGAAACCGCGATCGGCAATTTGCGGGATTACAACCCGGTGGTTTTCAATAATTTGCAGGAAATCTCCGGGAGAAAAAAATGATCCTGCGCCGGCTATCGCAATCACTGAAAGAACAAAACTGGATGGCGATCACCATCGAATTCGTGTTGCTGGTGGTCGGCGTTTTTCTCGGTATCCAGGTCGCAAACTGGAATGCCGAACGCGAGACCAACAAGAAAGCCTCCGAGTTCACTGAAAAACTGATTGCGGATTTACGTGCGGAAAGTTGGCGCTATCAGTTTTTATTGGAGTACCACCGCGATATCCGTGATGCCGCCGAGAATACGGCGAATGCCCTCGGCGGCAAAGCGCCTTTATCGAACGAAGAATTTCTGATTAACGCCTATCGTGCCAGCCAGTACAAGCAAGGGGCGAGCCGTCGTTCCACCTATGACGAAATGGTCTCGACCGGCAACATCGGCCTCATCAAGGACGAGAAACTGCGAAACGTATCGGTGCGCGCCTATAGCCTTTCAACCATCGACAATCTGGTGAAAGAAGGCATCGAGTCGCGTTATCGCGAGCTGTTCCGGATGAGCGTTCCCAACGATGTTCAACGCGCGCTGGGTAAAGCTTGCGGCGATCGTTACATCAAGCCCGGGGACTATCAAAACTTCGATCACGTCATCGACTATCCCTGCAAAACCACCTTGCCCGCTGACGTCATTGACGACGCCGCAAACGCTTTACGTTCGGACCCGCAAACCATTCGCTACCTGCGCCAACGCATCGCCGATCTCGATACCCGTCTGGTGGATATGACGCAGAACAATCGTGACGTTTGGGAAGCCTTGCTTGTCATTGCCAAGGAAAAACCATGAGCCAGCCGCAGGACGACACCCGGGTCGCTGCACCAGAACCTACACACCGTTCACGCTGGCACCGTTTCTCGCCTTCGATGGGTTGGCGCGCGTTCTGGAGCGAGATCGTCATCGTTGTGCTAGGCGTGGTGATTGCGTTGGCGGCCAATGAAGCGGTGCAGGAGTGGACTTGGCGCAACAAGGTGGAGGACGCCGAGTCGCGCCTGCGGGGCGACATTACGTGGATCTTCCTATGGTCGGCGGAAAAATATGCCAGCCGGCCCTGCGTGGATGCGCAACTGGCGGCATTAGGCCTCAATGTGCTGGAAAGCCCGGCAACGCTGAAACCGGCACCGGTATTCAACGTCAATCACCTGTCCTTGTCGTATGTGGTGCGGATGCCCAACCGCCCGTATCGATTCCCGGTCTGGGATGCGCTGCTCGCCGACGGCACCGCTAGCCACTTCGCGCCGCAACGCCAGGCATTCCTGGGCCGGATCAGCGATGACATGGTGCAGGCGCGTTCGAATGAGGCGGAAACCCGCAGCCTGATGGGCCGCCTGATGGTCATGCGTGATCCGATCGCACTGGACCCGGTCGTGCGGGCGGACCTGCTGACCCAGATCAACCAGCTGCGCTTGCTGACCGCGTTCGAAGCACTCAACGCCCAACAGCGAATGCGCCGGATCGCTGACGCCGGCAGCGCGCCAACGTCCGAGCAAGTCGAGTTGTTTCTCAATGCTTCCGGCAAGAACACGTCCGGCTCGGATTATTCCGGCATGGCCTATTTCTGCGATGCGCAGAACTTGCCGCTGGCGGATTGGCGTGATTATCAAAAGATCACCGCGAACACCCAGTTTCCCGGCGCGGGAGGAAAAAAACCATGATCCTTCGCCGCCTGTCGCAATCGCTGAAAGAACAGAACAGGACCGCGATCAGAATCATCGGGCAAGGTGCGTAGCCCGGGCCATGGCTCCACCTGACCCGGGGTTTCACGCACACCAAACTTTCGATTTCAAACGAGCTTCCTCAAAGCATCTGTTGAGTAATCGACGATGCATTGAAGATTACCGGGTCAGATGGAGCCATGGCCCGGGCTACGTCAATAATTTTTGGGCGCTTGCTTTGATGGTTTGCGAATCAAAATCATCCAGCTCAATGGTTTGTGCGGGGGCAAAATGCCCAGACCGCATTTTTTCCGAGCGCAGATACGATGGGTCGTAATGCTGTCGCAATAACTCTTCGACCAAGGTCGCCCATTCATTTTTGTCGACGAGACCATGCCAGCGTGTAATGGTTTCGCGGCCGCGCAACACGACTAAATATTCCACCAGCTTTTTTATTTCGGAAGGATCGGCCAGAAAGTGTTGATAGGTTTCGATCAGGAATTTCACCCTCGCTGCAAACGGCGCCTCGACGGTAATCAGTTGGCCTCTGTCCTGCATCGCGGCAGCGAATGTAATCGGCAAACTGATCGAACCGATTTTGCGACTTTCCGCTTCGACGAAGACGAATTTTTTCGGATCAAATGACTGCAGCTTCTGCCAAAGCAAAGTTTCGAATCTTTTTTGGCTGGGTTGTGCTTGATCGGGGATGGCTCCCAGCACCGAACCACGATGCTCGGCCAGTTTCTCAAGATCAAGCACTTGTGCGCCCATCGATTCTAGCGCTTCGAGCAAGCGCGTTTTCCCGCTGCCGGTTTTTCCGCATAACACTTTGTAATGAAACTGTGGCGACAGTCTTTCGAGTTCAATAACGACATGCCGGCGAAAGGCCTGATAACCACCATGCAATTGCGCTGCCGACCAACCGACTTGCCTCAGGATATGCACCATCGCACCGGAACGCATGCCGCCGCGCCAGCAATAAATCAGCGGCTGCCAGTCTTTAGGTTTGCCTTCGAATTGTTCTTCAAGATGCGAAGCAATATTGCGGGAAATAAATTGCGCACCGCGTTGTCGGGCGGCAAATGGCGACACCTGTTTGTAGAGCGTGCCAACGATGACGCGTTCCTCGTTGCTCAGCACCGGACAATTGATAGCACCGGGCAAATGATCGAGCGCGAATTCCGCCGGCGTTCGTACGTCGATGATCACATCGAACTGTGCGAATTCCTGGATATTGGCGACGGCATTTCTTCCCATCAACGCTCTCGTCATCGACTCTTTGTGGCAAACTTGCCGTGCATCACAGCCTACCAGATTCAATTATCACGAGCCTATCGCATATGGAAAACCCCATTCGTCTGACCACCTACAGCCACGGCGGCGGTTGCGGCTGCAAGATTTCACCGGCAATTCTGTCGCAGATCCTTTCCGATATTCCGATGCGGATGATGCCAAAGGAATTGCTGGTCGGCATCGAGTCCAGCGACGATGCCGCGGTGTATCAGTTGAACGAGCATCAGGCGGTGATTGCGACCACCGACTTTTTTACTCCGATCGTTGACGATCCATTCCACTTCGGACAGATCGCCGCGACCAATGCCTTGTCGGATGTTTACGCGATGGGCGGGCAACCGATTTTCGCACTCGCCATCGTCGGCATGCCGCTCGACAAGCTGCCGATCGAAGCGATCCAGCAAATCATCGCTGGCGGCGATTCGATTTGTGCAAAAGCCGGCATTCCGATTGCTGGTGGGCACTCGATTGATACGCTGGAACCGATTTATGGTTTGGTCGCGATTGGTTTGGTGCATCCGGATAACGTCAAGCGCAACAACAAGGCGAAAGCCGGCGATGTCTTGATTCTTGGCAAGCCTTTGGGCGTTGGCATCTTGTCCGCCGCCCTGAAAAAAGGCCGTCTTGATGCCGAAGGTTATGCGCAGATGCTGGCGACCACTACGCAATTGAATACGCCCGGCACCAAACTCGCGAGCATTGCCGGCGTGCATGCAATGACCGATGTCACTGGTTTCGGATTGGCCGGCCATCTGCTGGAAATTTGTCGCGGTTCGCAAGTATCGGCAAAGATTAATTTTGCCGATTTGCCGATTCTGCAAACCGCGCGGGATTTTGCCGAAGACGGCATACTCACCGGCGCGTCAAACCGTAATTGGTCGAGCTATGACGAAGAAGTACGATTGCCGGAAGATTTTCCGGCCTGGCAAAGGCATCTGTTGACCGATCCGCAAACCAGTGGCGGATTATTGGTCGCCTGTTCGCCTGATAGCGTGAAAGACGTGCTGGCGGAATTCCATCAGAAGGGTTTCGCCGATGCCTGTATTGTCGGTGAGTTGCTTGAAGGTGCGGCTGAGTTACAAGTTGTCTTGTAGCCCAGGTCATGGCTTCATCTGACCCGGGGCAGTTTCACAGACCACACATACATCAAGTGCTTTTGCAGGCACGGAATCTGCAATTTTTTCTTGATAAAAGTTCGAGAATTACTCGGGTCAGATGAAGCCATGACCCGGGCTACGATTTTTTCGTGTTTATCAATTAATCCAGATCGGCAATGCTTTCTTCCAGACGTGCACGCCATTCCGGATCTTTTTCGCTTTTCAGGAAATCTTTCAGAATGATCAGCTGTGCTTGATCCAGCGCATCGTCAGCCGAGACTTTGATATCGGGCTGAACGCCGACCACTTCCCAATCGGTGTGCGTAACCGGACTGATCGTGCGGCCGGCCGGAACATTCATCATGAAGTGTGCGCTCAGCCGGTGGATATCGCCCGGGTGTGCGCCGCCGCCGGTCACTTCGCCAACAATGGTCGCGCGCTTGTTGTTCTTCATCGCATAGGCAAAATCTTCGGCGGCCGAAAAGGTGTCGGCACTGGTCAGCAGATACAATTTTCTTTTTTCGCCGTATTTTTTTCCGGCCACGATTTCGGTGGTCCACATTTCGGTGGTTTTGTTTTCTTCCCGCATATAGATGTCATTTAAATGCGTCCGTTTGTCATGAAAATAGCTGGCATACAGCCCAACCGTGTCCGGCGAGCCGCCGCCGTTTTTCCGCAAATCAATAATCAACGCGCGGGTATCACTAAGCAGGTTCATGGCGGCGGCCATGCGTTCCGCGACTTGCGGCGGTGCATCGGCAAAGCCATGCAGATCGATGTAGCCAATATTGAATGGCAAGCGATCGACATTGTGGAAACCGTAGTTCAGGCGAATATTTTCTTTTTGCTGCCTGAGTTTTTCCGACTTCACTTCTTCATCTGGGTTCGAGACCGGTATCGGTTCTTCGAAATAGCGGATCTCAAGATGTTTGTCGAGAGTTTGTGCCTGCAAGCTTTCGCCAATTTTCTCGGCTAGCTCATTGGCACTCGTTACATTGTCGTAGTCACCATTTTTCAATTCCCGGCGCAGCCGTTTTTCCATTGCAACGGCTTTTTCCGGAAAAACATAATGTTGATTCAGATTGGCGATGACGGCTTCGATCACTTCGACCCGCGTGGCCTGACCGATTTTCATGTCTTTTTGCGGCGGGCCGTCTTGTCCCAGGAAGGGCAAGAGCATGAAGACGGCGCCACCGATAGCCACGATTACCATTAGCCATACGATTCGACGAACATTTTTTCTGGTACTGGCCTGCATGAAAAAAATCCTTTGTGTTTGCGTTTTTATCTACTAATTGATTAGTAGTTAAGATTGAAAAAAATACCTGTCGCCTATTTTGCGAACGACTCCAGGGATTCGATGTCGAGCGTATTGAAAACCCACACTCCATTCGCTTTTTCACCGACCGCCTGCACGTCGGCGCGGCCTTTCGAACCGGACATCACGAGTGACAATCGTGCTTCGTCATCATCGCTATAGCTTGGACCCTGAACCGATTCGACAACGATGGAAGAGCCCAATGCGGCAACCATCTTCGAATCCTGCCGTGCAGCGTGTGCGGCTGCCTGGACTGCTTCGGATTCTTCCATTGAAGGCGGTGTTGGCGGTGTTGGTGGTGACGGGGGCTCTGGCGGAGCCGGCGGATGATTATTGGCCATTTGTTGTTTCAGCCATTGCCGGACATTTGCATCGATCGGCGTGAGCTTGCCGTTTAGCCTGAACGTCTCATGCGGATTGCCGGAGATGTCTATCCACTTGTGATACACGCGGCTGACGCCCTCGTCATTGGTTTCACGAATCTCGGTGGATTCACCGATATGCGTCCACCACGACAGGTCATCAGATACCGAACCATTGCCGGTCGCATGGCTGGCCTGCGCCGCCAGAAACACGCCGGTACACAATAAAGCCATTAATCCCATCGGCACCGCCCAGCGAATTTTCGCTGACGAGTCCGGAGATAGCAGGCGCGTTATACGCTGCATAAGAGAACCTCCATCGGAAGATAAAGCAAGTACGTGGACAGGACTCCGATCGCGCTCCAGTGTTGCAAGCGCCTCGGCCAACGCGATGGCGTCGCCACATACCGCCACCGCCAGATCATCACAGGCATTTTCGCGTTCCTGGCGAATGCGGCGGTTCAGCCACCATACCGCCGGGTGATAAAACAGAACGGCTTCGATCACACATTGAAGCGCGTTCCAAACCCAATCAAGGCGACGGATATGCGCGAGTTCGTGCGCGATCACCGCTTCGATTTGATCCGGCGTGAGTTGCGTAAGCATCGATACCGGCAGCCAGACAATGGGATGCCAGGCGCGAGCCGTACATGGCAATCCCATATCTTTCAAAAGTTTGATCGTGACGTTACGGCGAATACCCAAAGCGATGCGAATCGATTCGGCGCGTTGCTGCCAGATCGGAGGCAAGGCTATTGCCACCTGATGATCGAGCTTGCGCAACATCCACCAGCCGCCGATCAAGCGCAACAACATAAAGATCACGCCGACGCACCACAGCCAGGGCAATACCAAACCGGAAGTCGATGACGTGACCTGTGGCAGATTCAACATTACCGGCAGCAATAAGGGCAACACGCCGTCGGTATGCGCCATCGTACCTGCGTTAGCGTTTTCAGCCGTCAGCAAAAGGAATGTCTGTACCGGCGCTGCGATCATCAACAGCAAAAACGCCATGCCGACTAAATGTTTCAACGCCGCACTTTGACGATGCAGCAAGCCAAGCAGCAACGCCGCGAGCAGACCGAGCACGGCAATCTGCCACATGGAATGCAGCAGGGTTTGTGCGAGCACGGCTTCGAGGGAATGGTTGAAGTTCATGTCGATACTCAGGCGTCAGGCTTTGTTCTTCTTGGCTTTTGCTTTCGCAATCATTTGCGAAATGGCATCAAGGTCTGCAGAACTCGCCGTATTGCCATCGAGTGCGCGTTGTACCAATTGCAAAGCCGATCCAGAAAATGCCCGCTGCATCAAATCGTTCAACATCGCCGATTGCACGGTGGGCTCCGGAAACGCCGCAGCATAACGATGGCTGCGTTCGGATTCATCGCGGGTGACCAGGCCCTTTTCGGACATTATTGTCATCATCTTCAATACCGTCGTGTAGGCGGTGTCTTTGTTACGCATCAGCGCTTCATGCACTTCGCGCACCGTGCAGGGCTCTTTGCGATCCCAAAGCACACGCAAAATAGACAATTCACCTTCGGTAGGACGCGGGTCGGACATGCAAATCTCCTGAGTACGACCCGTATAGTACTAATAGATTAGTAGATGTCAAGCCTGCCATTGGTCATAGTGGCGTAGCCCGGGTCATGGCTCCATCTGACCCGGGGAATACTGACGCCATGAACCAGATGGTTTTCGCGCCTGATGTCTGCCCCGATGTAAATCAGGGGACGCTCACACGGGTTGCAACATCACCGCGGACTGTCCCGGGTCAGATGGAGCCATGACCCGGGCTACTTCAAAGCTGCGGTAAAATTTTCTCGGTCAATAATTTGATCGTGATTTTATGTGGCTGGCGTTCGTTGTAGTTTGTCGTTGTTATCACTACGACCACTTTCTGTTCTGGAAATACCTGCACCGTATTTCCGCCGGTACCGTTCATCGAAAACGATTTCCAGATGTTTTCCTTCACCGGAAATTGCATCCGCCACCAGAGGTAGCCGTACTCGATACCCGCTTCCTCATCCATGCTGGCGTGCGGTGCTATCGATTGCTTTACCCAATCGGATGAAATGATTTTTTTACCCTGATAACTTCCGCCATCCAGATAAAGCTGTCCGAGTTTCCACAAATCACGACTACGCAAACCCAGACCACCGCCCGCCTGCGCCAATCCGAGTGGCGAGAATTGCCATTCCGGTTTTTCAATACCGAGCGGAGTGAATAAACGTCGTTGGGCATAATTTTGTAGCGGTTCACCGGTTGCGTTTTGCAGCACTTCACCCAGCGTGGTCACGCCCGCAGTGCAATAACGCATATTGCGGCCGTATTTGGAATCGGCCGGCTTCGGCATCCAGGCCGGAAACCCCTGAATCGGGAGATCCAGATAAAACTGCACCCAATCTTCGACCAGATACATGCGTTCTTCGTTGCCGCGCGAGAACTGGTTTTCGTCATGACACTCGAGCAGTGACGACATCGTCAGCAGATCTTCGACGGTGATCGCTGCCTTGCGCGGGTCATTGTTTTGAATCACTGGATGTTTCGCCGACAGATACGGCAGGATGGTCGCCTGCTGGTTGGGTAATTTGCCATCGGCAATGGCCAGTCCGGTCAACATGCCTGCGATGGTCTTGGTCGACGAACGGGTATTGCGGCGCGCTTCGGCGCCACCTTCATCGAAATATTCCTCGTACACGATCTTGCCGTCGCGCGAGACGACGATGCTGGTGATTTTCATGAACTCGCCGGCTTTCACCGATTTGGTGACTTCATCGAAGTTGGGCGTCGCGGCAACCGCAGGCAATGCCATCATTCCAAGCAGCATGGCGAGGGATAAACGTTTCAGCAATAACATGGTGATTCCTTTTTGATGACGGAGGCAAATTAGCAAACCGCTCGCTTCGCGTCTTGTATGCAGTGAACCATGGCTTCCTGTTTGGCCATGAGTCGAAATTCGCCGGGGCTGACCCGGTATGTCTGGTGAAAGCTGTGATTGAAGTGGCTTTGATCGACAAAACCGCACTGCATCGCAATCGTGGCCAGCGACAATCGTTTGTCACGCAGCAAACCGGTGGCGCGCTCGAGTCGGCAACGCCGCAAATATTCTCCGTGCGAACAACCATAACGATGACGAAATGCACGGGCAAAATAGACCGGATGCAGGTCGGCGGTTTTTGCCAACTCGGAAAAGCGGGGTGTTTCAAGACTGGTATCGCGCAGAAGCTCGCGAGTCCTTGCAAGCCATTGCGGTGCCGGGCATTCAACTTGTTTATTGGCAAGACGCGCTTCGGAAAAAAGCGTGTGGCTTTCCGCTTCAATCACCAATGCCGACGCATCATCCCATTGATGCAGTTCGCGCCAAATGCGATAAGCCGACAACAAGGCCGTTGCATCCATCCGCAGCGCGTAATCGCCGACCGGAAAATCTTTTGTGGCGGCTCGCCAATCTTCGCCGGACATCGACACGGTCAGAAAACGGCCATGAGTTCCCCTGAAACAATCACGATGCCGGGTCCCGGGCGGATTCATGATGATCGCGGTTTCATTACAGATATCCGGCATGCCGCGTGCACTGCTTAAATACAATCCGTCCATCAGCAACAGGAAATGGGCATCGTCATGCGTATGGGTTTCGACATCGTGCTCGGGAACGGTCGGCGTCATTTCGGCAATGCTCACGCCAAAGGATTCGCGTCGTTTCTGGTAATTGCCGAGAAATTGTCCCTGTTGAAATTGCATGCGCCTGCCGATATTGATCTATCGTTCCAGCTTAGGCCTTAAGAAAAGTCTTGTCGTATGCCATTCATCCCGTTTTACGGTTCTTTCCAATAGCGGGCACCGATGAAAATCACGCGCAGCTGCCGGACGAAATTATCGACCATCTCTTTTTCAGCGCGCGCCTGCGCTTTCGGCAAATCCAGAATATCGGAAGCGGCATTCAACATCGTGGTCACTACCAGTCCACAAATCATTTGCAGGCTCGGCGTGGAAAGATCGGTCAGTGTTCCGAGTGCCCGCAGATCCTGTGCCATTTCGGAGGCGAAGTGGCTTTCTTCGGTGCGAATCGCGCTTCTCAATACCTGCGAGCCGCCGCCGCGTTCTCCGGCGATGAAGCGGAATACCAGGCTGCGCTCTTCGACGAAGCGTTTATAGATCAGCACCGAGCCGCGCAACATGTCGGTCGGTGGAATGCCATCACGTCGGGCTTCACGCAATAAACGACGCAGCGTGACACCGCCCATTTCGACCAGCGCCAAACCGAGCTGATCCATATCGCTGAAATGCCGGTAAAACGCAGCGGGAACGATGCCGGCCTCGCGGGTAATCTCACGCAGGCTCAAGGATGTAAAGCTGCGGCCTTGGCCAATCAGGCTTAGGGCGGCGTCGCAAATTCGCTGACGCGTCCTCTCTTTTTGCTCGATGCGCGTCCCGGTCGCCGGCATGTCGGTTCGCGTTACGGCTTGTTTACTGACGGACAAAGGGCGCTCCAGGGCTTGGAAACAGCCATCTGGCTGAATAAACAGTATAGACGATAGGCCAACTGTCATCTTTAGGGTTGAAACTCTAGACATATTGAGTAAACATATGTTTACTGTAATTAACGGCCTAGACATGAACAAGCGACAAGCCAAGCCTAAAACACGCCATTCAGGTGTTCGCCAATTTCTGCGGCACCCGCTCTGGGCACCGTTGAACCAGCGCTCGGCCTGGGACCGTCTGGCCACGGCGGTGAATCCTTTATGGTCATTGATCGAAGCTCGGGCACGGGTAGAAAAAATAATGGATGAAGCGCCCGGCGTTAAAAGCCTCTGGCTGAAAACCAATGGCCGCTTCAAGGGATTTGTCCCCGGCCAGCATGTTTTGCTGGAACTGGAAATCAATGGCGCCCGCCATGCCCGCTGTTTCAGTTTTTCAACGGCACCGCGTGCCGATGGCCTGATCCGAGTCACCATCAAGCAAAAAGAGAAAGGTCCAGTGTCGGCGGCAGCACACGCGTTAAAGCCCGGGCAAATCGTACGCTTGAGTCAGGCTCAAGGCACTTTCGCTCCGCGCGAATCAAACGGCAAGTTGCTGCTATTAAGCGCCGGCAGTGGCGTGACGCCGATGATGTCGCTGTTGCAAAAGATGGCTGATGAAAATTCAAGCCGTGATGTCGTTCTGCTTCATTGCGGCCATGACGATACCGATATTATTTTCGCCGATGAATTACGGCAGCTTGCAGCAAAATGGCCATCACTGACATTGCATTTGCATGCGACAAAAAAACTCGGTCGTTTGAGTGATGGAAAGATTGCCGAACTCGTACCCGACTGGCAGACACGCGAAACCCTGCTCTGCGGTCCCGACGGTTTCATGCAGAGCGTTGAGAAAATGTTTGCAGACGCTGGTCGCAGCGACTCTCTGCAAAGCGAAAGTTTTGGCCGTCGTTCGGCACCTGTTGATCCGGATGCCGCCGAACATCGAATTACGCATGGCAGTGCTGCACAAGTGTTCACTGTTCAGGCCGGCCAAAGTTTACTGGAAGGCGCCGAGGCCGCCGGCTTGCAGCCACGTTTCGGCTGCCGACGCGGTATCTGCCGCACCTGCCAATGCAAAAAGATCAGCGGCACCGTGACCAATCTGCTCACTGGCCAGGTGTCTGGCCCGGGCGAAGAACTGATTCAACTCTGTATTTCCACGCCACAAAGCGCACTCGAACTCGCTCTCTAATTCAGGAATTATTTATGATTTTCAAGACACGACTGGAAGGCGACGCACTGAAAGGTTTCGAAACCGAACTCGACGCCTTGCGTCTCGAAGTGCTGAACGATATCGGCGAACGCGATGCCAAACATATCCGCAAGATGCGCAGCATCGTGCAGGCCTCGGCCATTTCCGGACGCGGCTTGTTGATGTTCGGTATTGGCCCGATCAGCTGGGTTGCCGGCATTGTCGGATTGTCGCTGGCCAAGATTCTGGAAAACATGGAAGTCGGCCATAACGTGATGCATGGCCAATACGATTGGATGAATGACCCATCGCTCAATTCGCAAACCTATGAATGGGATATCGTCTGTGACGGCGACCATTGGCGGCATTCGCATAATGTCGAGCATCATAATCACACCAATATTCTCGGTCTCGACCACGATTTCGGCTACGGCATGTTGCGCCTGATCGAGTCGCAGAAATGGACGCCTTCGACCTTGTTGCAACCGCTCTGGTATTTCCTGTTGGCGATCAATTTCCAGTGGGGCGTGGCAGTGCATGACATCAAGATCGGCCGCTTCGTCAAAGGCCGCATGAAGTATGCGGAATTCCGCGAACGCGTGTCGCCGTTTTTGAAAAAGGCCGGCCTGCAATTGTTCAAGGATTACGTTTTGTTTCCGGCACTGGCTTTCTGGCAATGGCCGCGTGTACTGCTCGGCAACTTGATTGCCAACCTGATTCGCAATATCTGGACTAACGCGATCATCTTCTGCGGCCATTTCACCGAAGACGTGCAGACCTATACGCGAAAAGAAGTCGAGAATGAAACCCGTGGTCAATGGTATCTGCGCCAGATCCAGGGTTCGAGCAATCTGGAAGGCGGTCGCTGGTTCCATTTGATGACCGGTCATCTCAGCCATCAGATCGAACATCATTTGTTCCCGGATTTGCCGGCACCGCGTTACGCCGAAATTGCACCACGCGTGAAAGGTATTTGCGCGCGTTACGGCGTGAACTACAACACCGGCGGTTTCTGGAAACAATATACGGGCGTGCTGGTTCGTATCGTGAAGCACGCCTGGCCCACGCGGCAGCGTTTGATAGTAACGACCACTGCACCATGATGGTGCAAGGGCGTCGCGGGCAATCTTAAAAATGCTTAGATAACATCCCAGGCATAGCTGCCACGTTCAAGAATATCGGCGGCTAGGCGTTCGGTCACTGCATCTTCATTATGCTCGAAGCCGCGTACATTCCGGGCCATTCGACGGCGCGCCTGTCGGCTGAACAAGCCGGCGATATCAACCGCCTGGGCTGCCGATGGATGTCCTTGCTTGAGCAAACTGTCGGCGCGCGACAAAACGCACAGACCCACGAATAAATCGATGGTGATATCGGCGATGCGTTTTTGGGCATGCTGTTGATCGGCGATCGCCTTGCCATGTTTCCGCAACAAATGATCCGATGATTTGGACAATTCGACTGCAAATTTTTCATAGATCGCTGCGTATTTTTGCAGTGCTGGTTCAAGCACGTACTTGATCTTGTCGGTGCCATAACCCGTTGCCTCACGCATCCGTCGGCTGGTGTAATCGCCCAGCACACCAAAGCCCTTGATCGGATCATTGAAGATATCGCCGACCGCAGCTTTGAGTTCGCCAAGACCGGTGCCGACACCTTTCAAACCCGACAACGCAATGTACAAACGCAAAATCTCGTTGGTGCCTTCGAAGATAGAAAGAATGCGGGTATCTCGCATGATCTGTTCATAGGGGAATTCGCGCATGTATCCGTTGCCAGGCGCAATTTGCAAAGCTTCATACGATGCACGTTGTACGGCTTCGCTCGCGAATACCTTGCTGATCGCCGCTTCAACCGAGTAATCGGTGCAACCGCTGTCGATCAAATGCGCCACCATCCACACCGTACTTTCGGCAGCGAAACAATCGACTGTCATCTGCGCGATTTTTTCGCGTACCAAACCAAACTCGGCAATCGGTTTATCAAACTGCTTGCGGTCTTTCGCCTGCGCAGTTGCCATTTTTATCAGAGTCTTCATGCCACCGACAGCGCCGCCGCCCAGGCCGGTACGGCCACTATTGAGAATGCTCATCGCGACCTTGAAACCCTTGCCTACATTGCCAAGAACATTTTCAGGCGGAACATGCACATCACTGAAAGAAACGGTTGTGGTAGATGAGGCACGGATGCCCATCTTGTCTTCATGTGGTCCGTGTTCTACACCCTTCCAGCCTGCTTCAACAATAAATGCGGTGACCTTGCCTTCGGGTGTGTCGGTCTTGGCAAACACGGTGTAGAAACCGGCAATGCCGCCATTGGTAATCCAGATTTTTTCACCATTCAAAATCCAGCTGCCATCATCGTTGCGTGTCGCTTTCGTGCGTATCGAGGCCGCATCGGAACCGGCACCGGATTCGGTCAGACAAAACGCGGCGATCAATTCGCCACTGGCGAGTTGCGGCAAATAGCGTCGCTTTTGCTCGTCGGTACCGAACAGCAACAAGCCTTTCATGCCGATCGAACTATGCGCACCGATGGTCAGTGAGACCGAACTATCATGGCTGCTGGTTTGTCCGAGTACGCGTGCGTAGGCGCCATTCGACAAGGCCAGGCCACCATATTCTTCCGGAATAATCAGACCGAACAATCCCATATCGCGCAGCGCCTGGATAAATTCCTCAGGTTGCTCGGCATTGCGATCATATTCTTTCAGATCGGCCGTTTTGTCTTTCAGGAATTGGTCAATGGCGTCGGTCATTGCGCCAAGCATTTCGCGGTCACGCTCGCGAATCTGTGGATACGGAAACAAATGTTCGTCAAGAATATTTCCGAAAAATAATTGTTTCGCGGCACTTTCGTCGAGATGCAGGGACAAGGTCTGGCTTGCAGCAACTTCTGGAGCGGCAGTGGACATAGGGCCTCCCTTGATCGACACAATAGGAAGCACACGAGATAATAGGAGGAATTTGAGAATGATTGCTGGGAATTCAGCGCTTTATTCCCAATAACCGCTAGATTTTCTTAGACCGGTTAGTAGGAATGCTTTCATATGGGCCTCTCCGACCCGTCCCACCGTCTATCTGACGAAGACACCCTGCTTTTCACCTGGCACCTGATCTTGAGACTCAATCTTAGACAGCCCCAAAACGCCTAGTATTATTGATGCCGCA
>Ga0208460_10000354_pt1 | contig 32603 bp, 36 predicted proteins | sample AD_STIC10_MetaG_FD_184436 | JGI IMG/M metagenome (GOLD analysis project Ga0208460, IMG submission 184436) | Active sludge microbial communities of municipal wastewater-treating anaerobic digesters from USA - AD_STIC10_MetaG (SPAdes) (version 2) | ecosystem: Engineered > Bioreactor > Anaerobic >... | reverse complement strand
TATTTGAAGTAATGGTCGAGGATATTTGCTGATAAGAATCTAATTTAGATTTTATTTTTTGAATTAATTCTTTTCTCTTAAAATATAAATATTCTGTATCAATTAAATCTAATTCTGTAAAAATATCTTGCTTAATATAATCTAAATTTAGAACACCAGGTTTTAATTCTTCCACTCCCAATTTATATGGTCTACCAAATTTAGAAGGCAAATTAGCTATAAAATATCTAACATCCTCATAAGTAACCACTCTATCTTGTGCAGCATATACTTTTGGTGCAGTATATCTTATTTCCTCATTAGACATTTCTTCAGAGCCTCCGACGGCAGGTAACTCATTATAAACCTGTAGAGAACTCCTAACTCTAGCTAATTTATCTGCATCAAAAGCTAATTGAAAAGAATAAAATTCTTTAGATACAATATTTGTTATTTGAAATGGTTGTGCATTAGAATCTAAGCCTCCGCCTGTTCTATATTTTATAAATAATGTTGAATCTACTGTAGGTATTTCACCTAAAGTTGTATTATTTAAAACTTGATTAAGATTAATATCTGTTACAAAGTTTTTTATTAAGTCTTCAAATAAATCAAAGTTTGTTGTAGAGCTTCCGAAGATTAATGTTACGATATTATTTACATCTCTCTTTATTATAAACCTCTTAGGTATTTCTACCCAATCACCTTGTTTTATTTGATTAGGGTTATTTACATTATCCTCTAACTCTACAAATATTTTATCCCTACTAAGAAAATCTACATGATAATATTGATAATCTAAATTATCAAAAATACTATCATTTGCTATTTGATATTGATTTCCAGGTAATCCAATAACTCCTGAAATTTCTGTAACATCTGTATCTGAAATTGTTACCTTTAAAAAAGGAGTGGCTTGTTCTGTATCTATATATAATCTTTGCACCTTTGTTATACCACTTCTTATAGTTACACTCTTAATAATAGTAAAATCTATGAGCTCACCATTATTATTATAATTAGGTATAACTTGTCTATTCCTCTCGTCTGCAAAATTTATATCTTCTAAAGTTTCAAATTTTGTTCCAGAATTAGAAGACACAATCATTCCTTTTTTAAGGTGCATAAATAATGTTGGGTCTGGTTTATTTAATTCATTGTCAACAATATAAGGCACATTGCACTTTACTTTTAATTGTGTTTGAGATGCTGTCTTGCCAAAATTATTAAAATTAAAATCATTTACACTTCTAACAAGCGAGCCTCTTGATTGTGCCTCAGAGATAAAACTTTCATTAAATGCCTTATCTATATTTTCCCCTAAAACAACTCCCATATAGGCGCACATCTCCAAATACATCATATCAGGTGATGCTGAATTAAAATAATTAAAATCTTCAGGAAATCTTGTTTTTATGTAATTCTTTAAATCACCTACGAAAGTATCAAAATCTCTATTTATATAATCTATCCCTTTTGCCATTATTCTTTATGTTTTAAATTCAAAATCAACAATATCAGTTATTTGTGTAAAATATTGAATCCTGACATATAAATCAGTAAAATTTTGAATTAATTTAAATTCTATAAATTTAACTTCAGGAAATTGATTTTCTAATTCTATTAATATCTCATCTTCTTTATCAGATAAATTCTCATCAGTATATATGTTTTGTATCATATCTGTGAGAGAGCAACCAATTGGGTTACCCATTCTGCTATTTTTATTGGTCATTAAAAATGCTTTAATAGCAGATGTTAATGCTTTTTCTACAGTATCACACCTCTCTAAGCCATCATCTATAATGTGTTTCTTAAAAGGAAATAATAATGAGGCAGTCTTTGGCATAAATTAATTGATTAAAATATTTTTAGAAATTCCTTCTTGTTTAAATTTTTCATATTGACCTTTTAATTTTTTTAAACCACCGATATTGTTGGTGCGGCTGCACCAGCCGTACAAGGAGAACCGGGTGAAGCCGATGTGGCAGGAGAGGTAGTTAATAACTTTTCTAAAGAATTAAAAAAAGCTATTTGAGCATCTTGTAAATCTGTAAAATCTTCTGCAAAAATCGGTTTCTTCTTATCTTTACTTTTTTTAGAAAGTAATTCTATTTCTTTATATGGTGTGATTTCAACTTTTTCATTTATTTTTAAATTACTCTCTTCTTTTTCGCCTTTATTTTGAGTTAAATCAATTTCTTTTTCATCAAATATTAATTGATTTTTTCCTTTACCTTTTAGACCTGTTCTTTTCTCAGGATTGCTACCTCTTGTTTTATATTTTTTTTCTTTTATTTTTTCAGAAACATCATATTTTCTCCCAATTAATTTTTCTGCATCTGCCCAATTATCCTCTTTATCTAAAGATAACCTATCTTTATCAAAAATATCTTTATCATCTAATAAATCAAATACATCTAAATAAATTCTGCATTTAGAATTATCTTGTGTTGAAAAATTTAAAACTAAAACTGTTGTTTTTTCATCCGGTATATCTACTAATCTCTTATTTATAGGCAGACACCAAGGCAAATCATCTATACCATCTTTGTCATTTATAAAATAATGGTCATCAACAACCGGGATTCTAACCTTAATCCTCTTATTATTTTTAGAATCTTTATTAGATACAACTATACCTGGCATCACTAAATCATTAACACCCTTTTTATCTTGCGAAAAATCAGTTGCATCAGAAATACCTTGTTTTATCTTTGATTCAATATTAAAACCTGAGGTTTTATTCATTTTTATCTAACTCTTGTAGCTGTTTAATTAATAATTCAATTTCTGTGTTTTTAAGAATCATTTCTTTTTGCAACTCAATTATTTTTTTTAATAATTGTCTTTTTGTTTCTAAAAATTCTTCTTCTTTTATCATTCTGAAATTTCTAACTTTCTTCTTAATTCATGAATGCTAAATATTTCATCTTCACCATTTAATTCACTTTTTTTCTTAACCCTATCTTTTATAAGGTTTGCCACTTTAAATAATTGGTCTCTAGCACTATATTTATTTCTTAATAAATTATTTATAGATTCACCTAAAACTGTTAATGCTGTATTATCTGTACTATCTTGCGCTCCTAATTGGTCATAATACCTCTTTAACATATTATCAACTTCGCCTATATCTATTTTTGCGCCGTCATACAAATCATTAATTAATTGGTCTAAACCTTCTTCAGAAATTAAATTTTCCATAAAATATAAATTTTATTTTAAATAGTTTTATTATTCTGTAATTCAAGATACTAATTTTTGAAATTTTTTAAAATACTCATTAATTTGCATTCTACTCATAGAGAGTTCTTTACATAAAAAATTCTTAAATTCTTTAACATTTAATTTTTCAAAATTATTTTTATCTTTTTCAAATTCAATTTCATTCCATCTATATAAAACTAATTTTAATTCATTAAAAAAATAAACCTCATCATCTTTTAATTTATTATTCAATAAAACAAAATTTATTTTTTGAATATAATCGACTAAAGCTTCATCTAAATTAAAAACATCATTATCTTTTCTTTCTTGATAAGAAATATCAAAATCATAAACAAACAATTTGCCAATTTTATTAGCTCTCTTATTTATATAAATCATTGAATTTTTTGCAATTGTGCCATAATAAGAATAAGCTCGAACAGGATATCCATTCTTACCAAACCTACCAGGTTTAAATAGAGGAAGTGCCTCTATTATTTTTTCATAAGCAAAATCTTTTAATTGGTCTTTTGTTAAATAATATAAAGTATGAAACTTAGGCATCTGAGAAACACCTTCAATCAACTCAAGAATTGCTGGGTTAATTATTTCTTTAAAAATAAAATTCTTCCTTCTTTCGCTTGTTTCTGTATTATTGTATTCAATAATAGCTTCTTCATGTATATTGGTCCAATATTCTTTTTTCCCTTTTTTTGTTTTTATTATTTCTTTTTCCATTATTTGTAAATTACCTTTAATATATTCTTTTATAAATATAATATAGAGTAATTCACCTGCTTAGCAATTAAGTAAGCATCCTTAATCCTAATTTTTTATATTCCTGTTTCCAATTCTTTTTTTCTGTCTTCTAATTGAGATTCCCAATCTATTTTAATTGTTCCAAGATTTTTATAAATGAATTTTATTTTCTTGTCTTTATTTGATTCGAAATATTTATTCCAGAAATAAAATTTATTATCTGGAAAATTATCTAGAGGAAACTGATTTAAATTTTCTTTATTATTGAATATAATAATAGGCAATAAATCATACGCTCTCTTATTTATCTCAGGGCTTTGTGATATTAATCCTTGATAATATAATTTATTGTAAATTTTTAAATCATCTGGATTTGTTAAGAAACTAATATAAAAATCTGTTTCTTCATCAATATAATCTTCTAATAATTTTTCATTAAAAGATTCTAATGATACGACTTCGGTATTTATTAATAAATTTAAACCTAATTTTAATTCATGAGGCTTATTATATTCTATTTTATTTATTTTCATTTTCTTTTGCTTTTAAAACATTATTAAATCTTAATTCTAATTGTTGTTGTAAATCCTCGAATAATAGAATTTTCTTATTAAAATTTTTAATTGAATATTCTTTATTTTCTATAGGAATATAGGCTCCTATGTTTGATTTCCCTAAATATGCCAAACAGAAGCTTGCAATCTCTTCTGTTATAAAAAATATATCTTTAGGAACTTTTGTAATTTTATCTGCATAAAAATCTAAATGCTTAACACTTCTATTTTCATACATAATAACCGGAACACCAAAATATGAAGCTTCTAATGGTGGCACCATACAACCTGATTCGCCATCGATAACAACCATTAAACAACTTTCTGATATTGCTTTATAATAAGCATCTGAATCAAGAGTTCTTATAACTCTAAAATCAAATACATTTAAGAATCCATATTTATTATAGAAAATATTTATTAATTGTGAAGCCTCTTTCTTGTTTCTTGAAAATAATGTTATAATAGGTTTTAAATTCTCAACATCCTCTCTAGGTTTGATATTTTGTGTATTAACATAAAAAGGTAAGTAATAATAATCTAATTGAGGATAAATTGCTCTGTAATCATCAATTAATTCTTGAGAAACAGAAATTACTTTATTAAACCCCAGAGACGACCAATCATGTTGTTTAATAACAGCTATACCTTCATAAGACATTAAATAAACAATTTTTGTTATAGCTACATTGTCATAAACACTCTCCATAATTCCAATGAATCCATCTGGGACAATAAATGTATCATTAGGTTTAAAAGGAAACGAATAACTTTTTTTCTTCGTGTCTGTATTTACATATAAAATATCTACATTATATTCTTCTCTTAACCAATCTGCTTTAAACCCTTTGTTTTCATGTAGAACATAACTTTTAAAACCTAATTCCTTTAATTTAGAGACTGTTTGGTAAATTGTTCTCAATGATTGTAGAGGAAATGTTAAATCTGGACAATAGAAAATATATCTATTTTCTTTGTTGTTTATTTCTCCTAAAAAATCTTTTATTAAATTTAAATCGTTTTCTTTTCTTATTTCAAGAGGTATATTTTTTCTCTTAAATGATGCGTCTAAATTTTCGCTAAATTTTCCCATAATTATTTTAATTCTTTTTTTATATCTTTTTCTATTTTTTTAAAAAAATTGCATAAAGAATTGTCATATAAATTAAACTCTTCATCAATTATTAAATTCTCTTCGTAAATATAATATTCTTTTTTATTTATCTCAATATCTTTATCTAAAATAAAACCAGATATAATTAAATTCTTTTGCCTAGCTAATAAATTAATTATATGATATGATTGTTTTAAATAATATCTTTCTTGATATATATAAACTGGAAATAAACATTCATTCGCTATTGATATTAACTCATTTAATTCTTCCCTGAAAATATTTTTATTGTTATAAAGCTGTTGTCCATGAAAATCAAAAAACTCTGTGAAAGTCTCATTTGATTCAAAATATTTTCTATAATCAAAATCTAAACATTTAATATTACTATTATTTTTGTCATTATATAATTCAGAAAAAATTTCTCTTGTATCTATTAGAACACCATCTAATTTTATAACTATACCTTTTTTCATATTTTTATTTTTTGGAATATAAAATCATTGCACAAATTAGTATTATAAAAGCTACACCAATTGCACAAAAATTTATTATTACCATGCCTCATTTTTGTTAGCTTATTTTTATCTATAGTTTGTATATTTAATATCGTCTGTTTTATATCTAATATCACATCTTCAATTTCTTTTATAGAAGAATTTACCTCTAGTTCCATTATTTCAGAAGTGTTATAAACTAAGGCTACATATTTCGTTTTTATCTTATCTAGAGGAATATTATTTGCCTTAGCATAAAAATATTTGTATAAATTTAATTGATTAATGAAATTCTTATCTTTTAGTTTCTTTTTTAAATCCCAAGGTTTACCTGAAGTTTTCCAATCTATAAAATAAAAACATTCTTCATTATCAGAATATAAAATTAAATCTATGAATCCTTTAAAATACCAATCCATCTCATAATTAAACAAGAATTCAAATAATTTATACTCTACATCTATTACCCTAAAATCTTTATATCTATTATGAAAATCAAGTGAATTCTCTATCTTTGAAAAAGTTTCATAGAAATAACCTTCTCTTAATTTCATTTCTTCACGAAAATCTTCCTCTTGGTTTTCTAAGTTTTTAATAAACGACTCTAAAAACACATTTTTAGTATCATACCCTTTGTTTAAAGCTATTATCTCTAAGCAAGAGTGTATTAAGTTACCTAGAAATAAAGTTTCGTTATTTGCACCCTTAATGCCTAATATATAACTAAGATAATATTTGTGTTGACAAGAATTAAAAAAAGAATACTCACTAAATGAAATATGGTTCTTTATTTTTTTTATAGGTTCTAAGTTTTCTTCTAGCATTAAAATAATTTAACAGTATAATTTTTTGTAACCTCTCTAATAATTTGTAATGTGTCATAACAATCTTGCAATCCAATATGTGTCACTTCTGTATTATCACTTTTTGTTCTATTCATACAAACTTTAAGATTAGGTAATTCATTATCATTTTCCCAATCTACACATAATATTGCAGGGTCAATTGTTCTTTGTTTCATAAGTATTTGTTCTTCCCAACCTAATATTCTATTCTTTAAGAATGGTATATCAAATGATGCAATATTCTTACCTGCATAAGTTTGTGTCTTATAATCAAGATTATTATTTAATAACCAAGAATAAAAAGCATCTGCTATCATATCAGGGTGAATAAAATCAATATCAGTTTCGGTATAAAACTTATTGTTTTTAATTTCTAATAATCTCTTACTTATCTTAGATATTAATTCTTTATTCATATTAATTGCAAAAGGACTTCCCGATATTCTCTCATGTAATATTGCATAATTAAATTTAGGTAATTCCTCAAGAGGCTTTAATTCTTTTGTATCTTCAATAATTGCAGAAATTGACAAAACATCATCTTTTACCATATCTATCCCTGTTGTTTCTATGTCTATTACTATAAATTTCATAATTAATCTTCTGTTCTATTATTGAATTTTATTTCTATTTTTATAAACTCAACAGGTTTAACACATTGAATATTTATAGAATTATCTATTATCTCAAATCTATTAATCAAGAGTTCATCGTCATATTGAGATAAAATCTCTTTTAAATCTTTTATTCTCATGTTAATTTGGTCTGTGAATTAATGAATTATATTCTGCCCTTGAAGTTTTATAAGTAAAACCGCCAGGAACTCCTTTTATTAAAACAGATATTGCATCATGTGAATGTAAAGATTCTTGATGCGAACAAATAATTTTAAAATCTTCTATCTGTGAATTGTTATCTAATTTTTCATGCACCAACCTAACAGCATCTTCGACAAATTTTAAATAACTTCCATTTAATTCTGCAAATGCTTGTTCATCTTCTCTCTTGACAATTACTTGAGTTTCGGTAGAAAGTGCATTTACCATTATATCTCTTATATCTTCAAACCAAATAGTGTCTTCAGATTTTACTGATATCCTTGCTACACTTCTCTGAGAATGAGAAACTGTTGCTACATTTCTATATTTTCTAGCATGTTCTGCCAACTCGTAACTACAAGGGCAAGCTGAAGAATAAACAAAATCGAAATGTATAATTTTATTTATATTATCATATTTATCAATATCACACTCTAGAGTAATTTCATAATATTGAATACCCACATTTCCACTTCTTAAACTTTTTTGCTCTATTGGATAAGATATATGCGCTAAGATATTTGCATCAAAAGAATTTAATTTCTTTTTATAAGAATATAAGATATCAACCAAAGTACCTAAGGTAAAATCATTTTTTTTATATTCATAAAAAGTTCTCATAATTCTAGACATATTAATTCCTTTCTTATGAGCGTCTAAAGATACTGTACCTGTTATAGATGTTTTTAAATTTATAACACCTCCATCTTTCTTTTTAAAATTAAGAGGTAAGTTGAAATTGTGAATACCAACTTGGTGTATTGCTACCGGAGAACCTTGTATTAAAGAGCTTGGCCCTTGTTGCAAGTCTGGTAATGAATCTATGTAATCTTGATTAACATTTAATTTATCATCATAAATTCTGTTAGGCTCTAAATATTTTTCTGAAAATTTAGATTCTTCTAAAGGATTTTTTATGGTTGATTTAATATCTTCCAACCATTCATAATTTTTATCTGACATACTTAATTTTAAATTTCTACAAATATATAAAAGTATTTTAAATAAAAAAAGGTTATAGTAAATAAATTCTATAACCTTTTTTAGATTTTTATTTTTATTCCTAGCTATAATAAAAATTAAACCAGAAATATGTGGTGGTATTATCTTTGGGTCTAAAAGTAATAGAACAATCTAATAACTTTTGCATATCTAAGAATGTCTTTATTGAATAATTACCAGGACTCTTATATTCACAAAGATAAGTTTTTAGATATTTTTCATCTTTAACAATCTTTTGAGGTTTTAAACCTACTTTTTTAAAAGCTTTTGTTATTTCCGAAATATATGCCTCACTATCGTTTTCTCTTAAGATAACCTTCTTACCTGTTTTATTCTCTATTAATTTTATTGCTTCGCTTATTTTCATTTATTTGTTTTTTAAATAGTTGATAATATCAATCTTCTTGTATTAAAATTTGAGTTTGTCCTTTCATTGTTGATGATATTCCAAATAATATTCTTTGTTTTAACAATCTATAAAAAAGTGTATAACCAATTAACCTACCTTTTTTTATGGTTAAAATAAATGAACCCTCCCCCATTTCTATTTTTTCTAATAATGGATAAACAACTGCTGGAATACATTTTCTTATATTTTCTGGAAGCAACATTCTTTGTTCATTGGTAACATTTTCTTTTAATTTATTTTTTTCAACCAACATATCCATTCCGCCATCAGTCATATCTCTTGTCATTGTATTTATAGAACGGACAGCTTGTTTTAATTTTTGCAATTTATTTTTATCACTTTTAATTTTTGCCGGAGTGATATTATTATGTACAAGTTCTTCCATATTATCATAACCTAAATGTTTACAAATTCTATCCATATCATTTATATCAAAATTAAAGTTAGACATAAATTTAGACCAAGGAGTCATTGGAAAACCATTACCTTTTCTATATTTAGAATAGTCTAATTCTATCTTATTTGAGAATTTTTCTTGCAATGAAACCTTCTTACCGGTTTTAGCTTCTATTAATTTTATCGCTTCGCTTATTTTCATTGTTTTCTTTTCTATTAATTTTAAATCCTCATAATAATTTGCTTTTTCTGATAAGTGGTCCATAGCAATTTCTTTTTGCACTTCTTTATCTGAGGTATGTTCACTTTCTACTTCAATACCTAATTCTAATTGTTTTTCAAGATAATCAATAGATACATTGTGTTTCTTCGCTATATCTTCTAAAGTAAGATTATCTGATAAACCACCAATAATTTTATTTTCTTTTAAATTCATCTTATATTAAATCAAATGTATCAAATCTTATTGTGCAACTTACTTCTGCAATACCATCATCATTCATATCTAAACTTCCTCCTGATAAATTTGTTAAGAAGCAACCATATAAAATATATTTTTGCATAACAACACCTGCAGGGTCTTCCATGTTAAGTGTGATTGTTTTCTTATATTGATTAGCATAACCACCGGCACCTGTAGTAAAGTCTGTATGTTGCTTTTGCCATTGGAATAATTTCTGATAAACGTGTGGTCCTATAACATCTCTAAAAGAAACATTAATAGCTTCAACATTTGTCTTTCCTTTATAATAAAAAGTAAGATTTTTATATGGTACAGGTTGTTCATTATTTGTAACAGTAGGTCTATCACAAGTTATCTCAAACGTATATGGTATATTCATCTCTACCGGAAATTCAAGAGACCACATATCTTTTCTAAGTGGTTCAAACTCATTTGGCATTGAGCTAAATAATTTTTTTTGTTCTACAGCCATTATTTTAAATATTTATTTTAAATAGTTTAAATTTTAATCTAAATTAGTTTCTACAATCATAGAGGCTCTAAGTAAAGTCTTAAAAAAATTATCAGTACTAATTTTAATTCTCATTTCATTAAGATAATCAACATCAAATGGCTCATTAATATTAAAAGAAGGGTCTTTTATTAATTTATAAAGTACTTGAATTATTTTAATACCAGTCGAAGTAAACTTATAATATATACCTGGGTCACCTATTGCTTCTAAAATAACCTTCTTACCTGTTTTATTTTCTATTAATTTAATAGCCTCTGATAATTTTAATTTTGTTTTGGATTCTGCAAGCAATTTAATACTCTTATCATTTTTTTTAACAACAACCATACCATCCTTCCCGCAATCTACCATAATCCATCCTTTCTCATAATCATCTTTATATTTTCCTTTAAAAGTTTTAGAAGATAAGAGATGTTTAAACTCTATAGAATCTCCTATTTTTATTTCATTTTCTATTATCATTTTTTTATCGTTTAAATCTTCACTCCAATCAATACCTCCACCTGGAGCATCATATACATTAATATCACCAGAGTTCATTTCATTAAAATATGTTTTTAAAGAACTTTTTTGCTTAGAACTTCCATATTTTTTTATATAATTAACAACTTCATTCTCAATAATCAACAAATCTTGTTCGGTTAATTTAGATAAATCTTTTCCTTTGATGATATTCCCGGTATTTTTAAGATTATTATTTGTTTGTATAGCGAATGGCATAGCACTATTATTGAATCTTAAACCTATACAAAAGTTTCCGCTTTTATCATTACCTTTAGAGACAATATTTAAGTTTGTATTATTTAATGGAATTTGTGTTTTCATTCTTTAATTTATTTTATTATCTTATACTAAATTCAAAAGCATTGTTCTTCAATGTATAATCAATTACGATTCTTTCTATTGGATATAACAATACAATTTCAATTATACCATATAATGTAACTTTATCTTCAGGAACATCTTTCACATAAATATTAAAATCCTTAATTCTATATTTTTTCTTTAATCTATCAAATATTGGTTGAACAGTATTTATAAATTGTTGAGAAGATACATCATTGTTTAATTTATGCAATAAAGGGTGTAACAATTGATTTAAAGTCTTCTTTGCATAAGATATAAGTAATCTATTATGTATAAAAGACAAAGCAGAAAAATAAGGTTGTGTAGTCCTAGACTCTGTTATTTCCAAACCAACTCCAGGAAAAATAGTTATTGGGTTGATATTAGATTTTTTTAATTCTTCTCTCTCATCTAATTTGATTCTTCTTCTTGTTCTTATAATATCATTAGATACTGTCATAACTCCTGCTGGTGGTTGACCTACTCCAAAATTTTGGTCTATATATGCTATTGTAGAAATAGCTATTATAGAAGGTGCTACCCAAAGATTTCTATTATTGATAACATCTTTTATTTGTGCATAAGGAGTATAAATCGCCGAGTAACTAGATTTTAAATTTGAGCTATCTAATGTAGATGTTTGTGATTGAATAATCACATCTTTATCATAAGCAAAATCTGGTATATATAATGCATCACCTCTTGATTCTACCATTTCTAATGCATATTGTATTGCTGTTTCGTCTGATTCTATTACCAAATCTGGTGTTGATAATAATGTGAAGTCTGCCAATAAAGATTCTCTATCATTTAATAAATCTATTGCTTTTACAAAAGCTTCATAATCTTTAGAAGTTGTATTACCCCATTCTCTTTGTTTATAAACATCAAATCCATCAAATCCTCCAAAGAAAGGAACAGTAAATTTCAATCTCTTTTTATTTTCTGAAGGGTTAGATACAAATTGTAACAGAGGGTTATTGTCATTATCTAATTGTGTAGATAATGTTTGTGGAGCCGAAGAAAATTTATTAGGGTCTGCAATTTCATTTAAATGGAAACCTTTACCTGTTGTAAAAGTTGTTATATCACAATTTCTAAAATTTAATTTCTCAAAATTAAGTGATTTAAACATATTAATATTATTCGTTGCAAAACCTAATGTTTGTTTAGATATTGGAAAATTTAAATTGTATTCCTTTGTCCAAACAATATCTTCCATTACTTTACCTGTAGAAATAGGATAACCCTCTATACCAAAAGGTAATTCACCCTTTAAATCTTCAGGTTCAATATCATTATTTAACTCTACTAATATATAATTACTTCTTAATTCTTCTTCGTCACCATCGCCAATAACTTTTAAGATATAATTATCAGATTCTGAATCTAAAGATAAATTTACCCAAGCTTCTAAAATTCCTCTATCTTTATCTTCTTGAGCATCGAAGTTTTTAACATATAAAGTAAAAGAACCTGAGCCAAAATTTCCATTTAAATCAATATCAGTTATTTCTAACTTTAACTCTTTATTAGCGTGTTCTCCATCACTTATAGTCCATATTTTAAATAATTTCTTATAGTGACCATTCGTATCTATATCAGAAACAAACCAAGGTGTTGAAGGTGTTTTGTATTCTATTGCACTTAAATCTAAAAATTCTTTCTCCCAATCAGCTACATAATGTTTTCTAACATTTCCTGAGCCTGATGTCCAAGTACCGTTCCCGCTTATTGGTGTTGTTAATAAAACATCTGAGAATAATTCAAAATGTGTTGAGTCGATAACATTAACATAATGAATACCATTTGCATTTGTGTTTCCTAAAACAGAATCTATAGAAACTAAATCGCTGTTGTTTAATCCATGGGCTGTAGAAGTTTCTATAATTATAGGAGAAGTATTTGAAATTCCAACCAAGGCATAAGGAATATATGTAAATGAAGTATCAACATTAATTATACCTTGTAATACATTCAATTGATTTAATGGTGTTGTATCATTAGGATAATAATAAGATTTAGGTCTTATTATTGTTGGTACCGCATCTAATTTCTGTTCTTTTGATGGAATAACAAAATCTACCCAAAGTGGAGCAATTTCATCAAATAATTTTTTGTTTTGTAATGGTTGTGTTCCAAATAATTTAGGTAAATATTCTCTAGAATCTTCCCTAAGAGAACAAACAACATTTATAAATGTAGCATCAATATATTCTATGTATAAAACAAACTTTTCATCTGTTGCAGAAGATAAGCTGGTTAATATATCTGTGTATTCTCTAACTTCAACAAATTTTATACTTTTACCATAATTTCTTCTTTCTTTTAAAATTGCAGTAACTGTTCCTTCTGCAGAAACTAGAGGAGTTGTTATTGCTCCCAGAGGGTCTAATATTGTATTAAATGCTCCAGGCATATCATATTGAATAATAAATGCTTTATTATCTTTATAACCATCTAAACCTAAAACCCTCACTTGTTTTAAACCTCCAGATTGTTCTAGATATTGTTTTGCCAAATAAGTATTTTTATATTCTGGATTTAAATTTCCAAAATACGATAAATAATCTCCGAATGTATCTGTTTGTACAATTTCAAATGCCGGACCTTTTTCTGTTATAGAAACTGAAGCTATAGAAAAATTAGCTACCTGATTTGTTACAATAGTTAAATCTGTCTCTTTATCATATATTCCGCTTGAAAAATAACCTAATGCTCTTGCCATTTGCTAAATAAAATTTTATTACTTTTAAATAGTTAGGTAATTATTATGTTAAACTCTATTTAGATAAATATCATGAGGTCCATCTATGCGAACACACCTCTCTGTTATATCAACTCTTAATTTATTTATTCTTTCTTTTTTTTGTACATCTTCTAACCTCAACATGCCCTCAAGTATCACTATCATCTCGTGATTGTAAATTAATTTTTTGGTTATATCATCCCCTGATTCAAAAGAAGTTCTCACTATATTTTCATAATCGTCAGGTCTCAATTCAAATCTCTCTCCATCAACATCCAATAATATCCTCTTGTTTTTAAATAAATTTAGCCATTGTTGTGTAAACTCATTAGATGTAATTCTATAAGAAGTATGAAAGGTAAATTGATATTGTAATTCCACCCTAAAAGGTGGTGGCATAATCCAATCTTCTATAACAATACCATTCTCTTTTTGTTTTCTAATAGAATAAATAATTGTTTTATTTGTAGGGGAAGATTTTGTTTTTTTTATAGAATCTAATCTTGTATAAGTAAAATAAGGCATACCTATAAATCCCTTTATGTTATCAAAAGATTTATGATTCTCTATTTCTTTTGCGGTAAATTCACCATCTAACTTAATTAATTCTAATGTTTTATTTTTTAATTGAAACTTGTTATTAAATTTTTCAAATACCGCCTTATCCAAATCAACCAATTCTATTTTTCTTGGTATATGATTTGTTGCTTCATCAACAAAATGAGAAGGGTTATTTGCCCCTGTTGTATTATAAGTGTTTCTATTAGGAGTATTCTTTTTGACCATTATTTTATAACCAAATACAAATTATATTTATTTTTTGAGAGAACCCCATTAGTAAAAAATTTACCAAAAAGTGTTTGACAAAGTTTATCAATTTTATTTTCATCTATATTATCGTTTTCAAAAACAAAATCAATCTCTAATTGTATTTCTTTAAAATTGTTATTATCTTCATCATTAATTAATTGAAAATCATAATCTAATTTAGATAATTTATAATCTTTAGATAATTCTATTTCTAATTGCTCTAATTTTTTATGAACTTTTTGATATTTATCAAAAGTTTCAGAAAGAGATTTTTGATAAGAAGCATTTATCTCTCTAACAAAATTAAAAAGTCCTGCAATGTTGTTACTTTTACCTTTTGATTCTTTAATTATTATTTTTTTTAATATACTCATTAGTCTAATTTCCCTCCATGTTTTTTTATCCAATTACTAAAACTTTCTGTGTTTTTATTTAAAAATCCTATATGAAAATTATCCAGGCAATCTAATTCTTTATCAGATGCTTTAGATAATATATTATAAACTTTCTTTAAATCATAAGATTCTCCAATATTAGGTTTTATGTTGTTTAATTTATCTTTTATTGCGTCTAAAGAATCTTTCTCATTTTGAATTAAATCTCTTTTAGAAGAATTAAATTTTTCTCGTATCTCTTTATTTAGTTTTATTAATTCGGCATCAATTTCAAACTCTCTATTTTTTAATTTTTTAATTTTTTTATAGTTTAAAGAAAAAGATTTATTTTTATTAAATTCTTTCTGAAAAATATCAAAACTTTCTTTGTTTTTTAAATCAGCAGAACTAAGATTTAATTTCTTTAATATCTCACTTTTATTATCTTTAAATTGTGCTAGTAATTTTTCATTTTCTGCCTCGTTTTTTTCTTTTTCAGATATTAATTTATCTTTCTTAATATTTAATGGTTGAATATTAGAAGTAAATTCTTTATCAAAATTAATTTTATCTGTAGATGAAATATTATCTGTAGATATTTTAGATAAAATAAAAATAGTTTCAGGATTTTCTGTAGATATTTTTTTAATTTTTTTAATTAAATTATTAAAATCTATCTTAGAACTAGAACCATCAATTGATGAAAAAGACAAATTTATATATTTATCGAATTTCTTTAATTTTAATATATCTGTGATAAATTCATCTTTTTTATAGTAACTATTCTCTAATAAAACTTTCTTTCCTGTCTTTGCCTCTATTAATTTTATTGCCTCGCTTATTTTCATTTTTAATATATTTTATCTTGTGAACCCTCATTACTTGTTTCTCTCCATCCATCTCCATATATAGCTTCATCATCTTCTTGATAACAATCATATTTATTCCAAACCACATCTGTTCCAGAAGCTACAACATTTCTATTTGCATCTAAAGCTACTTTATTGTAAATATAATAAAATTTATTCTTATAACTAAAATAATTTCCTAATCTTATATCTATTCCTAAATCTTTAAGATGGTTAACATAGCAACCAAAAGATAAAATTGTATTTTGATTAATCAATTTAGCAATCTCCTCTGTCTCTTGGTCATGTACCGTAACAATGCCTTTTATAGCTACTCCTTTTTTTTCTGTAAATTCTATTATTTCGTATTCCCCATAGAAATTTCTTTTTGATTTTGTATAATCAACCTGAAAATATAATACAAAATTTTCATTATATACCTCTATTGCATCTCTAGAAACACTTTCCAGAAAAGCTTGACTATCCTTTCCCCACCATTGATTATCTACAGATTTAGGATTTTTACGCATTTTATTATCTAAAAATTATTTTCTTTGGATATACTTTATTGATAGTTTTGGTAGCTTCTATGATTGCTGCCTTATCTTCCATTATATTTCTTGTCTTTAATTTATCTAAACTTTCTTTTAATTCAGTTTTAAGGCTTTCTTTCATTTCTTTTGATTCATCTATAAGAGATGCATAATCAAATTCTATTTGATATTCAGATTCAGGTGATGCTATTTGTCTAATGGTCCTCCATTTAGAACCTAATATATATTTTGACTCTGCAACGGTATATTCTTCTATCCAAGTCCTAGCATTCTGGTTTAAATCTTCCCAAGGAATCATATCAAATTTAACCTGTGTAGGATTATTTATAAGAGAATTTATTCCAGCTAAACCTTGACCATCTAAACCCAACATATCATCTTTGTCAAAATAATAATAAATTAATTTTGCATCTTTAGGTAAATTTATTCTAACACCAGGAATAGGTGTTAATTCAACAATATCACCACTTATATTGTAATAATATTCTCCAAAGACAACTCTATTTCTTTCTTCTATGGCTTGTTTCACTAAAACATAATCCATCACATTTCCTAATGCAAACAAAGGATGAGTACCATAAGTAACTCCTTGCATTCCCACATTCACATTATTTATATTAAAAGTATTCTCAAATGAAGATATTCCTGAGGGCCTTGTTGCTAAAGTTGTATTTAACATCACAGGAGGTGTGTACCACATTATCTTGTGTATTTTTCTAGAACCCGGATTGTATGGAGTACTCGATTCTTGGGATAAATCATATATTTGCCTTCCTGAATCTAATAAAACATAATCTTTCTTCCAAGGTATATTACCGCCAACTCTCATCATAGATGCAAACCAATCAGAAATCCTACTTGCCATTAAAAAATTATCTTGCACAAAATAAGAGGTAAAATTTCTCTTCGAATCTGTGCCCATGATATTACCAAAATTACTTTCTATAAACCATTGTTCAATATAAGATTGATATGTTTTAGAAGCTCTGCATAATATAACCTCAATTTCTTTTCTAGATATTTGTACATTAACTTTTGGGCCATCACCGCCTGCGCCTAAAAGAACTTTTATATAACTATAAATTTCATCTAATTCATTTTCTGATAATTTGGTTAAACACATTTTATTATATAGTTATTTTCTTTTAAATAGTTATATTTTAAAAATGAATAATTGTATTAGATATATTTGTTTATTAACTATATTTGTTTATTTTTGTGTAAAATAATATGATATGAAGATAGAATTTATTAGTCCTTTTAATATAGAAAATGTAAAACTAAATTCTTTAGTAATTTGGACAGATGATAAAATAAGGTTATTTGACAAAGAGATATTACATCTTATAAAAAATGAAGATGAATTCTTATATAAACAATTTAAAGATAAGAGAACATTAGAAAAAGATAATATTTTATTTTGCTCAGGTATTGAAAATAATATAGATTCTTATATTGTAGCAAATGTCTATTATCCTAATAATTTATTAGCAATTGATAATTCAATAAAGAATATAAATAAATTAATACAATATATTGATGTTGTTAATATAAATAAATTAGGTATAATTAAACCTAAAATAAAAATATCAGAAAATAAAATTAAAAATAATACTTTAATTTACAAATCTATTTTAATAGGATTAAGAAAAAATACTAAATTAAAGAAAATTTATTTTATAACAGAAGATATTCAAGAAATCAAATTAATCAAATTAATAAATTTTTTATTAAAAATTCCTTTTTTCAATAAATACATATAAGATGGATAAAGAATCTTTAATTAAAAAAATAAAAAAATATAAAGGAGGAAATGTCTATGTACATAATTTATCTAACAAAAAAAATGAATTAGATATTATTGAATTGGCTATGGCTGATAGAATATTAAAAAATGAGCAAAAAAATAAAAAAAGTAATCAAAAGAAAGAAATAAAAAAAATAGTAAAAGAACAGAAAACTTTATTATTTCCTATTAAAATTTCAGATGATAAAATAATATCTTACTTTCCTAATATTTTTGATTATCAAATAGAAGGTGTAAAATGGTTAATTAAAAACAAACCTGCGAGATGGTTATTAGATGAGCAAGGTTTAGGTAAAACAATGCAATGTATAATTGCAGCGTTAATTTTAGATTCAAAAAAAAATGTTATCATTTGTCCTAACTTTTTAAAAAGTAATTGGAGACATGAAATTTTAAAATTCACAGATGATGTTCAATATATAAATGATAATACAATAGGATTATTAAAAAAATTCAATATTATCAATTATGATAGTGTTCATAAGTATAGCAAGGATTTAATATTAAATGAGATTGATATAACAATAATAGATGAATCTCAATTTGTTAAAAAATTAGATAGCAGAAGGCATTTATATACAAAATCTATTGCTAATTCTTCAAAGAGAATATGGTGTCTAACCGGTACTGCAAAAGATAATAAACTTTTTGATTTGTTTGGACAATTACAAATATTGAGACATGAGTTAGGTACAAATAAAATGTTTTTTGGTCAAAGATATTGTAATACAAACGAAGATAATCCTTTTGATTTTACCGGTGCAAAAAATCTTAAAGAGTTGCATAATAAATTATTTTCTTCTGTTGCATTAAGAAGAACAAAAGATGTGTTAAAAGGCATCATTCCAGATAAAATTCCTAATAAAGAAATTTTTTACGAATTAGAATCTTTTAAAAATTATTATAAATTATTAAAGGATTATGAGAAGAAAACACAACAGGATGATTATATCTTGGGAGGTTTTAATCATCTAACAGAAATAAATATCTTAAAACAATTCCTTGCTAAAGAAAAATTACATCTTAATAAAGAATTAATTGATAATATATTAGAAGAGAGTCCAGATGAGAAAATAATTATATTCTCAAACCATACATCAATTATAAATCATTATCATAATATTTATAAGGATTGTTCTCTTGTTCATGATGGTAATCAAGGTGGACAACAAGAATTAGATTTTATAAAGAATGAATTTAATAATAATCCTAAAATTAGAATATTGATTTGTCAATATCAGAATTCTTACGCCGGGTTAAATTTACAAATTGCAAATCATACAATATTTAATGAGTTACCTCAAACTCCTGGAATAGAATTACAAGCTAAAGATAGAACACATAGGCCGGGTCAACAATACCTAACTAATTATTATTATACAATGTTTCAAAATACAATAGATGAAACACTTTATTTATTATTTCAAGAAGAACATAAAATTTCAAAAAATGTTATCGATGGGGAAGATAATATTATCAATATAGATATGTATAAGAGATTACATTCCTCAATATTAAAATCAATTGTAAATTAAACCACAAACTTTTTGTTACTACCAAGGAAATTATTTTTTCTCATTATTGTCTTAGCAATAAAATCTAATTCTCCTGTTTTCTTATCATAAGATAATAAAAATGGAAGATTTAAATTTGACTCTATATCTTTTATAATTGCTTCTTGCTCAAGAGGTAATAATGAGATTTTATCTTTATACCTTTGAAAGAATTTTTTGAATAAATTAATTAGCTCTACGCTTTCTATATCTTTACCATTCCTTAAATCATTTAACCTTTCATAAAAATGATTAGTAAAAACAATATCAATATTAAGAACTTTAAATATCCTATCTATAAAACGTTCAATATCTTTTAATTCGTTACGACTAATAAACTCTTTTAAGATAATTCTTTTGCCTGTTTTATTTTCTATTAATATTATTAGCTCTGATACTTTCATTTATTAATTTATTAAAAAAAGGTGTAGTTTTTTTCTACACCTTTTAAAATTAAATAATCTTTTCTTCTTAAATTTCTACACCCCATTTGTCATTTGATGCATCTACTAATAAAGTTATAGATTCACCTGGTTGATTAATATAATTAAATATTACACCGGTAAACCCATTGAAGTTTGCTCCTGGAGTTGCATCATCTACAATAACTTTATTTACATCACTTGTAGATTTAATAAAAACAACAGAATCTCCATCTTTTAAAAATGTTAATGTTGAAGGGGCAGCTAATGTTGATAAAGCTACATCTCCTGCTGATGTGTCTACTTTTACTATATACTTATTTGCAGAATCAACCTCTGTTGTTGCAAATAAAGTTTGTAAAAAACCTGCTGCTGCGGTTATTACTGATGTTGCGTATGCTACGCCTGATTTTCCTGCCGATGAAAAATTTAAACCATTATTAGCATTTATAATAATTGGAAAAATTTGATTTGTTAAATCATAACTCTTTGCACCTAAAATATTACCTTTATTAATTGCTGATGGAAAAATTAATTTTTTCCCATTAATAAAAATTTCATTACTTAATTCTGTTTGTGCATTTATTATATTTGAAAATATAAAAATTATTAAAAACAAATTTATCTTTTTCATTATTTTATTTATTTATTTGTTAAAAAAACGGTGCCTATCCAAAGACAGGCACCTATAACCATTTAATATTTGTTCCCAATTTATATCTTGAATCATTTATATATTAAATATTTTTATTTTCTAATATAATTACCTTTTTAACTTTTACCATCTTATCTTTACCTGCAACACCTAAATTAAATAGTTTGCCGGGTTTGTAATAATTATTTATTTCATCATCAGTAAGATGAGCTGCCATGTTTGTTGTTAAAGAATCTCCATTTTGAAATTCAACCTTTACTGTTCTTAATTTTGATTCAGTTAAAAAAACTTTCTTTCCTGTTTTAAACTCTAACAATTTAATTAAATCTGAAACTTTAATCAATTTAGATTCATAAAGTTTATCATAAAATATCTTGGCTAATTTTTCTTTACCTAATTTTTTCATTGCATCTCCTCGGAATTGTAATTTAGATTTATCAGTTGTTGAATTTGCCATTGCGGTTGTATATTGTATCTCCTTAGATTCATCTCCTCTTGCTTTATCTATAATTGATTTAGCTCTATCCATATCTTTTGTAGGTATATTTCCACCTGTAGAAGTTGTTGGTGTGTTACCTGCAAGAGAAACTGTTTTTGACATATCTTTTAAATCTGCTATTAAGTTTGATTTAGAATAATTAGCATTAATAATCTTTTCAGCCTCATCCCATGTCTTAATAAAATTCTTTAGATATTTTTCTCTATAATCATTTATCTTATCAAATTCTTCTTGAGATTTTATTCCTTCTAGATATTCTGCCGCGCTAATTATCTTTTCATTTGTTGTTACTTTAGACGCTTTTGCTACCATTAACATCCTATCACCAACAATATCAATTAAATCAGAAGATGCAAAATTAAAATTTGCTCTCTTCCAAGTTTTAAAAGATACCCCTGGTGTCCCAACCTTTGATTTCGCTGTCCAGAAAATCTCATCAACTGAACTATTCTCCCACTTGCCATCACTTAACTGCCCTGCTATTTCGTTATCCCACAAGCACTTCTGAGTAAAATTTCTAAATGTTATTATATTTGACATTTATTTATTATTTTTTATTTGTAATTTTCTTTAAAAAACTTTCTTTCTTAGGAATTAATTTTTCTATTCTAAATTTTAATATAGGTTTACCACCATTATATGTAGGTTGATCTAATTCATTCTTTTCTATTGATTTAACAATAACTTTCTTATTCTGAAATTTTCCGGTAAGAACAATATCTCCTATCTTTAAATCAATTAACCTAGAATCTTTTTTATTTGTTCAACCGTGTATTCTAAATCATCAAGAAGACTCGTTAATTTTTTAATTACCTTATTACTCTTATCTTCTTCCGCATAAGAGTGAACAGAAAAAACAACATCTCCTTTAAAAGAATTATATGCTTTTACAAATTTGTCTAATTCACTCTTGGTATCTTGTTTTAAATCGGCTAAAACGTCTTCTTTTAACAAGACTTTTTTGCCTGTTTTGTTTTCTATTAATTTAATAGCTTGTGTTATTTTCATTGTTTTATTTTAATTTATTTTAATTTATTTTAAATAGTATATTTTAATACATTCTCATAAGTTAAATCTAATGTTATATCTTGAGAAAGAATTGATTTAACAAAGAGAAAATGTGTTTTTTTATTAAAATTATTATCTATTGTTAAGCTGATAAATTTTATTATCTTATTTATAGAAGCATCTGTGATTTTTTCTTTATTTTTCTCTATATATTCTTTAGATAAAATAATATCTGTTGGTTCTATTGTTAAAGGAGCCAAGCAAGAATTGTCTATTATAAATTGTAAATCTATTTTCTTTTTCTTTCTTAATTTGCTCGTGAGGATTCTATATAATGTATATTCACTTTCTGTAATTATATCTTGTTTCTCTCTATCATTGATGTAATTACCTATCTGTAATAAAGTTAATTTCTGTAATCTGCGAGGATGCCAATAATCTCCATCTATTTCTATAACCACTTTCTTATCCTCGAGAACAATATCATATTTTTTACCTCTTAATTTAAATTTCTCCCCACCTAATAGATTACAGATTCTTGTTTCTATTTTAGAGGTGCCATTTTTAAATCTCTTTCTTAAAGATTTTCTTTTTCTTACTTTCTTAATCATTGTAAAATTTCCGGTAACCAATAACTTTTATTCTTATAACCATTTGGCAATAATATCTCTACTTTAGATTTGTTGTTTTTTATTTTATCTAATATAGGATGTTCTATATTATTTCTACCTTTAGAATTTTGATAAAAATAACCATATCCTTCTTTGTTAACAGCATTAAATCTTTTTGTTATTTCATCGATAATTTGTGCTGAATTCTTAAAGCTAAAATGCCCAAAATGTATTTTAGTAGTCCATAAAACACCTAATCCTTCTATATTTTTTTCAAATATTGCTTTAATATTTTTGTTACATCTTTGTATCCAATAAGGATATATAACACATTCTTGTTTAAATTCTTTTTCGATTAAGTCTTTTCTTATAAATGGATTCTCAGGAACGCCATAACCTATATTTGTAAAATGACCTGGTCCATGAAATTCTATTATTTTTGTTTCATTATTATTTGTGATTCTGAAATCAATTTTCTTTCTTCCCCAATTTACTTGATGTTCTATTATAGATTCTGGATAAGTTTGTTTTATTAAAGAGATTAATAAAAATTCATCAAAACTTATTTTAGCTCTGCCTGATTTGTTTGCAGGTGCATTTGGTATTTTGTTATCATACCACAATTTTTGAATTTTTCTTTCATCTATTACTTCAATATTATCTTTTATAATAAAATCAATTTCTTTTAAATCATTATCTGTAATATTTAAAATTTCTTTAATATCATTCTTTTTAAAATATGAACCTACAAAAATATCACTATTATGTAAGTCAAAAACTCCTATTGGATTATCTAATTTTTTCATAAATTAAAATATTTTTATAAATATACAAAAAAAAAGGATAGTAAATTAATACTATCCTTTTAATTATCTAAACTTAAAAACTTTTATTAAACTGTAACGCCTGGTTGTACTACTTCATAGCTACCAATTCCTTTTAATACTAATAGTCCATAAAATTTATTATTTACAAATTTCGTCCCCACTCTTGAACGTATCATTCTGCTTAAATTACCATCTTGTGGGTCTTCTAACATTTCTCCTAATTCAAACTCTCTATATGGTGCGTAAATATAACCTGTATCTTGTGGTGAGTTACCTAAACGACCTACTAATGCAAATTGTGCTGGCAATTGTGGGTCAACATAAATTTTCATTGTTTCATTTAATGTACCTACTCTCTCAATACCACCTGCGTGTTGTACAACTTCTCCTGGAAGAACATCTTTGTTTACATCTAACACTCTAAATGTATCTAAGTTTCTCATCTTAGCATAACCTTCTGCTGAAATTAAAACCCAGTTCGCAGCATACATTGTAGATTTTCTAATAGCTTCTGATAATTCATTTATAGCTAAAAACAAACCTTGGTTATAAGTAGATTCTATACCTCTAAATACTGTGTTTGCTGGATTAGGGTCAACTGCATTATAAAAATCTGCATTCCATTTTTTAATATGTCCTGCACCTTGTACTAATTCAGTGATTACATATCTATCTTTTTGTTGAGCTAATTCTTGAGACATATCTGCGATTAATTCTGCATCAACATCCATAGTATAATATGCTTCCATGTCCTCCATTAACTCTTTAGTCCAACTTGCTTTTAGTTTCCAAATTTGTGTATCAATTTGAGTTTTCTTAACTCTAATTTTCAACTCTGAACTAAATGCCGCATTTATTTCTAAATTTAAATATTCTTTTATAGCTAATCTTAAATTAATTGTTGTAGAAGCTGGTAAATCAACAATAGGAATAATTTGAAGTCTTAAAATTTTATTTGGGTCACCAGGTCCACCATCTCTTCCTGCTGTAGAAGTTGTTTCTCTATCTGCATTTCTTCCTGTAGACATAATGTCATCTGCAAAATTCTGAATTGTTCTCTTAACAATAAAGTGAACATTTTGTTTATATACACCTGCAGCATCATAAATTCTAAATGCCGCTAAATCTTTTAAACTTAAACCTGTTGCTGATAAATCAAAATCAAAAATTGCTTTTTGTTCAGCACCTGCTGCGTCAGTTAAAACAACACCCGCTTTAGATAAAGAAGCTGCTATTGCTGTATCATTTTGACCTCCAATAGTCGTATTATCAAAGTTGCTTGTTACTGAATTCCAACCTCTTGAAATAACACGTCCCTTAGATGTGTCATAACCACCATTGTCATAATGTCTATCAAAACCTGATTGGTCCTCAAAAGAATTACCTGCAAAATCATCTGCTTGTCCGCCACTTAAATCATTTGCTAAATGTGATTTACCAAAAGGTTTGTGAGTTGTAGAAATGGTATAATCTTTATAGAAAACTAAACCTGATGAATAATTCAAAGGGTGCATTGCAACCAACTTTGGAGTAATCATATCTCTATATTGACGTCTAATAAGAGGTATAGCAATTGTATCAAATACATTGATATCTGCGGTAGTATTATTTTCATTCAAATATCTTTTTTGATTTTCAAATAATATTGCCATGTTACCAAGGTCTCTTCCTTTTAAACCTGTAAGCTTACCTGTTTTAGCCCATTCGGTAATAAGCATTTTTCTCTTATCTGCTTCTTGCCTAATATTTATTTTTCCTAATTCCATTATTTTAAATTTGTTTTTTTTATTAAATAGTTATTTTTCTTTCATATAATTTTCTGATTCTAAATATTCATCACTTATTCCTAATAAATATTTATCTCTCTTAGATAATCCTGCATTTTCTATTTTTTTACCAGCTACACTTCTCACACCTTCTGTAATTTTATTAAGTGTTTTTGTTTTTGTAGAAGCTGATACCATTTTAGAAATACTGTTAAATTTCACTTGAACTTCTCTTGGCGTCCTTGCGCTATCAACAGATTCTATAATTTTGTATTTTACCTTTTTAGGCAACTCAGATTTTGCTAAAATTGTGATAACTGCCTCTGCCTTTTTTTCATCTAATTTAAATGATGAGTTTTCTTTTACCAATTTATTTAATTTTGCTCTTAAACCTTCATTTACTTTTTTTAGTTGAACAAAATCAATTGCCATTTTCTTCATAGCTTTTTTTGTCTCTGCTAAAACTTTTGAAGGAACCATTTCTGCACCTTCTTTTTTCATAGACTCTTTTTTCATTTCCAAATCTGCAATTTGAGAATCAATTTCTTCTTCTGTTAAAACATCCTCGGTATCATCTTCTAAATCGAAGTCTTCGTCATCCTCTAAATCGAAGTCATTAAAATCATCTTCTGTTAATTCAATATCCGAATCAGTATCATCAATTAAATCGTCTTCTGTTAATTCAATATCATCTTCATATTCTGTTGAATCCATATCTGAATCAACATCATCAATTAAATCATCTTCTGTTAAATCTATACTGTCTTCTAAGTTTTCATCTTCTGTTGAGTTATCATCCAAATCGTCTTCTGTTAATTTAATATCTAAATCAGTATCATCAACCAAATCATCTTCTGTTAAATCTGAATCTGTATCATCTTCGAAATCAAAACCTTCGTCTTCTGTCAAATCATCTTCAATAACATCAACATCATCCAATTCCAATTCCTCTAATTGAATATCATCTTCGCCTATATTATCTTCAATTCCTAATTCTTCCATAATTTCTTTTTCTATAGAGTTATCTAGAATCTCTTCTGATTCTTTAAGTTTTATTTTTGTTGCAACTTTTGATTTATTAAATTTTATCATTGTCTAATCTAATTTTAATTTTTAAATAGTATTCTTTTATTTATTATTTATTATTTGTAAATATTTTTCTATACCTAATATATTCATATACATTTTTTCATCCTCATTTAATGATTTCAATGTCTGTTTTTTTATGTGGCCATTACAACCGCAAATTCCATCAAAACATTGTGATTCATATAAGACTTTATTTTTCTTTCTCTTTAATGATTCTGTTATACGCATATCTGCGCCTACTGTAGATGGTCTAGAAACTAAATCCCAACATATAATAGATAAATCATCTTGTACCTCATCATACTCACCTACATTATGGTCATATTTTTCTTCTATAGAGCCTAAACTTCTTGATGATATGCCTAACTGAACATTATTTAATAATAAACCTCTTGTTTTCATTCCTTCTGAGTTTTCAGGCATATAAGCATTTAATACTTTTATCTTAGCCCAAACCTCTTTTCCTCTAAAACTCATATCTTCTATTATATGGGAAGCAAATTGTAATCTTGGAGTAACAGCTTCTTCTGGATGGTCTAATTCTCCAACGGCTTGTCTATCTTTAACTTCCTCTTCCATATAACGAATACAATCTCTCTTTAGATATTCCCAAGGATAAATTCTACCATTGCGATTTTTTAAATCGCCCTCTTGAATTTTACCTGATAAATATAATGGAATGTTTGCATCGCCTTTTGATTTCTCAAACAAAAGTCTATCATCTATTTCCAATAGAAATTTTTTAGCCGAAGCAACTTCTTGTAAAAATATTCTTTCTTTTCCCATTATTAATTATAATAAATTTTAAATAGTATAAAAAGTAAAGAAATTATAAAATTTTCTAGATTTATGATTCTTGAAATTTTTTATTTAGTTGAGGAATGTTTTCTTCTATTGAGTTTGAAATTTTATTCATTAATGCCTTTATATATTCTCTATATAGCATTAATTGTCTTTCTTTATTTCCGGGCTTAACATTTAAAATAATTTGTGTTTTGAAAATACAATTATTTTTAATACAGACCATGTTTGTTTCTGTTATTGTATCACCTATTAAAAATAAATTAGGGTCTAAGAATTTTTTAAGAAGAGACCTTAACTCTGTAATATATCTTTTAGATAAAATTTTCTTTTCTTCTTCGAAATCATTCTTATTATCCGAAAACAATTTAATTGGTATTTCTACATATAAAATCATATATTCAGGATTTTTGTAATCCTCCTCTGTGAATAATTTTATATTTTTATATAAACCAATATCTCCTATTTTGATATCTTGAGCTCCGCCAAATTTTGACTCATTTAATTGCTGTATTCTATTATATATTGAATAAATACCAAAGGTAGAATTTTTAATATTCTCTACCTTTTCTTGTATTAATTTCTTGACAGATTCTTGAATCATCTTTTTTTCTTTACCTTCTTCTAATTTTTTAGATAAAGAAAAGATATACTCAGATTTCTTATTCAATCTCTTTATATCTTTTGATTCTATAATTTGACAAGCTGATTCTTCATCAAAAGTTAAATTTTCTTCTAACTCTTCCTCATTGTCATCTAAGAGATATTTCTTTATTAATTCCTCATCTTCTTTTATGGTAGATAAATCTGTTAATAAAGATTTATTTTTATAATTTACAACATTATCCAAAGACTCATTTATCTTTATTTCTCTTATATCTTTTATGTTAAAAAATTCCAACAAACTTTTTAATTCTTTTTGTGTACTTTGAATGCCAACAGAGAATTCTTTAATAATATCAAGGTTCGCAGTTTTGTTTTTTAGGTTATTATAAATAATAAAAGATTGTGCAAAATTTCTATTTTCTTTAATTTTATTTTTTAATTTTTTTAAACCTTCTAAATCTTTTTCTTTTGTTAATTGTTCCTTAATGGATTCATATACATTATAAAAATTCAATTTCATTTTATTTATTTTAATTTAAATAGTTTTGTTAAATTCTTTTTCCTTTATTTTTTATCCTTTCTAATAAAGGTAATTTTTTCTTTTCTAACCTAATTCTAGGTATTCTCACATTTGGTAAGTCTTTTATTTCACTAACATCTGTATTATTTTCAGATTCATCACTTTCACCTTCTTCTATTTTTTTTATTTTATGAACTATTTTCTTTTCATCAAATTGTTGCTTAATCATTCTCTTAATTTGTTCATCACTAAAATCTAAAACAGATTTTGATGCTTCTGTGAAAGACATTAGGTTTAAACCTTCATTATCTTTATCCCATATCTCTTTAAACAATTCAACTTTAGATTTTAATATATCTAATTGAGCTTGTTTTAAACTTGTATTAGGGTGATACATTTTTATCTCAAAATTCTCTAAATCTTCTTCTGTGTATCCAAGGTGATATAAATGTACAGAAGCAACCTGTACTAATCCTTCAATATATTGTCTCTGAATCTTTTGAGTTGTTCTAGAGAATCTACTATCCTCTGATGCCAGAGTGGCTTTGCCTTGTAATTCCTCATCAAATGTTAACCACGCTTTAGGTATTTTTAAACCAGCAAATAAATCATCTTTTATAATTTTGTAATCTTCTACTTGGTCAAGATTAGAGGCTCCTTCTAATGTTGATACATCTGTTTGAGAATTTTCATCAACAGGCACATATATATTTTCCTCTATACCTATAATTCCTGGCTGATTCGTCAATGAACCTGTTTTGTAATCTACGAGAGGTTGTTTAGTCGTTTCTTTTTGAATATCATTTACCATTCTTTCTGCTTCTTGAGCTTCTAAACCTGTAACATCTATTTTAAATAAATATCTTGATGGAGCTCTCGTGATACGATAGATTATGAGAGCTTCTCTCATTAATACAACTCTTCTCCATGTCTCGACAATTGGCCTTAATGTAGATATGCCATAAGGAAATGTTTCCAAATCTTCGATATTTCTCCAATGAACTATTTGCCAAGGTTCAATTTTTTGACCAAAATAATAATAAGATAAATTTTCTTCTTGATAATTGTATGGATTTATTCTAACATCTCTATTAGGAAGATATATTAATTCTTTTACTCCATTTACTTCATCTGCATCTATGAAACAATATGTATTACCATATTTGCAGGTATTTCTAATATATAAATGTGAATTATAATTTAGTTTAAGAACCTTATAGAATAAATTTTCTAATTCTTTTTTTATTTTTAAATTTGACGATTCTATAGTTAATACATTTCCTTCAAAATTTTCTGAAGTAGCTTCTTCTGAATAAATATCTAAAGCTGCTTTAATAATAGGAAATGTAGAATCCATAACCATATATTCATTATAATTTTGAATATCAGCTTGAGATTGATTTTTATATCTTGCAAGATTTTTTATATTAGACTTAATACCAGATGCTTCTTTTTTATCATTAGCATATTTCAAATTCTTTATACCTGATGTAATCTTACCTGTCTTAGAATCCTTAGAAAATAAATTTGATAAATATATATTTGCTTCTTGTAGTAATGGCATATTTTTAATTATTTTTAATAATCACAAAAGTAATAATTTTATTTTAAATAGTTATATGGCGAACCCTTCCGAATCTACTCTCTTAGAACTAAACTTTAATAATTTAGTTCTTGTAATTAAAGCTGATTGAATTCTTCTTGCTAATGCTGTTTTTACACCATAATATTCTCTCACATATCTTCTAATATAAGAATACATTGTTAGAGTCATTATTAAGTCATCATGTTTGCCAGGTAAATGGTCTCTTCTTCCTTCTCTCCATACCCAAGTTTCTAATTCTTTATAAATTCTCTTACAATTAAGTATGATATCTTCATTGTTAATCATTTCTTCTAAAACATCGCCACCCTGTGTTCTGCTTTGATTAGATTGCCAGTAACCTAATTTAGATTTATGACCATCTTTTTCATTAGGGTCTGATTTTTTTAGTTTCGTTCTATATATTTTTCTATCTGGATAATTTAAATCATTTTTTAATTTTAATAAACAGGCAATACCTGGTCCTTGATATTCTATAACAACTTCACACTCACCATATTCTAAAGCTATTGCTTTTACTAAATAAGCTAAAGAGTCAGGTGAGATATTAGAATCTTTAAAGGTGGCAACAACTTCATTATTGTTTTCATCTATAACGGTTATTGTTGAACTATCAGAGCCATCACCGGTTGCAATATCAACAACAACTAGATATTTTTTAGGAATTTTTATTAATTTACCATCTCTATATTCTTCTATATATTCAATCTCTTTATATACATAATAATTTTTCCACCATAATTCAGTATCTCTATTTATAGAGCCTATTCTCTTAGGTAATATACATTCATCAGATATTTTCTTTAAAACATCTGCGTCTAAAACCTCACCACCTGAACCACTGAAAGAACAGTCTAATTCACAAGCTGTTCTTTCCTTTCCTAATTTTTTAGATTCTGAATCGTACCAAGAGCTTCTTATTTTACCATCCTTTATATAATCATAAGTTTCTCTTGTTTTAAATTTCTTTAAATCATCTGGGTGAGTAGTATCTTGCCATTCATCATTAAACATTTTTAAATAACCGCCTTCTGGATTATTATCATCTTTTATCCATTGATACATACCTTGGTTATATATTGGATGGTCTCTCCAAGATGCATTTAATATTGACCAACCTTTTTCTTCTGCATTTATATATTGGTCAAAGTACCAACCTGATTTTCCTTTCGGAGTTGAAATTGCAATACAAGTTCCTTTACTTCTTGTAATCGCTGGGCCTGCAGATGCCCAAATATCAGACATGGCATTTTTTTTCTGATAATCTATAGATGCAACCTCATCTATAATACAAAGATGAAGTGAATCTCCACGACCTGCTTCTGGAGTATTTCCTTCTGCTTGTATTGTACTTCCATTTTCTAAACCAAAACTTTCTCTTGCATCATGACCTTCTTTATAATTTGGTATTATCCAGGATTGATAATATTCTACACCTCTCTTGTTTACTTTTTTCTCGCCCGACATCTCCCTTGCGTTATCAAGCATTTCTCTAACACCTTTTAGAAACTTTTTTGAAATTTCTTTTCTGTTCGCTATACATTTACAAATTTGTTTATTTTTAGTAATCATCCACCAAACTGTGAATGCTTGACTAAAAGTAGTGAGACCTGTTTGACGAGTCTTCATAGTTAAGTTCAAACGGTTTATAGAAAATTGAGTACCTGCATCTTTTTGATAGCTATATAATAAAAAAGGTATTCTCTCACCTTGTTTATTTATATCTGTTATCCAAATATAATTTTCTATAAAATATATTGGGTCTTTACAGATTTTATCAAACTCTATTGCTTGTGCATAAGCTCTATCAAGAGGGCTTTTTATATTTTTTAATTCCTTATTAGAAAGCATACTCATATTAAATAGTTAAAGGGTACATAAAAATTTATATACCCTTTAACTTATAAGTTTTTAGTAAGATTATATTTTAGAAAGATAACTTTCCAGAAGTTTTTTTGATTCTTTTTTAACAGAAATTAAATTAGAGATTGTGCTAACATAATTTTCATTATAATTTTCTTTTTTATATTTTTTCCAACCTTTTTTAACTTTATTAAAAAAAGTTATCTTACCTTCTTCATCTAATTCTGATGGT
>Ga0208460_10000349_pt1 | contig 32846 bp, 28 predicted proteins | sample AD_STIC10_MetaG_FD_184436 | JGI IMG/M metagenome (GOLD analysis project Ga0208460, IMG submission 184436) | Active sludge microbial communities of municipal wastewater-treating anaerobic digesters from USA - AD_STIC10_MetaG (SPAdes) (version 2) | ecosystem: Engineered > Bioreactor > Anaerobic >... | reverse complement strand
AACCCAAGCATTTCAACGTGTTACGAGTATACAAAGCGCTCCCGCACGGCCCGCAAGGGAAAGGGCCCGCAGCCGCTTGAATCCTCAAGGGTCTGTGCAAAACCCTCTTGACAGGGCGCAGGAAACCCGGATTCCAAGCCTGGCGGGCAGCAGCGGCTTTCCGCATGTCCACAGCACCCACGTCGGCTCCGGCCTTTGGCCTTGAGCCGACCTACAGGTGTGGATGCAAACTCGGATCCGGCCTGTGATTTGTAGAAGCGTAGGTCGGCTCAAGCAGCCACGCTGCGGAGCCGACGTCGCACACGCACGCCACCCACTTCGGCTCCGGCCTTTGGCCTTGAGCCGACCTACAGGTGTGGATGCAAACTCGGATCCGGCCTGTGATCTGTAGAAGCGTAGGTCGGCTCAAGCAGCCACGCTGCGGAGCCGACGTCACACTTCAGCACGGTCATGAACCAGCCCTGGCGGTACACCCGTTTCTGCATCACCAGCAAGTACAGGAACAGCCGGTTTCAGACGCAGCGTGCGAACCTCGCCTGGAAAACCGTTTCCAGGCTTCCCACTCATCACCATCAAGAGAGTAGCCGCACCAACGCCTCTCGTTCGATCTTTTGGTGCGTGGCAATTTCCGAAACAATTGCGGCAAGTGTGCCGACACGCAATGGGCGATGGTTGGGGATTGTTATTGAATGCTTGGGGTTATTGCACTCCAGCCGGATATGACTTCCAGTCTGTCGCACGGGTTGATATCCGAGTTGCGTCAACGCCTTTATCAACGTTGCGGCATCCATGTCTCTTGGAAGCTTCATGCGGCCAGGACTTCATCCTTGACGTAGTGCAGTCGTATCAAGCTCGGTCGCTCACCATCGTCGAAATGGCAGTGCACGGCGTCTCGCACTTGGTCGCGGAGTTCATCGTAACTGTCGGCTTCGGCAAAGATGGAATGGCCGAGCGCGCGAGCGATCACACCACCTTCCGCCGCATCTTCCACCAGGAACACGATTTCACTCATGGCAAGCATCCTTTGGACCTGAACCTGGATGGCACGTGCTGATGGTACGTGCATTTGCGACATGATCGCCAGATTCCGCGAACAGCGGGCAGAGTGGGCTTTATTTTGTTGCGCTGCTGAACCGGGTTCCAAACCTGCCGGGAGTCGTCGGGTTCCGCTAGGAGCCTGCGCGGCAGAATGAATTCGAAGCGAAACGACGCTGACGCGATTCAGTGGATCAATCGGAAGGTGCGCATAGCGGGCACTATGCAAGCCTGACGATTGATTCAATCAATCGATGGCAGCGACGTTGCAGCCGGATGGCTTCTGCCGCGCAGGCTCCTAGCCCAAAGCCGACCAAAGTCGGCTCTACAAAAGCCAGAGCCAGCTCTGTTGCACCAAAGTTTCCGCTTGCCCAAAGCCGACCAAGGTCGGCTCTACAAAAGCCGCATCCCCCTCGTAGAGCGGAGCTTGCTCCGCTTCCACGGCAAACGGCTGCGAAATCCCACGCCGGGGCTCAGGTGAATGCCAGGCTGGCCAGGGCCGACATGGCCAGGGCAAAGGCAAGGAAGATCACGTAGCAGTAGCCGATCACGCAGTACTTGAGCACGGTCATGAACCAGCCCTGGCGGTACACCCGTTTCTGCATCACCAGCAGGTACAGGAACAGCCATATCCAGGCGAGCGCGCTGAGCACACCGATCACGTCCACCAGCCAGCCAATCGAGGCCGCGAGGTCAGCCAGCCAGGCCAGCAGCAGCAGGACCAGGATGGACATGAAGATGAACGAGTGGCTGTGCAGCGCAACCAGCAGGTGTTCCATGTACAGGCGGCGCTTGAAGATGTAGAAAAACTTGAGCAGCACCGCAAACAGCGGCATCACCACGAACAAGGTCTGCGGCAATACGCTGATCCAGCCCGTCAACAGGCGCTGCGGATCCTTCTTCACGCTTTCCAGGTTGTCGCGCATGTGCACGGCGGTGCGTGTCAGCCATGCATTCATGCCTGCGGGCAACCAGGCAATCGCCACCGGATCGGCTTGCGGATCCCAGGCCTTGCCATCGGTGATGAAAACGCCGGAATTGGCTTCAAGCTTGGGTGCAGGCAAGCCGGCGGCGGTGGCATCGGCCACGCGCTTGGCATGTTCGTTCAACTCGAGGATGCGCTCATCCGCACGCTCGCTGGCCCGCTCCAATGCAAGCTTGACTTTCTCGCCCGTGCTTTCCGGGCCCGCCGCAAGCACGGCACGTGCTTTTTCCAGTTCGCTCTTGACCGCGTCAACTGTTTTCGCCTGGTTGATCGCGTCGAACTCGCCAAACTGGAAGTCGTTGCTGCTGATCTGCGGCAAGGCCATCTGGATGGCAAAGAACGCAATGATCGACAGGAAAAAGAACAGGCGGAATGGCGTCACATAGCGTGCGCGGCGTCCGGCCAGGTATTCGGTGGTCAGGTAACCGGGGCGGAAATAGAGATCGCCCAACGAGCGGAAGATGCGCGAGTCGACATTGAAGACGATGTCGGCCAGGTCCGACAGGACCTCGGACAAGTGCCGGATCATGCCTTTTTCGGATTGTCCGCAGGCATAGCAGTACGGCCCGTGTGCCGGCGCGCCGCAATTGGGGCAAGTGCGCAGCGGCTGATCGGCCGTTGCGGTGAACTGCGCGTCTTCCGTCACCGGCACGGGTGCAGGTGGCGGTGGTGGCTTGTCCGGAATGTCGATTGCGTTGTTCATGATTTTTCCAGAAGGCCCTGTGTGCGCAACCAGGCGCAGGTGTCATGCACCAGCGTGCGCAACGGGGTGAGCTGGTAGCCCAACTCGCGCATGGCCTTGGTCGAGTCCACGCGCAGGTGATAGCAGGTGAACGATACCGATTGCGGTGTCAGCCGGGGTTCACCGCCAGTGACGCGGCTCAAGGCATCGAGCACGCGCGCGTAGCCGCGCAGGAAACCCGCCGGCAGTGCACGGCTTGGCGCCTTGCAGTCCAGCTCTTTGGCGATGCACTGGATGAGTTCGAGAAAACTGGCGTGTTCGCCACCGAGCAGGTACTGCTCGCCATGATGCGGCAGGCGCCACGCCGCCAGTTCAGCCTTGGCGATTTCCCGCACATCGGCAAATGTGCCCGATCCCGGCGGCGCACCCGGCAGCTTGCCCTGCTCAAGCAGGATGAACATGCGTGCCCAGTTGCGGGTATCACCCGGGCCGAGGATATGCGCCGGATTGAGCACGACGGCTTCGATGTCGCCGCGCGCATCGGCCTCCAGCACCAGTTCCTCCGCGATGGCCTTGGTGCGTTCGTAGTTGATCCAGGATTGCTTGCCAAGACGGGGCGAATGTTCGTCGAGCACGTTTTCCTGCTGGCCGAACGCGGAAACCGACGAGGTATGCACCAGGCGTCGCACGCCCGCCGCCTTCGCTGCCGCGATCAGGTTGCGCGTGCCGTCGATGTTGGTGCGGTTCTGCCGCGCCTCATGGCCGCGCCAGGTGCTGGTGTCGGCGGCCACATGGAACACGCAATCGGTGGGCGTGGCCAGGGCCGCCATCAGCGCCAGCGGATCTTCGATGCAACCGGTCACCAGCTCCACGCCGCGCGCCTGCAAATCCGCCGCAGCTTGCGGGTCGCGCACCAGCGCCGCGACCTGGACGGATTCCGCAAGCAGGCGTTCGAGCACATGCCCGCCGAGAAATCCGCTGGCTCCGGTCAGCATGACCCGCATGCGCTGTACTCCTTCGCTTCAATCCGGATGTGGGTGTGGATGTCTCTGTCGATCAGCCGATGCCACGGCGCGCAGACCGTATAATCGCCCGCCGCCGGACCCCTCTCTGATGCACGCCATTCTATCCGCCCACCGTCGCTGGTTGGGTCACGAACTCGCCGACACCCTGCGCCTCGCCGCTCCTCTGGTGCTCGGCCAGTTGTCGGCGATCGGCATGAACCTGATCGATACCCTGCTGGCCGGCCACCTCAATGCGCACACGTTGGGCGCGGTGGCACTCGGCAGCAACGTGTGGACCCTGGCGATCATCTGCATCATCGGCGTGATGATGTGCCTGCAACCGTCGGTTGCCCAACTGCACGGCGCGGGGCGCGATGCGCACATTGCGCCGCTGTTCCGCCAGGCCTTGTGGCTTGCCTTGCCGCTGGGAATCGGGCTCGGCTTCGCCACCGCCCTGTTCGGCCCCTTGCTGTTTGGCTTGATTGGCGTTGATGCCAGTCTGGTTGAGGATGCCAGCCGCTTTCTGCGCGCCATCGCCTGGGGCGCGCCGGCGCTTGCCGTGTTCTTTTGCCTGCGCGGACTCAGCGAAGGCATGGGCCTGACCCGGCCCACCATGTACTTCAGCATGCTCGGCCTGGCCCTGCTCGGGCCGCTCGGCTATGTGCTGATGTACGGCGCATTCGGTTTTCCGCAACTGGGCGCATTCGGCTGCGGTCTGGCCACCGCCATCGTGCTGTGGGTGCAATGCCTGTCGTTTGCGTGGTACGTGGTCCGCCGCAAACGCTATCGGGATCTGCATCTGTTTGCCCGCTTTGATCGCCCCTCGCCGCGCGCGCTCGTCGAGCTGCTCGGCATCGGCGTGCCAATCGCCGTCACCCTGCTGATGGAGGCGGGCCTGTTCGTGGCCGTTGCCCTGACCATTGGCAAGCTCGGTGCGGATGTCATCGCCAGTCACCAGATCGCCATGAACGTGGCCTCGGTGGTGTTCATGGTTCCCCTGGGTATCGCCCTGGCCACCACGGTGCGCGTGGGCTTTGCGCGCGGGCGCAATTCCGGCCAGGACGTGCGTCGTGCCGCTGCCGCCGGATTGCTGCTGACCCTGGTCATGCAGGTGGTTTCCGCATGCATCATGTTCGCCTTCGCGCGACACATCGCCTCGCTGTACACCACCGATGTCGCGGTCATCGTGCTGGCGGCACAACTGCTGACCCTGGGCGCCATCTTCCAGCTTTCCGACGGCATGCAGGTGGCTGCCAATGGCGCGCTGCGCGGCCTCAAGGACACGCGCTGGCCGATGCTGTTGTCCGGACTGGCCTATTGGGGCGTGGGCATGCCGGTGGGTCTTTGGCTCGCCTTCCCGCATGGCCTTGGCGCGCGCGGCATGTGGATCGGTCTCATCGCCGGTCTGAGTGTTGCCGCCATCCTGCTGTCGGCGCGCTTCTGGGCCACGGCAATGAAGCTGCCCACCGGTCCATGCCAAACGGAGCATGCGCGCGAGAACGCCTTGGGCTAGGCTGTCTGCAGGCCGCGCGTGCGTGGCCAGCTCCCTTTTCTCCGAGATGGATACCGAATCATGTCCGAAGCCCAACCTGGCCTGATCACGCGGCTGTTTTGCGGGTTGTGGAATGCAATCAATTTCAGCCGGCGCCTGGTCGTCAATTTCGTGTTCGTGTTGCTGGTGGTTTTCGTGCTCGGCGCGATTTTCCGCAGCACTCCGCAACTGGAGGACAAGACCGCGCTGGTGCTTGATCCGCAAGGCAACATCGTCGAGCAGTTCAGCACCAACCCGACGGAACGCGCGCTGGCCGGGCTTGGCGGCAATGCCACCCAGGAAGTGCAGTTGCGCGATCTCATTGCCGTGATCAAGGCAGCCGCACGCGATTCACGCATTGAGCGCATCGTGCTGGTGCCCGACCGGATGTCGGCCGGCGTCTCGACCATGCGCGAGCTGGGCCAGGCGCTGGATCGCTTCCGCAAGACCGGCAAGGACGTGGTGGTGGTTTCCGAGGGCATGGAGCAAAGCCAGTACTACCTGGCCGCGCATGCCAACGAGATCCTGCTCGATCCGGAAGGCTGGGTCATCCTCGAAGGTTTCGCCAACTATCGAAGCTACTACCGGGACGCGCTCGACAAGCTCGGCATCGACGTGCACCTGGTGCGGGTTGGCACCTACAAATCGGCGGCCGAGCCGTACATCCTCAATCAGGCATCCGACGCAGCCAAGGAAGCCGCCTTGTTCTGGATGGGTGATGTCTGGAACGAGTTCCTCGGCGAGATTGCCGACCTGCGCAAGCTCGAACCCGCCGCGATTGCCGCAGACATCGCCAACCTCGATACCCTGGTTCCGCAATTCAATGGCGACCTTGCCAAATTTGCCGCGGATCGTGGCCTTGTGGACCAACTGGCGACGCGCGCCAAGGCACGCGAGATCCTGATCGAGCGCGGTGCCGCCGATGCCGGCGGCGAGACCTTCCGCCAGGTGCACTGGACCGATTACCTAGGCATGCAGAACGGACAGGGCTTGCTGGGAGATGCGCCACTGGTTGGCGTGGTCGTCGCCCAGGGAGATATCGTTCCCGGCGAACAGGCCCAGGGCATGGTGGGCGCCACAACCACCGCACACCTGTTGCGCCAGGCCCGCGAGGACGAGCAGATCCACGCCGTGGTGCTGCGTGTCGATTCGCCCGGCGGTGATGCGTATGCGTCCGAAGTGATCCGGCGCGAAGTCGAAGGCCTGCAACAGGCCGGCAAGCCGGTGGTTGTATCGATGGGCGACGTGGCCGCAAGCGGCGGCTACTGGATCTCCATGGACGCCAGCGAAATCTGGGCGCAGCCCACCACCATTACCGGATCCATCGGCATCTACGGCCTGTTCGTCACCATTCCGCAGACCCTGGAAAAACTCGGCATCCATGTCGATGGCGTGGGCACCACGCCCATTGCCGGCGCGTTCGACATTCGCCGGCCGCTTGATCCGCGCGTGGAATCGGTGTGGACCAGCGTGACCGAGAAGGGTTATCGCAATTTCATCGGCAAGGTTGCCGCGGCCCGCGGCAAGACGCCCGAGCAGATCGATGCCATTGCCCAGGGCCGGGTCTGGAGCGGCGCACAGGCCAAGCAACGCGGCCTGGTCGACAAGCTCGGCGGACTCGAGGATGCCATCACCTCCGCAGCGGCACGCGCCGACATTGCCGGCAATTACCGCACCCGTTACGTGGAGCGCGAACTCAGTGGTTGGGAACGCATCGCGCTTTCCTTCAGCAACAGCGCCAGCGCGCGCGCGATGACGAAATGGTCCGGCATCGATGCGCTGCTGCCGAACCTGCCGGCCGTCGCGGAACTGCGCTCAGCCGTGGATCTGCTCAACACCCTCGCCGGCAACCGCTTTGGCGTGGTTGCACATTGCTTCTGCGGACTGAGCCAACACTGATCGCATAGTCATCCCGGCGTGGCGCTTCGCGACAGGCGAAGGACTGCTCAAGCCGGGATGAAGACAACGGCCATGTGTTCGGCATAGTCGGGGCAGGTTGTTGAAAAACGTTGGCGAGGCAGCCAGGGCAAGGCAAAAGCAGGCGAAAAAGCGCAGTTTACGGTGGTGTAAATGAGCATTTTGAGCCTGCTTTTAACGCAGCAATGGCAACGCAGCCAGGTTTTCGACAGCCTGCCAGCGGTGCGATCAGCCCCCACTGGCTTCATCAATGGCCTTGTCCTGGGCGTCCTTGGCTTTTTGCAGGGTTTCCTCGACTTCCCTCGCCTTCTGCATGGCCTTCATCTGCTCATCGAGCACGGTCGGGGTTGCCGATTCGGCTGGTGTCGCGGTAGCGGTGTCATCCGCATCCTGCGCAGCGTCCGGCTCCGGGCTCTTGGATGAACACGCCGCCAGGGACAGGGCAAACATCACGGCGACGGCGATACGAACGGTTTGGCGTACCATGGCTACCTCGGTGTGGTTTGGAAACACCGAGTCTGATCCCCGATCCTGCTGCCGACAAGCACACGCCCGAATCCCATGAACGCATCGCGCTGGCGACTGGATGGACAACTTGCGCTGGTCACCGGCGCCAGCCGCGGCATCGGTCTGGCCACGGTGCGTGAATTGGCCGGCCTTGGCGCCAGCGTGCTGATGGTTGCCCGCGATGAATCCCACCTTGAGCAGGTTCGCGATGAACTGGCCGAGGAAATGCCCGGTTGCGCGTTGCATTCCATTGCCGCCGATGTCGGCGAACACGAGCAGCGCCTGGAAGTCTTCGACTACATATCCGACCTTGATCTGGATCTTTCCCTGCTGATCAACAACGTCGGCATGAACATCCGCAAACCGACGCTGGAATACAGCGAAGGCGAATACCGCAGCATCATCGAGACCAGCATGATTTCGACGTTCGAGATGTGCCGGCTCGCGCATGCGCACCTGCGCGAACATGGCAACGCGGCCATCGTCAACGTCGGCTCGGTTTCCGGCAGCACGGCCATCCGCACCGGTTCGCCGTACGGCATGAGCAAGGCTGGCGTGCATCAGCTGACGCGCAATCTCGCCAGCGAGTGGGCGGAGGACGGCATCCGCGTGAACTGCGTTGCACCGTGGTACATCCGCACCCAGCGTTCCGAACCGGTGCTTGCGGATCCGGAATATCTCGAGGAAGTGCTCGCACGCACGCCGATGCGCCGCATCGGTGAACCGGAAGAGGTTGCTGCCGCCATTGCGTTCCTGTGCCTGCCGGCAGCGTCGTACATCAGCGGCGAATGCATTGCCGTGGATGGCGGCTTCCTGCGCTACGGGTTCTGAGAATCAGCGTTGCCCTAAGGAACGTCTGAACGAGTATTGTCGCGAGCAAGCTCGCTCTCACCATTGCTTGATTTTGTGGGAGCGAGCTTGCTCGCGACGAATGAGTTCCGTACTTGTTCAGAGTTTCCCTAAACCATCCATAGCCGAAAACGGCGAGTCGATCCCCGTCATCGCTGCTACATTGCACGCATGTCCGCGCCATCTGCCACCATCCAGCTTGATCCGGCAATCTGCGAGCAGGCACGCCTGACGCGTGATGCGCGATTTGACGGGCTGTTCTTCACCGCCGTGAAGACCACGGGAATCTACTGCCGGCCGGTGTGTCCGGCACCCACGCCGAAACCGGGCAACATCCACTATTACCCGAGCGCTGCCGCAGCCGCCGCAGCAGGTTACCGCCCCTGCCTGCGCTGCCGACCGGAAGCGGCGCCCGGATCGCCCGTGCATCGCGCCAACAGTGAATTGATCAGCGCTGCTTTGCAGATGATCGAGCACGGCGCGCTGGATGCGGGCTCGGTGGGAGACCTGGCGGCGCGCATCGGCGTCGGCGAACGCCATCTGCGCCGCCTGTTCGAACAGGAGATCGGCGCCAGTCCGAACGATGTCGCCGCCACGCGTCGATTGCTGTTCGCCAAGCAATTGCTGCTGGAAACCGGATTGAGCATCACGTCGGTGGCGGCCGCAGCAGGCTACGCGAGCTTGCGTCGTTTCAATGCAGCGTTCCTTGAAGCCTTTGCAAAACCGCCGCGCGATTTTCGTCGCGGCCTCGGCGAAGCGCGCACCGGCGATGCACTGACCCTGCGCATTCCCTATCGGCAGCCGTATGATTTTCCCGGCCTGCTGGAGTTCCTCTCGCGTCGCGCGATACCGGGCGTGGAATGTGTTGAAGCGGACGAGTACCGACGCAGTTTCCGCATCGGCGCGGATGCCGGCTGGTTCAGCGTTGCCGCTCGGAGCGACGATGCCGCGTTGCAACTGTGCGTGCACGGCGCGCGACCGCATCAGCTTGGCCAGCTTGCCGCACGCGTGCGGCGCATGTTCGATGTCGATGCCGATCCGGCGGCGATTTCCCGGGTGCTTGGCGCTGATCGCCTGCTGCGTCCGCTGACGCGGCGTTGGCCTGGACAGCGCCTGCCGTGTGCCTGGGATGCTTTTGAACTCGGCGTGCGCGCCGTGCTGGGCCAGCAGATTTCCGTGGCCGCGGCACGCACGTTTGCATCGCGCATTGCCGAACGCTTCGGCACTGCGCACGACGCCAGCCTTGCACATGGACTCGGGCGCCTGTTTCCGGAGCCGGAACAGCTTGCCGATGCGCCGCTGGAAAACATTGGCTTGCCGCGTGCGCGCGCCGAAACCCTGCGCTCGCTGGCGCGCGCTTTCCGCGACGAGCGCGAAGCCTTCTCCTCGTTCACGACACGCGAGGACATCATCGCGCGCCTGCAGGCACTGCCCGGCATTGGAGCGTGGACAGCGAACTACATGGCCATGCGCGCGTTTTCGCATCCGGATGCGTTTCCTGCCGGTGATCTCGTGTTGCGCAAGATCATCGGCAAGGGCACGCCAGTGACGGAACGCAAGATGCTGGAGCGGGCCGAAGCATGGCGCCCGTGGCGCGCCTACGCCGTCATGCTGCTGTGGCGGAGTACCAACTGATGGAAAACCGAATGATGTTCCACGACACCTTCAACACCCCGATTGGCCCGCTGCTGCTGGTCGGTGATGGCCATGCCCTGCACCACGTCGGCCTGCCTGAGTCGCGGCATCCGCTGAAGCTGGCCGCGGACTGGAAACGCGCGCCGCAGGTTTTCAGCGAAGCGCGCCGCCAGTTCGATGCCTACTTCAGCGGCGCGGCCAACGCGTTCGATCTTGCCCTTGCGCCGCACGGAACGGACTTCCAGCGCCGTGTATGGATGGCGCTGCGTGAAATTGCCTACGCCACCACCATCAGCTACGCGGAACTCGCACGACGCACCGGCAACCCAAAGGCCAGTCGCGCGGTGGGTCTGGCCAATGGCGCGAATCCCTTGCCCATCATCGTGCCGTGTCACCGGGTGATCGGGGCAAACGGTTCACTCACCGGTTTCGGCGGCGGGCTTGCGGCCAAGAAGTTCCTGCTCGACCTGGAACAGCGCCATGCTCCAGCGCGGGCGTTTGCGCTCTCGCCGTAGCGGGAGCGCGGCTTCACCGCCACGGCTATCGTTTCCCCATGGCCTTGGCAATGATGGCCTTGCCTCGCGCATCGGTGACGCCGGATACCATCATCCTGTCTTTTTCGGCAATGCGTGCGCCGTGCGATACCAGTGCTTCGGCGGCATCGAAGCGGCTCATGATCAGGGCCATCGCCAGCGGCGTGACCCCCGAGCCATTGCGCACGTCGATCCTGGCGCCACCGGCAACCAGGGCATTGATGGTGCGTGCGCCGCAATACTGCGCGGCGCTCATCAGCACCGTGTTGCGGTTGCCGTCGACACGCGAGACGTCGGCGCCTGCGCGCACCAGCAACTGGATGGTTTCAATCAGCCAGTCGGTTTCCTCGCCCTGGCTGTGGCAACCCACGCCGACGGCGAAGTAGATCGGCGTCTGGTTCAAGTCGGTGGCACCGGTGTCAACCGGAACACCCGCATCCAGCAACGCCTTCACGGCCTGAGGATCGGCGCGCAGCGCGGCATCGCGCAAGGCCTGCGTCGAAATCGTGATGCCGCGCTTGTCGAGATAGGCAGTGCCCGACTCGGCCTTGCTCGCATCCGCCGGTCGAATGCTTGCCTGCGCGGATTCCTCGGGCAGACCACGGATGTAGTTGCGCAGGATCTCGCCACGGCTCTGCACGTAGGAATCGGACGACGCCTCGGCAATGTCCGCCGCCTCCACCAGAACCGAACGCGGCACGTTCATACCACGCAAGGCGTGGACCGCATCGCCTTGCAGGAAATTGTTGGCGCCGTGTTCAATGACATCCAACAGTACCGCCGGTGCGTTTTCGCCGAGGAATTTCTTGACCGCGTTGGGTGCCTCGCCGTCGGCCTCGCCAAGATCGGCAATCGCATTCACCAGCTCGCGCTTTTCATCCACCGAATCCGAGGTGGCCAGCGCATCCAGCAGAGGCCGGATGTCGCGCTCGGGGTCCACCTGACCTGCGGCAATGGCGCGCTCGGCATCCTCGATCTCCGGCAAACTGGCGAGCGCCGCTCCCGCCAGGGTCAGTTGCAGAAGCAACACCCAAATCATCCGGAACGATTGTCTTTGCATGATTGCCTCCCGGTTCATGTGCTGAATCCATTCACTCCAAATCTCCTCGGGTAGAGCGGAGCTTGCTCCGCTTGACCGTTGTCGCTTGCTCGCAGCCGAGCAAGCTCGGCTCACCATTCAAGAAACACAACCGAGCAAGCTCGGCTCTACTCCAAATCTCCTCACGTAGAGCGGAGCTTGCTCCGCTTGACCGTTGTCGCTTGCTCGCAGCCGAGCAAGCTCGGCTCTACATTCAAGAAACACAACCGAGCGAGCTCACTTCTGCCGCAAATCTCCTCACGTAGAGCGGAGCTTGCTCCGCTTGACTGTTGTCGCTTGCTCGCAGCCGAGCAAGCTCGGCTCTACATTGAAGAAATACAGCCGAGCAAGCTCGGCTCACCATTCAAGAAACACAACCGAGCGAGCTCGGCTCTACTTGTGGCGGTGAAATTGAACGACTCGTGCCTGCTACCAACGATGCATTGGCAACGCAGGTCGTTTTTCAACAGCCCGCTAAGGTATCTCGGTCGAGTACACGCCACCGCCATTGGTGCCGGCCCACAGCCGCCCGGGATCACCGGCTATCGCCAGTGCACGCACATCCTGGTTGCTGAGGCCTTCGCGCATGGGCTGGAAGCTTGCGCCACCATCCGCGCTGCGGAACACGCCATGGAAACCACCAGCAAAAATGGCGCTGTTGGCCGGATCGATCACGACCGAGGTGATTTCCTCGTCTTCCAATCCAGTGGCGGTGCGGGACCAATTCGCCCCGGAATCGGTGCTGCGGAACAAGCCCTTCTCGGTTGCCGCAAATGCGCGCGAGGGATCGTTTTCATCCACCACGACACCGTGAATCTTCGCGGCCGGCAATCCGGTAGCGGCAGTCCAGGACTCGCCCGCATTCACTGTGAAATGAAGCGTGCGATTGTCGACCACGGCGAGCACGTTTCCAGGCGCACCGGCACGCAGCATGTTGACGGTCTCGCTGGGCAAGCCATTGCCTGAGGGCGCCCAGGATTTTCCGGCGTTGATGGTCTTGTAGATGGCACCGCCTGGCTCATCATTGGACCGGGAGCCTGCGTAGAGCATCTTCGGATTGCCGCGATCCTGCGCCAGGCTGGAGAACTGAGCCTGCTCCAGCCTGCCCTTCATCATGTCGCGCATGGAAGGCTCCTTCTGCGCGATCACCTGCCAACGCTTGCCGCCATCGGTGGATCGCCAATAGGCATTGCCGCCGTTGAACGCATAAGCAATCTGCCCTGCCGCGGACTCGAACAGGATGCCGTTCAACTCGGCGGACCGGCCGCTTGCAAACGGCTCCACGATTTCCGTCCACGGCCCTTCGCCATCGACGCTGAACAGGCCCACCGACATCTGCACATGGAGCAGTGGATTGCCCGGAGCGCCCCAGATCTGCTTCACGCTGCCACCCGACATGCCACGCGAGGACTGCGACCACGAATCGCCGCCATCGACGCTGGCGTAGACGCCGGTCCCGCCGGTTGCGGCTATCAGGTGCTCGCTGTTGCGCGGATCGAATGCAACCGACTTGGCCAGATAATTGCCCGTGCCACGGTCCGACTGCTGCCAGCTTTCGCCGCCGTCGCGGCTGACCAGCAATCCATCTTCGGTGGCCGCCCACAGCGTAGTGCCGTTGACCGGATCCATCGACAGTTCGTAGAGGTCACTGGTGCCGCCGACCGGAAGTTTCAGCTCGCTCCAGTTGTCGCCGGAATCCGTGCTCTTGAATACGGAGGTGAACACCCCGCCTGCCGCGTACAAGGTGCTCGTGCGCCTGGGATCGATCAACAGGGTTTTCAGGCTGGTCTTGCCGAGTCCGATGCCGGTCTGCCGCCAGGTCTTGCCGCCGTCGGTCGAGCGCGAGAGATTGAGCGAATCGCCACGCCCACCGGCGTAGACGATTTTCGGATTGCCCGGATCAACCGCCATGACATAGGCATCCTGGTTGGGTACGCGAAAGTCGCGCCAGGTCTTGCCGCCATCATCCGAGCGATAGTGCAGGTTGGTGGAGGGCAGGAAAATCGTTCTTGGCTGCGTGGGCGCAAACGCCACCGGGTAGCCCACCGGTCGCAACAGCCCGCCGGGATACGAACCGGAAAGCATTTTCCAGGTCACCCCTGAATCGGTGGAACGCCAAATGCCGCCGGAACCAGCCCACACCGAAGTGGCATCACTCGGATCGACCACGATCCATTCCACGTTGCGGCTGGTCATCCCGTCGCCGGGCAGGCTCCAGGAATCGCCGCCATCATCGCTGCGCCAGACCCCGCCTCCCGAAGTTGCGGCGTACACGACATCGGGTTTCGATGGCGCTACCGCGATGCGCGACACATTGCCAAGTGCCGGACCTTCGGCACGCCAGGCCGCCGAGACGGATGAGGCAACAAGGGCAGCAAGAAACACGAACGCCATTCGCAGCGACTGCAACATGATGTAACCCCCGATTGAATGCGGCCAGTGTATGGCAACACCGGCTTCCGATTGGGTAAACGGAATCCGCACACCGAAAGGGCCAGATCGACCGCCCCTGCCGCACCCCGGTCAGCCCGCATGCCGTATGTGGCAAGTTCCTGAAATCCGTCTGTACTGAGCTCACCATCCCGTTCGTGGTGAGCTTCCCCTACTCCGTTCGTAGTGAGCCTCCCCTACTCCGTTCGCGGTGAACCAACCATCCCGTTCGTGGCGAGCCCACCATGCAGTTCGTGGTGAGCTTCCCCTACTCCGTTCGTGGTGAGCCAGAGCCTGTCCTGAGCTTGTTGAAGGGAACCATGAACGGACTCTCGCCGGATGCTTCCCCGGATTCCGCTGCGCTGCATCCAGGCTGCGCCAATGTGTTCCGTCCGTGGTGAACCAACCATCCCGTTCGTGGCGAGCCCACCATGCAGTTCGTGGTGAGCTTCCCCTACTTCGTTCGCGGTGAGCCTCACCTACTCCGTTCGTGGTGAGCCTCACCTACTCCGTTCGTGGTGAGCCTGTCGAACCATGAGCGGAGTTGGTTGACCGTGTTCGTCCTGAGTGCGTCGAAGCGCCTGCCCTGAGCCATCCCAAGCGCTCACGGCAACGATTACTGTTTGTCGGCGGCCGGCTACTTCTTGCCCGCCTTGGCGTCCTTCGCGGCTTCATCGACGGTGCGCAAGCGGACGTTGTCGATCCATCCGGTGCCGCCATCAAGCAGCATGAAGCCGACTTCTATCGCCGTCGTATTGGGTGGCGCGAGTTTGCGGATGGTGACGTCCTTCCATTTGGTGTTGCCGACAAGCGGCGCTGCGCGCACCTGGTCAATCACGTTGTTGTGATTCTTGAAATTGAGCAGCATGACCCAGCCCTTCTTGCCGACCTTGGCGGTCTTGAGCGATGCCACCAGCTCGACCTGCTTTCCCGCGAGGGAGTCGCTCTCGACTCGTTGCATGATCAAGCCATACACCTGTTCGGTGGTGCGACGCATGCGCAGGCTTTGCTTGCCCTGCGAAAAACTCGCCGTATCGCTGCTGACTTCATAGGCACCCACGCCCGCGTGTTGCGTCCGCGACCAACCCGGAATACGCGGACCCTTGATCGCCTGTTCGAAATCCGCATTCTTCAGCGGGATCTCCGTTGCCCCGACCTGGGCGGCGCAAACAAGACCGGTCGCGAGAATGGCCAGCTTCAACATCATCGGGGAAATGCTCCGTTTAATCACAATTCAAATGCCCGTGCCTGCGGGCGCATCATGCGTGCAACCTGCGCGGTCGGCACGAGGCGCCGCGCAATGGACGCAGGCGAGAATGCCCAAACTGTTCGAGAAATTGCAATCACCCGGATGCGCAAGCGCGTCGGCATGACGTGATTCGACAACGACAAGGAATCGGGATCCAGCGTTCTCGCACCGGAATCCGACTCCAATGCAGGACTGCGCTCAGACGAAGGTATAGGCGCAAACCTTGTTGCCGGCCGGATCACGCAGATAGGCGGCATAAGCCCCGGGCAAATGGCTGCGCGGGCCGGGCTTGCCCTCATCGCTGCCGCCAGCAGCAACGCCCGCCGCATGGAATGCATCCACTTCGGCAGGAGTGCTCGCGGCGAATCCCAGGGTCACGCCATTGCTCGAAGGCGCCTGGCCATTGCCGGGGCGACCCACCAGCAAGGCCGGTTTGTCCCGCCCATACAACACGGCCGCACTGCCGAATGGACCGAGGTTCTTGATGCCGAGCGCACCCAATGCGGCGTCGTAGAACGCAGTGGATTTAGTTACGTCGGAAGCGCCAATGAACACATGCGAGAAAATGCCGTCACCGGAAATGACTGGGGCTGCCATGGAAATCTCCTTCAGGTTGGGGGAATACCCATCTTGATGTGGATGGGATGGCTTGCTTCTGATCGGTCAACGACTCGGGTTTCTCCGATCGAAAACCGCATCAGTAGTGAATGACGCTGCGAATCGACTTGCCCGCATGCATCAGATCGAAGGCCTCATTGATCGCATCCAGCGGCATGGTGTGGGTCACGAAGGGTGCGAGCCGGATATCGCCGCGCATCGCCTCCTCAACCATGCCCGGCAACTGCGAGCGACCCTTCACGCCACCAAATGCGGTGCCGAGCCATTTGCGCCCGGTGACCAACTGGAACGGCCGCGTGGAAATCTCCTGACCGGAGCCGGCGACACCGATGATCACGCTCTGGCCCCAGCCACGATGCGCGCATTCCAGCGCGGCACGCATCACGTTGACATTGCCGATGCACTCGAAACTGTGGTCCACGCCCCAGCCGGTCATCTCCACGATCACCTGCTGGATCGGCTTGTCGTGATCCTTGGGATTGACGAAATCGGTGGCGCCCATCTCTCGCGCCATGTCGAACTTCGACGGGTTGGTGTCGATGGCGATGATGCGCCCCGCCTTCGCCCGCTTTGCCCCCTGGATCACGGCAAGGCCGATTCCTCCGAGGCCAAACACGGCCACGGTGTCGCCTTCCTGCACCTTTGCCGTGTTCTTGACCGCGCCAAGCCCGGTGGTCACGCCGCAGCCAAGCAGACAGACCTGCTCATGGTTTGCCTGCGGATTGATTCGCGCCAGCGACACTTCGGCCACCACGGTGTATTCGCTGAACGTGGAACAGCCCATGTAGTGGAAGATCGGCTTGCCTTCGAAGCTGAAACGCGTGCTGCCATCGGGCATCACGCCCTTGCCCTGGGTGGCACGCACCGACGTGCACAGGTTGGTCTTGCCGGATTTGCAGAACAGGCATTCACCGCACTCGGCGGTGTACAGCGGAATCACATGATCGCCGGGCTTGACCGACGCGACACCCTCACCGACCTCCACCACCACTCCCGCGCCTTCATGGCCTAGCACGCAGGGAAACAATCCTTCCGGATCATCACCGCTCAAGGTGAATGCATCCGTGTGGCAAACACCGGTGTGGCTGATCTTCACCAGCACCTCGCCCTTGCGCGGCGGCGCGACGTCGATCTCGACGATTTTCAAAGGTTCGCCGGCAGCAAAGGCAACGGCAGCACGGGATTTCATGCGGAACTCCTTGGGTTATCTGACACAGGAACGAACAAGCGCGAATGCCTGGGCCGCCAATCTTGCACCGTTTCCCGGTCGCATGGCCATGGTGTGCCGTCGGACTGCTGGACCGTTTGAAAATCGACATGCCGGATTTCGACCCGCAAATGTGTTGCCTGGGGCTTTTCAATCAAGGCCACGGCGAGCGACGTCATCGGGTTGCTGATGTTCCTGCCGTGACCCAGAGCCTGCCGCGCACCCCGAACCGGGCTTCGACACGAGCGCGGAACCGTTCTTGACCTTGGTGCGGGCGCTGCGCGCGCCGGTAACGCGCCCTTGAACGTGCACTCTGAGCGCAGATCTGTGAATGGATGGCGTAGGGTGGATAAGCGAAGCGCATCCACCGAACAACATGCACGGGTTGAACTGGTGGATTCGCTGCGCTTGTCCGTCCTACTGCTGCCCCCAGTAGCGGAGCCTGCCCCGGATTTGGGCGTCTCAGATTTTTCGCTTCACGCCAACCGGCAATGCGCAAATGCGCGCGTATTCGCCCTGGCTGAACACGGCCGGGTTCTCAAGGAAGCATTCGGCCATGGGCGTTGCATCGTTGCCCCAGAACAGCTCATCGCCGAGCTTGAGCGTGGGTACGCCGAATACGCCGCTGGCGATGGCTTCTTCGGTATTGGCGCGCAACTCCTCCTTGACCGAGGCCGAGGCAATTGCGTGCTCAATGTCGGCGATACCCAGGGGTGCAGACAACGCCGCCAGGGATTCGGCGCTGTCGCCCGCCAATCCATGTTTCCAGATATGCGCAAAGGTCGCATCGACCGCCTGCCAACCTGAACCTGCGGCGATGCAGAGGCGCAAGGCGGCGATGGGGTTGAACGGATGGGCCGGCGGGAACTTGAGTTCGACGCCGGACGCATCGGCCGTCCACTGCACCATGCGATAGGTGAATTCGCGCTTGCCTTCGATTTCCGCAGGACCAAGTTGCCGGTGATGTGCCAACACCGCAGCGAACAGGATCGGGCGCGGCTGGATGGCCCAGCGCTCGGCAAGTGCGCGTACGCGCGGCAATTGCAGGAAGGCGAACGGCGAGATGAAGTCGAAATACCAGATAGGAGGCACGGTTTTCCTCGGAAACTCATGATTCGCTTGTCATCCCGGAATCGCAAAGCGATATCCGGGATCCAGAGCCTTCGCTTTTCAGTTGCTTGCCAGGAGGCACTGGATTGACTCGCCGCTCCTGCGGCTTGCCCGTTGGGCCATCGGCTATGCCGATGTTCGCTCCGGCATCCTGCCTGCGCAGTCCGCCTTCGCGGGAATGACGTAGTCGGCGGTTGATCGGGGTTTTTCTAGCGCATCGACTTGAACTGCTCGGGATCATAGGCATCGACCTGCACGACTTCATCGCGCAGATCGCGTGCTTCGTTGAGCCGGTCGTATTCTTCCTGGCTGATGACGCCGGCGGCGAGTCCGTGGTCATCCAGCATGTGTCCGGGCGCACGGTCGAGGGTTCCCGCACGCACCGCGTCGCGCAGCTTGGTTTCCACTGGCAGCGCTGCCACCGCCTTGTCCAGCGCGGCTTCCAGCATGCCAAGCCCCGGTTGGTCGCCGGCAGGAATGAACACGTCGGCAGTGAGGTCGTGGCGGGTCTGGCGGTCTTCCAGAATGTCGCGCGCCACGCGCGTGCCGATGCGATCCGCCGGTGGCCGGAAGCGCGCGCCGAGCGGGAAGATGAGCCAACCGAGCAGCCACGCCGCGGGCCGGGTCGGCAGGTTTTCCAGAACGCCGAGTATGGCCTCCTGGGTCCGATACAGGCACAGCTCCACGGACCAGCGCACCAACGCGTGATTCGCCGTGGTCTTGGCTTCGTCGTGATAACGCTTGAGCGCTGCCGAAGCGAGGAAAAGGTACGCCAAGGCATCGGCAAGGCGACCGGAAATCTTCTCGCGTCGTTTCAGTGATCCTCCGAGCGTGCCCATGGCGGTGTCGGAAAGAATGGTGAACGCCGCCGACAGTCTCGACAGGTGCTGGTAATAGCGTGCTGTGTCTTCCGTGCGCGGTGCGCCGGCCAGGTGCGAACCCGTGAGCGCAAGCAGCACCGCGCGCACGGAGCGGGTGACGATCAGATTGACGTGGCCGAAGATGGCCAGATCAAACGCCTTGAGGTCCTTGTGGGCGATCGCATCGATTTCCTTTTGCACGAAGGGATGGCAGCGGATCGCGCCTTGTCCGTAGATGATCATGGAGCGGGTGAGGATGTTGGCGCCTTCCACGGTGATGCCGATCGGCACCGCGTCCCAGGCGCGCGAGAGCGAATTGCGCGGACCGCGCTGGATGGCGCTGCCGGCACGGATATCCATGGCATCGGAAACCACCTGGCGCATGCTGTCGGTGAGATAGGCCTTGGCAATGGAACCGATCACCGCCGGCTTTTCGCCGGCATCCAGCGCGGCGCAGGTCAGGGTGCGCGTGGCGGTCATCAGGTAGGTCATGCCGGCAATGCGCGCGAGCGGTTCCTCGATGCCTTCAAAGCGGCCGATGGGCGTGTCGAACTGTTCGCGCACGGTGGCATAGGCACCGCAGATGCGCGTTGCCATCTGCGCCGCGCCCACGCTCAAGGCCGGCAGCGAGATCGAGCGTCCGGCGGCCAGCGATTCCATCAGCATGCGCCAGCCCTTGCCGATTCCATCCATTTCGCCGATGACGGCTTCCATGGGAATCCATACGTCGTGGCCGACGATGGGCCCATTGTGGAAAGGCACGCCCATCGGATCGTGACGCAGGCCGATTTCCACGCCCGGCGTGTTGCGCGGTATCAACGCGCAGGTGATTCCGCGATCTTCTTCGTCACCGATCAGCTTGTGCGGGTCCTTGATGCGGAAGGCAAGCCCGATCAGCGTCGCCACGGGCGCCAGGGTGATGTAGCGCTTCTTCCAGTTGCAGCGCAGGCCGAGCACTTCCTTGCCGTCGATCACGCGCTTTTCCACGATGCCTTCGGATTGCGTGGCGGCCGCATCCGATCCGGCTTCCGGGCCGGTGAGTGCGAAGCAGGGAATTTCCTCGCCATCCGCAAGGCGTTTCAGATAACGCTGCTTTTGCGCTTCGCTTCCATAGTGCAGAAGCAGTTCGCCGGGGCCGAGCGAGTTCGGCACCATCACCGTTACGGCGGCAGTGATCGAGCGACTGGAGATGCGCGTGATGATGCGCGACTGGGCAATGGCGGAGAAGCCAAGTCCTCCGTACTGCCTGGGGATGATCATGCCGAACAGGCGGTACTTGCGGATCAGTGCCCAGACTTCGGGCGAAAGATCCCTCTGCTGGTAAACCTCCCAGTCATCGATGGCGCGGCAGAAATCATTGACCGGTCCATCGAGAAAGGCTTGCTCCTCCGCGCTCAATGGCTGCGCCCGGAAGTCCAGCAATTTCTGCCATTCGGGCATGCCGGAAAACAGGTCCGCATCCCACCACACGGTGCCGGCCTCCAGCGCCACGCGCTCGGTGTCGCCAAGCCGCGGCAGGACCTTGGCAAATATCGGCATGATGAAACGCGAAACCAGATGCCGCCTGATGAGCGGAATTCCGAATACGGCGGCAACGACAATCAGCGCGCCGGCCGTTGTCATGAACGCAAGCGGCATGGCCACGCCGGTCAGACGCCAACCGATCAGGATCACCGCCGCCGATGCGGTCCAGGCGAGCAGACCGAGACCGCGAAAGGCAAGCGCAAGAAACACGAGCACGGCGAGAGTGATGGGGAGCCACATGCGACATTCTCCGCGGACGAATGCCGTGGATTATGCGCCATGCGCATTGCGACCCCGGCCCACGGCACCCGCCGCAGCGCGCCGCGGTCATTCGGGAAACCCTGATTTTGCTCGTCACCCCGGCGAGGCGATTTACAACAGCCGAATGGCTGGTCAAGCCGGAACCCATCTTGATCTTGTTCCAATGGAATCAAGGTCAAATTGGACCCCGGCGTACGCCGGGGTGACGAAAACTGTGGTTGATCAGAATTTCCTTAGGGTTTTTTCAGCTCGCCGAGGTCCCAGAGGAATTGCAGGTTGATGATGCTGGCCGCCTGGCCATCGAAGCGCACCGTGCAACGCAGCGTTTGCGTGAATTCGGACGCCAGGCCGCGATCGAAGACGATGGGAGCCGACAGATCGAGTGTTTCCTTGCCGGCATCCTGGTTTGCGCCGCTGGCCGCCAGTTTGGCCCGATCCACCTCGAAGGACTTGCCTTCCAGGCGCTTTGCGACTTCACCCATGCAAGTGTCGATCGCCAGGTCAACCCGGCCGCCGCCGGAGCAGGCCGCCAGCAGGAGGATCGCAACGATCAGGAACACACGCTTCGACATGAGCTGACCCTGGCCTTCGGTTGCGCCGCGCCAAGCCGGAAATCCCGCGGCGTGCAAGGATTATAGGCAGGCGCTGGATACAACCCACGCTGCGCCGCAGCGCAAGATCAGTAGCGTGGAACGTCCGAATCGATTTCGCGTGACCAGGCGTCGATGCCGCCTTCCACGTTGTGCACGACGCGAAACCCGCGCTCACGGAAATGCTCGGCCGCCGTTCGGCTGGAATTGCCGTGATGGCACAGGAACGCCAATGCGGAATCCTTGGGCAGGCCGGTCAGGCGTTCGTGCGAAGCGGCATCCAGCACCTCGGCACCGGCGAACGGGGCGAGCTCGCGCTCGGCGGCAGAGCGCACGTCGATGACCGTGATGGTGCCTTCGTCGAGCATCTGCTTGAGGCGGTGGACATCGATATCGCGAACCCGGGGCGGCGCTGCCGGCAAGTCGATGGACAGGCCTTCGCCCTGGGCGGTTTCCGCCCAGCCGATATGCGCACCGCGGGCGCGCTTGGCGCTGGCCGGATCGAACAGCACCTCGATGCCATTGGCCTGCGCACGAATCTCCGTACCGTCGATCTCGCGCAGCTGGAATTGCGGATGGAAGCGCGCGTCGATGGCGAGAAACAACCCCATGCCCTGCGCATCGGCGAGGGCTGCGCGTATCTGCTGTGCCGCGGTGTCACTGATGCTGATCTGTGGCGGCGTGCGATCCGGCGCCGGCACGCCCAGCAGTCCGTGCATCTCGCCACTGGTCACCATGGAGCGCACGATGTCCGCGCCGCCGACCAGCTCACCCTTCACGTACAACTGCGGAATGGTTGGCCAGTTGCCGAATTCCTTGATGCCCTGGCGGATCGCCTCATCGGCCAACACGTTGACCGTGTGGTAGTTCTCCAGCAGGTCGTTGAGGGCACCCACGGTGGCCGCGGAAAACCCGCAGCTTGGCGCATCGCGGGTTCCCTTCATGAACAGCACCACCGGATGATCGGCAAGGATCGCCTCGATGCGCAGGCGGACGTCGGTGGACTCGGACATGGGAAAAGCCTCGGACAATGGATGGGATTTGCAACTGGCGGACCCGGCGCTGGCAAAACCTGCACAAGCGGATCGAACGGGCCCAATGTGGGTCTGCCTGGCCCCACTCACAAGGGTTGCCGATCATTTCCTGGCGCTGCCTCGGGCAATGCGCCGACCGCGGGAGTACCTCGGCTCGCGGAAAAACCGGATAATGCGCCATTCAGGGGCTTTACCACGAGGGGAAAGGACATGATCCGCAGCTTGCCGCTTTGCATCGCCTTTGCACTGGGCGCCACCGCAAATGCACAGTCACCGGCAGAATCCGCCGCCAACGATCCCACGATTCCACTGACCTGGGTCGGCTCCAATGCGCGCGTTTCGCTCGGCATCAATGACGACGGCGATGTCCTCGGCGAAATCCTCGCCATCCTCGGCAAGGACGACGATTCGGCCTGGCTGGGCGAGATCTGGCTGGGCCAGGGAGGCGCCGGTGGCGTGCAACTCGGCTACAACTTCCTGCGCGGCGCACCCGATTCGGACAAGGCCAGCGTGTGGAAGGTGTTCGCCGCCGCCGACCAGAACGCCTTCAAGGATCGCAAGGCGAGCGTCGGCATCGGCTGGGAGCGCGATGACCTGTTCTTCAGCGGCTATTTCAGCCACGCCACCTCGGGCACCCGCCTGGTCAACACCACCCTGACCAGCAACACCACCACCCTGACCGGCACCGATGCCAACGGCGCCTACACCCAGACCCAGACCATCGACACCCTGATCCGCGCCTTTGAACACCCCTACGAGAACGGTGTCGGCCTGCGCTTTGGTGGTTATTTCGATGATCCCCTGCTGCGCGTGCGCGGCGGCCTCGACTACGAACGCGGTGATTTCGATTCCAGCCAGTCGACGATCTCGCTCGGCATCGACAAGTTGTTCCGCAACAGTCCTTTCAGTCTCACTCTGCAGGGTGAACACGCCCGCAAATCCGGCGATTTCGAGATCGACAAGTCGGATACGCGCGGCTGGCTGCTGCTGCGTTACGAGTTCGGCGAGAACTTCCGCGCACGCGAACCGTTCCGCATGGTTGAAGTGCGCACCCCGGCCAGTGACGCCGACAGCGCCTCTGCGGGCGAACCGCAGGTGATACGCAACGAAGCCCGCCTTGATGGCGATGCCTTCTTCAATTTCGACCGCGATGACCTGCGTCCGGACGCGGTAGCGGCCCTCGATGAACTCGTTGCCAAGCTCAATTCCGCATCCCGCGTCAGCCGGGTCAGCGTGGTTGGCCATACCGATGCGGTGGGACCGGAGGCCTACAACCAGGCCCTGTCCGAACGCCGCGCCGCCAATGCCAAAGCGTATCTGGTCAGCCGCGGCATTCCCGCCGACCAGGTGGATATCCGCGGCGAGGGCGAGCTCAATTCGCGCTTCCCGAATGACACCGCCGAAAACCGCCAGAAGAATCGCCGCGTCGATGTGGAATTCCTGACCATCGAGGAAACCACGGTTCCGGCACCCGCTCCGGCAGCCGAAGAAAAGGTCGAATGGGTACGCGAGCCGGTGAAGGCCAATCCGGCCTGGATCGAACGCGCCTTGCGCAACCCGGCCGAGCACAAGCGCACGGTGGATGTGTATCGTTTTGAAACCGAGTCCAGCACCACCACGCTCGGCCCGCGCGTCTACCTCAATGGCGTGCCGGTGGCACAGAACGACCAGGCCACGGTGGACTTCAATTCCAGCGGAACGCCCATCGATGTGCTCGCCAACGACAGCGATCCGGACAACGATACCCTGACGATCACCGCAGTCGGGGCAGCGGCCCACGGCGTCGCGACCATTTCCGGCGGTGTCGTTTCCTACGTTCCGGCAGCTGACTACTCCGGCGCCGACAGCTTCACCTACACGATCAGCGACGGCAATGGCGGCACCGCCACGGCCACCGTGAACGTGACGGTCAATACGGCCGCGGAATCCAACCAGCTGCCGGTTGCGGTGAACGACGATGGTGGCGTGCTCAAGGGTTACCAGGCTGACATCAACGTGCTGGGCAACGATTCCGATCCGGACGGTGACCCGCTGACCGTGGTTGCCGTGGAGCACACCGGACCGGGTCTTGCGGAACTTTCCATCAATCCGGATGGAACGGTGCGTTACACGTCCATCCACGGTTTTGCCGGCGTCGACACCTTCGAGTACACGATTTCCGATGGACGCGGCGGCACCGCCAAGGCGACGGTCAGCGTGATTGTCTGGGAACTCCTGCCGTAATCACTGCCGGTACTGGCCATCCCTGTCTTGTGCGGGGATGGCGGTGCCCATGTTTTGCGTCGCCCCTGCGAAGGCAGGGGCCCAGTGACTGGATGCAGATTGAGCCTCAGGCGGGTTGTCCAAGAACAGCTCGCGCAGCGGGCAACACACGCTCAGCCCACAGCGCATACTGCTCAGCCGAGGGATGCAGTCCGTCATTCGTCAGCATGTCCCGCCCCGCTCCGCGCGAAATATCCGTCACGTCGATCCACGCCGTTCCACGCGCGATGGACAACTCGCGGGCAATGGCATTGAAGTGGTCGATGTGCGCGGCTACGCGTTCTGCATCCGCACCCTGGGCGGCGGCAAACGGGGTCACGCCCCAATCGGGAATGGATAGCACCATCACCCGCTGCGCACGGCCATTCGCCTTGCCGATGGCAAAGTCGATCAGTCCGGCGCATTCGATTCGGTAGTTTTCCGGGTCGCGCCCGCGATACTGGTTGTTGACCCCGATCAACAGGGAAACCAGGTCGTAGCGATCACGAAGTTGCGCAGTTGGCAGCGCGCTCGCCAGCTCGTCCGTGGTCCAGCCGGTGGTGGCGATGACATCGGCCGCGTCTATGAAATGACCTTCCTCGCGCAGTCGGGCGACCAGTTGGGCCGGCCAGCGCAGTTGCGCATCGACACCCTCGCCAATGGTGTAGGAATCGCCCAGGGCAAGGAACGAGGCCGTCATGTCGGCAATGCGCTCAGGCCACCTGGCGCGCGCGTTGCTGACGCTCCGCGCTGCGGCCCAGCGCGCGTTCGATGCGTTCGAACACGTCACCGATCATGCCTGCTTCCGGCAACAAGGTGACGCGGAAGTGATTGCGGTAGTCGATGTTGAAGCTGCTGCCGGGAACGATCAGCACGCTTTCGCTTTCCAGCAACTCCAGCGCGAATTCGCCATCATCGAAGCTCTCCAGCTTGTTCTCGTCCACACCGGGGAAGGCGTAAAGCGCACCCGCCGGTGCCACGACATGCAGGAACTCGCTTTTGGCAACGGCATCGAGCACCGCGCGCCGTGACTCATGCAGACGTCCGCCTGCCGCTGTCAGCGCGCTGATGGTGTCGGGCCCCTGCAATGCGGGCTGGATGGTCCACTGCCCCGGCACGTTGCCACACAGGCGCAACGCAGCGAGCAAATCGAATGCGTGCAGCAATTCGGTGAGGCGCGATTCACGACCGGACACCGTCATCCAGCCCACCCGATAGCCACAGGCGCGGTGTACCTTGCTCAAGCCCCCAAAGGTGATGCAGGGATGCTCGCCAGCCAGCACGGCAAGCGGCTGGAAGCGGGCGTCGTCAAACAGGATGCCGTCATAGATTTCATCAGCGAGCAGGACCAGGCGATGCTGCCGCGCCAAATCGACGATGGCTTCAAGCAATGCGCGTGGATAACTGGCGCCGGTCGGGTTGTTGGGATTGATCAGCACGATGGCGCGCGTGCGTGGCGTGATCAGCGCCCGCATCTGATCCACGTCCGGCAGATGGTTGCGCGACGCCGGGCAAGGGTAATGCACGGCCTTGCCGCCATTGAGGATGGTGGCCGCCGTCCACAAGGGATAATCGGGCGCGGGAATCAGCACTTCATCACCGGCTTCCAGCAATGCACGCAAGCTCAGGTCGATCAGCTCGCTGACACCGTTGCCGATGAAGACCCGTTCGGCACTGGCACTTGCCGATCCACGCGCGCGTTGCTGGGCGGCAATGGCTTCGCGCGCCTGCGGCAAGCCTTGTTGCTGGCAATAGGCCTCGCTGCGCGGCAGGGCATCGCGCATGGCCTCGCGCAGGTGTGCAGGCGTCTCGAATCCGAATGCGCCGGGATTGCCGATGTTCAAGCGCACGATCTCGCGACCTGCGGCTTCCAGGTCACGCGCCCGATGACTGAGGGTGCCGCGGATCTCGTAGCGGACTTCGTTGAGGCGGGAGCTGGTAGGAACAGGTCGCTGGGGCATGGCGGGCTGCGCAAAAAAATTTCCGCATGGTAACCGCAGCAATGATGCAGTGCACAGGAACTTCCCGCCCCGACACGCAACCAATCGCCTGCTGCATGCATCTGAATTGACTCGAGACCTTTGGCAGGCGCAACAAACCGGCGACATCAACACAATCCCGGCCCGAAAACTTCTTGACTGTCTGCGTTTTAGTGTTATAGTTGCCTACAACACCAATCACGAGCCCAGGATCATGATTTCCCGCCTCGCTTTCCCCGCCATTTCCCTAGTCCTGTGCATCGCCCTGTCGGCCTGTTCCGGCAGCACGGCGTCCACGGAGGCGTCGGCGAAGGCCGCCAAGACCGAAGAAGGCGTGCCGGTGGAAACGGCGCGCGTTTCCCAGGGTGAAATGACCGCCCATTACGCGGCGACTGCCGCCTTGCAGGCTGAACGTGAAGCCAAGCTGGTCAGCGAGGTTGCCGGCACCGTGCTGGAACTGCTGGTCGAAGAAGGCGATCGCGTCCAGCAGGGCCAGGTGCTCGCCCGCGTCGACGCAGCGCACAGTCGCTTGCAGTTGCGCGAGGCCGAAGCAGACCTTCAGCGCCGTCGCAACGAAGTGGATCGTGGCGACAAGCTGCTCGAACGCCGCCTGATCCCGGCCACCACCCAGGATCAGGCGCAATCCGACTATGCGGTGCGTCGCGCCGAAGTCGCGCTGGCCCGGGTCAGCGTGGCCAAGGCGGAAATCCGCGCGCCGTTTGCCGGTGTCGTCACCCGTCGCTGGATCAAGCAGGGCCAGTTGCTGACGGTCAATGCGCCAGTGTTCGACATGGCCGATTTTTCCGAGCTGCGCGCGGAACTGCGCGTGCCCGAACGCGATGCAAGCGCACTGGCATCGGGCCAGCCGGTGAGTTTCACCGTCGATGCACTGAGCGGCAGCCGCTTCGATGCCCGCATCACGCGGGTTGCGCCGATCGTCGATGGCGACAGCGGTACGGTCAAGGTGACCATCGGCATCGACAACCGCGACGGCACGTTGCGCCCCGGTCTGTTCGCGCGCATGGACATCGCCTTCAAGCACATTGCCGACGCCGTGCTGCTGCCGAAGGCGGCGCTGTTCGGCAAGTCCGATGCGGCGGTTGTCTTCCGGGTCAGGGATGGCAAGGCGGTGCGCACGCCGATCCGCACCGGCTTCAGCGATGGCTCCAATATCCAGGTACTGGAAGGCATCGTCGCGGGCGACGAAGTGGTCACCATGGGCCAGGCCGGACTCAGCGATGGCGCATTGGTCCAGGTCCTTGAAACGGACGATGCCGCGCGAACCGCGCAGACCCGCACGGCTGCGGTCGGCGGCGGCGAGGGCGGCACCTGATTGATTGCCTCTGCCGGTAGAATCCGGCAATGACTGAAACCCCGGCAAGTGCGCTCTCTCGAATCGGCTGGCGTGGCGAGATTCCCGCCAGCGATACCGGATCGGATCACCGCCGCATCGCACGCGTGGTCGCACAGCATCGGGCAGGGTATGAATTGCACGACGGCGAGCACGCCTTCACCGCACAACCCGCACCCCGCTTCCTGAAACCCGGCATTGATCCGGGTGATCGACCCGCCGTTGGCGATTTCGTGTGGATCAGCAATGCAGCACCACCGATCATCGAGCAGGTCTTGCCGCGACGGAGCACCTTGTCGCGCAGCGCAGCCGGCGAACGTCACCTGCGCCAGCTGATCGCCACCAACATTGATACGGTCATGGTGGTGTGCGGGCTGGATGGCGACTTCAATCCGGCCCGCATCGAACGGTATTTCGTGCTCATCGAAGGCAGCGGGGCAAAGGCCGTGGTGGTGCTGACCAAGGCGGACCTCGCCGCGGACGCACAGGCCATGACGGAGCAGCTCAAGGCACGCATGCCTGCAGGCACGGAAATCCACGCGATCAATGCCAAGACCGGCTTCGGAGTCGATGCCCTGCTCGCCCATCTGGGCCCTGGCAGTTCCACCGTGCTGGTTGGCTCCTCGGGTGCCGGCAAATCGACCCTTACCAACACCCTGCTCGGCGAAGCGCGGCAATCAACCCAGACGGTGCGTGCCAATGACAGCCGTGGCCGTCACACGACCACGTATCGCTCGCTCATCATGTTGCCGAGCGGCGGCTGCCTGATCGACACACCCGGCATGCGCGAAGTGAAACTGACCGGGGATGAATCCTTCGAAGGCGGACAGTTCGACGATATCGAGGAATTGGCACGCGAATGCCGTTTCGGTGATTGCAGTCACCTCGCCGAGCCTTCCTGTGCGGTGCGCGCCGCCCTCGACGATGGTCGCCTCGACCCCGAGCGTTGGCACAGCTACCTCAAGCTGCGCGATGAACTGGCTGCGGCAGCCGAGAGCCTGGAAGCACAACTGCGCCGCAAGAGCGAATCCCGCGTTCTGACCAAGGCACTCGGCAAACGCCTGGATGAAAAATACGGCAGGCATTGATCCGAGTCGGCCGGGCCCAACACGCCCGGCGGAGTTCACATATTCTGCTTGAACAATGCACCTAAATAGGTACACTACGGAATGCTCATTCTCGATGTTCGTTTCTATTGCACCTTGAATGGCGTGGAGCCGGTTCGCGAATGGTTGCGCGCTTTGCCTGGAGAGGCTCGCAAGGTCATCGGAGAAGACATCAAGACCATACAGTTTGGATGGCCGGTTGGTATGCCGCTGGCCCGCAAGCTGGATTCCGGATTGTGGGAGTTGCGCAGTCATCTCCCCTCCGGAATTTCGAGAGTCCTGTTTACCGTCGTAGGACATACGATGGTCTTGCTGCACGGGTTCGTGAAGAAGTCGGCCAAGACGCCGAAGGTGGAGCTGGAGACGGCCAGACAACTCAAACGAGAGGTGCATCGTGGCTAAACGCAATGTCCACGTCGGGACGAAGTTCGACGATTTCCTGGTTGAAGAAAATCACCTTGAGCGGTCAACGGCAATCGCGCTCAAGCGGGTCATTGCCTGGCAACTTGACCAGGCTCGAAAGGCTCAAGGCATGAGCAAGAAGGCCATGGCCGAACTCATGGGCACGAGCCGATCGCATCTGGATCGCTTGCTGGATTCCGAAGATACCGGTCTGACCCTAGAAACCCTGAGCCGAGCTGCCGATGTATTGGGTTGCAGGGTGCGCGTAGAACTCGCTGCCTGAGCAGCGAACTTCCAGGGCCACTTCGCCGCACGCACGGGCGGTGCCGCGATTTCCCCGTTTGGCCAGCCCTATGTCGTCGTCGCGCGGCGTATCGTTGCCGACGAGGTGCCAACCGCCGTGATTGCCGAATCGGGCACGCCCATCGCTGAAAAGCTGGGCAAGGTGGGCGTAGAGAACCTGGACGCACCGATTCTCGCACTCAAGCAAGGCATGGCTGCACAGGGTAATGCCCAGTACAAGACCATCGGCGCCACCATCCCGAAAGGATCACGCACCGCGACGGGTGTCGGGCGTTCCTTCACCAAGGATCTGACCGACTATTTTACGGCAGGATTCACCCAAGCCTCGGCGGTGGCGCTGGTCAACTTCAAGGATCTGGAGCCGGGTGGTGGAAATGATGGCGGTGGTATTCCGCCTGCGCCGACTTATAGAAATTGTCGAGTGGTACAAGGCACCTACATGCCGGCCAATGGTGGAACTTCGTTTGCCTCGCAATGCCGGGAGGATAATGGGTTCGAGCTGGTTGCTGATCGCAATGCGAATGTTTGTTCTGGAAACGGGTCGATTACGGTCCTGCCCTTTGGTGGCACGCTAACAACTGGAATGCAAACGCAAACCGGGTGGGCTGACTCAGGAGCCTGCGGTGGTCCTAGCGGTGGCTACTGGGATCCGAATGGCGGGCCGAACGGGATGGGAGGTTGCAGCCCGCGCCCCTACAGAAAGGATGGTGTGCTCACGATGAACAGCGTTGCGGTGGATTCCAAGCGGTGTGAAACTGGCTCCTATGTGGGCGGCGTTTTCCGGGTTGTCGCCGACACCGTGGCGGAATACAACGTATGCTGCCAAGTTGACTAAACAACGGGTGCGCAAGCGGCGTGCCCTGCTTGCGCACCTTGGTCAAGATTGATGCAGCGAATCCGCGCCACTAGATTCGATCACGGATCTTATTGCGAGAACGGCTCGGTGATAACTCCCGCTGGAACGCGCACCAATACCCCTTCGGTTAGAATTTTGGGGACTGTGGAGTATGCCGGCTGTGCCTTGCGGACAATGAGATTTTGATTTCCGGAGTACACCGTTGCTTGTTTTGTTGCGCCGGCATAGAAGTGCGTAGTGCCGCTGCCGTCACGCGCAGCTTTAGCGATAGCTCCCGTTTCGTCGGGGTTGACCCATAGCAGCATAATGGGTAATCCAAAACATCCGCCTTGGTCCAGAGGGATATTGGTGGCGCATCCAACGCCGACCGCTTCCCATTGATCGCACGCGGACAAGGCATTTCCCGCCCCTTCCGGGAGCAGGCTGGTGCATTCCACAGAATAGATCCTAGCGCCTGGTTCCGGCACTACGGCCTTGTACAGGTCATTGAAAGGATCTTCACTACGAAAATTACCGAGAACGTATGGTGTTAGCACCAGCTTCGCTAGATTTTGGTTGTGGTAGAGATTCGGGCCGCTCTGTGTTTCTGTCCTCCATGCAAACAACCACTGCCCTGAGTAGTCAGTGGGAGCCACCAGCGGCAAACCGCGCAGGTAGGAAACGATGGGGAAGCGGCGTTCATCCGGCTGGCCCGGATTGTCGATGAAGGTGCCGGTGCGCGAGCTGGCGAACTCGATGCGGATGTTGCGCCCGGTCATCACGGCCGTACCGCCGCCGCCGTAGGTTGGATCGGCGTAGTCGCCACGCCCGGTAAAGGTGAAGGTGGGCGAATCCAGGGTGGCAAAGATGCCGGTGCTGATGTACTCGTCCTGGGTGCGGTAATCCATGTCGGCCTGGAAGAAGACATCCTTGGCCACGCCATTGACCTGGAACTGCCACTGGCCCGCAACCACGGGCCGCGTCGGATCGTAGATCAGGTCAAAGGTGATGCCGCCGAAATTGGTTTCTGGCGAGATCCAGCCGCCCACAGCCGGATTCAAGGTGCCGGTGAACTCCAGCGGGTTCGGGGTTTGCGCCTGGGCGGTGGTCGCCAGGCCGAGGATCAGGCCCAAGGCCCATGCTGCGGTGTTGGTGCGGATTGCGGTATTCATCATTTCTCCTGGGATTTCCTTCCCTTGTGGTTGACCAGCGAGGGTAGCGTCTCACGAGTTGAGATTGACGCAAGCCCCATGCCAATACACGAACGTGGCACAAATCTCCACCGACACCCTGAGCTCTGCGGCCATTTGACACGTGGCGATCACCCCGCGGTGAAACCCAACATTGAGTTTGGGCAACGCTGATCACGTACCGCTCATCCTGAGGGGGGGATCGAGGTATGAGTGCGTAGTGCCTTGATTCCGTTCATGGTTCGACGGGCTCACCACGAACGGAATCTTCTTGCTCAGTGCTGGCTGACCGGCAAGATGGAATCTCACCACGAACGGAATCCACATGACCAGCGTTGCCTTAAGGAAACTCTGATTTTGCCTTGAGGTCAAACGCTGACCCGGATTGGAGATTACCCGATGACGCAGAAGCAAATGACCTTGGCGGTGCAGGCGGATGCTGGGTTTGAGCAGTTCCGCAAACCGACGCGACGTGACGTCTTCCTGTCGGAGATGGACAAGGTTGTGCCTTGGTCTGAGCTGTGTGCTGCCATTGAACCCCACTATCCGAAGGTGCGCGAAGACGGCAGCGGCCGTCGTCCGATCGGTCTGGAGCGGATGCTGCGCATTCATTTCCTGCAACAGTGGTACGCGCTGTCGGATCCGGCGGTGGAGGAAGCGCTTTACGATTCCACATCGATGCGGCGTTTCGTGGGCATTGATCTGGGTCAGGAAGGTGCGCCGGACGAAACGACTGTTTGCAAGTTCCGCCACCTGCTGGAGCAGCACGGATTGGCAGACACGATATTTGCTTTAGTGAA
>Ga0208460_10000330_pt1 | contig 33845 bp, 31 predicted proteins | sample AD_STIC10_MetaG_FD_184436 | JGI IMG/M metagenome (GOLD analysis project Ga0208460, IMG submission 184436) | Active sludge microbial communities of municipal wastewater-treating anaerobic digesters from USA - AD_STIC10_MetaG (SPAdes) (version 2) | ecosystem: Engineered > Bioreactor > Anaerobic >... | reverse complement strand
CGACGAAGGCGGTGAAGGCGAGGAACCACTGGCTGACGAACAGCGGGCTGCCTTCGACGCCCAGCAGCAGCGAGAGCATGACGAAGAAGCCGGCCATGATGCGGATCACACGTTCGATGGTCATGAAGATCTCCTTGAGGTTAAGCGGGTGAGGTTTCGTGGCGGCGCCGGTACAGCGCGAAATAGAGCACCGGGATGACGATCAGCGTCAGCAGCGTGGAGACGAAGATGCCGAAGATCAGCGAGACGGCCAGGCCATTGAAGATCGGGTCGTCGAGGATGAAGAAGGCGCCGATCATCGCGGCCAGGCCCGTCAGCGCGATCGGCTGCGCGCGCACCGCGGCGGAGCTGACCACCGCGTCCTTGAAGGCCACGCCTTGCGCCACCTGGAGCTCGATGAAGTCGACCAGCAGGATGGAGTTGCGCACGATGATGCCGGCCAGCGCGATCATGCCGATCATCGAGGTGGCGGTGAACTGCGCGCCGAGCAGGGCGTGGCCGGGCATCACGCCGATGATGGTCAGCGGGATCGGCGCCATGATGACCAGCGGCGTCAGGTAGCTGCGGAACTGCGCCACCACCAGCAGGTAGATCAGGATCAGCCCGACGCCGTAGGCGGCGCCCATGTCGCGGAAGGTCTCGTAGGTGATCTGCGATTCGCCGTCCCACTTGATGGCGTACTGGCGGAACGGGTCGCTGGGTTGCCGGATCCAGTACTCGCCCAGGTTCTCGTCGGCCAGCTTGCCGCGGATGGCGAACAGGCCGTACAGCGGCGAGTCGACGAGCTTGCGATCGTCGCCGGCAACGGCGCGCTCGCCGACGTCGCCCATCACGTAGGACACATGCTGCAGGTCCTTGGTGTAGCGCGGCTTGTCGATCACGCCGCGCTCGACGCGCACCAGCTCCGACAGCGGCACCAGCTGGCCGTTGCCCGAGCGCAGCGGCAGGGCGAGCAGGGCGTCCAGGCCGACCTGCTGCTCGGTGGGCAGCTGCAGCCGCACCGGCACCGGGTACTTGCTCTGGCCGTCGTGCAGCCACGCCGGCTCGGCCCCGGAGAGGGCGGCGTTGACGGTCTGGGCGATGGTGGCCACCGGGATGCCCAGCGTCTCGGCGCGCTGGCGGTTCACACGCAGCCAGGCGCGCGGTGCGTCGGCCGCCAGCGTGCTGTCGATGCCGACGATGTGCGCGGTGTCGCCGAATGCCTTCATGACCTTCTGGGCGACCTGGATGCGACCGGCTTCGTCGGGGCCGTAGATCTCGGCGACCAGCGGTGCGAGCACCGGCGGGCCGGGCGGCACCTCGACGACCTTCAGCCGCGCGCCGTACTTCGCCGCGATGGCGTCCAGCGCCGGGCGCAGGCGCTGGGCGATGGCGTGGCTCTGCTCGTGTCGGTGCTTCTTGTCGACCAGGTTGACCTGCAGGTCGCCCTGCTCGGCGTCGGCACGCAGGTAATACTGGCGCACCAGGCCGTTGAAGGTGATCGGGCTGGCCGTGCCGGCGTAACCCTGCAGGTCGCGCACTTCGGGTTGCTTCGCCAGGTGGGCGCCGAGCTCCTGCAGCGTGGCCGCGGTGTTCTCCAGCGGCGTGCCCGCAGGCATCTCGACGACGAGCTGGAACTCGCTCTTGTTGTCGAAGGGCAGCATCTTCAGCACCACCCACTGCACCAGCGCCAGGCCCACCGACAGCAGCAGCGCCGCCAGGATGCCGGCCAGCAGCAGCCAGCGCTTGCGCGCGCTGTCGAGCAGCGGCAGGAGCAGGCGCTGGAAGAGACGCTGCAGTCTGCCCGCCGTGGCCGATGGTGCGGCGGCGTGCCCGGCCGCGTGCGGCTTCATCAGCTTGAGCGCGAGCCAGGGCGTGACCGTGAAGGCGATGGCCAGCGACAGCGCCATGCCCAGGCTCGAGTTGATCGGGATCGGGCTCATGTACGGCCCCATCAGCCCGGACACGAAGGCCATCGGCAGCAGCGCGGCGATCACCGTCAGTGTGGCCAGGATGGTTGGCCCGCCGACCTCGTCGACGGCCGTGGGGATGATCTCGAGCAGCGGCTTGCCCGGCGTGAGCTGCTGGTGGCGGTGGATGTTCTCCACCACCACGATGGCATCGTCGACGAGGATGCCGATGGAGAAGATGAGTGCGAACAGCGACACCCGGTTGAGAGTGAAGCCCCAGGCCCAGGAGGCGAACAGCGTGGCGGTGAGCGTGAGGATCACCGCCGCGCCGACGATCACCGCCTCGCGGCGGCCCAGCGCCAGCCCGACGAGCAGGATCACCGAGCCGGTCGCGAAGGCCAGCTTCTGGATCAGCTTGTTGGCCTTTTCGGCTGCGGTCTCGCCGTAGTCGCGCGTGATCGTGGCCTCGATGCCTTGCGGGATCACGGTGTTGCGCAACTCGTCGACGCGCGCTCGCGCCGCGCGCGACACGTCGACGGCGTTCTGGCCGGGCTTCTTGGTCACGGTGAGCGTCAGTGCGGGCTGCACCTGGCCGGCAGCGGCGCCCGAGGCCGAGGCGCCGGGCGTGAACCACACGTAGCGGCTCGGCTGACGGGCGCCTTCCTCGACGCGCGCCACTTCCGACAGGCGCACCGGCTTGCCGCCCACCACGCCGACGATCAGCTCGCCCACCTCGGCGGCTGAACGCAGGAACTCGCCGGTCTCCACGGCCAGCAAGCGCGCTGCGCTGCCTTGTTCGTCGAGCACCGCGCCGGCCGGCATGGACTGGTTGGCGGCTGCGAGCGTGGCCTGCAGGCGGGAGATGTCGATGCCGCGCTCGCGCAGGCGGCCCGGGTCGAGCCAGACGTTCACCGCGCGGCCCGGGCCGCCGATGGTCTGCACTTCGCGTGCACCCGGGACGCGCTTGAGTTCGGCCTCCATCGTGTGGGCCACGCGCTCCAGTTCGGCGGCCGGCGTGCCTTCACGCGCCCACAGCGTGACGGCGAGCACCGGCACGTCGTCGATGCCCTTGGGCTTGACCACCGGCGGCAGCACGCCCAGGTTGGCCGGCAGCCAGTCCTGGTTGGCGTTGAGCACGTCGTACAGGCGCACCAGCGCCTCGGTGCGCGGCACGCCGACCTGGAATTGCACCGTCATGATCGCCATGCCGGGCCGCGAGACCGAGTAGGTGTGCTCGATGCCGGCGATCTGCCCGAGCACCTGCTCGGCCGGGCGCGCCACCATGTTCTGCACGTCGGCGCTGGATGCGCCGGGGAAGGCGATGAGCACGTTGGCCATCGTCACGTTGATCTGCGGTTCTTCCTCGCGCGGCGTGACGAACACGGCGAAGGCGCCGAGCAGCAGCGCGACCAGGGCCAGCAGTGGCGTCAGCGTGTGCGTCTGGAAGATCCGCGCCAGACGGCCGGAGACGCCGAGCGGAACGATGGAATCCGTGCTCACGGGCAGCACCTCAGTTCGCCGCCGGGCGGGCGCCCTGCAGACCCGCGCGCACTGCGTCGATGGCGACGCGTTCGTTCGCGGCCAGGCCCGCCAGCACGTCGACTCGGCCGGCGGCGGCGGGGCCGACGCGCACGGCGCGCAGCACGAATCCGTCGCCCTGGGCCACGTACACCGCGGTCAGTTCGCCGCGGCGCAGCACCGCTTCGGCGGGGATGTTCGGGCGCGGCGTCGCGGCGACGGCCGGTGCCTGCATGCCGGAGGCAATGACTCGGATCGTCTGGCCGGGCCGTGACACATTCGCCTCGGCCGGCAGGTCCAGGCGCCATTCCACCGTCTGCGACACCGGGTCGGCAGCGGGCAGCAGTTCGCGGGCGACCGGCTTCAGGCTGCGGCCGTCCGGCAGCTGCACCTGAACTTCGCGTGCGGCGGCCACCGCCGTGGCGCGCGAAGCCGGCACCTGCACCACGGCGCGCAGGCGGCCGGGTTCGTACAGGGTGACCAGCGCGCGGCCGGGCAGGGCCAGGTCTCCGGCTTCCACGTGCGTGGCCAGCACCACGGCATCGAACGGGGCGGAGAGCTCGGCGAAACCCTGCGCCACGGTGGCCTGCGTGCGGGCCGCGCGGGCTTGTGCCAACCCGGCCTGCGCCGCCTGGTGCTGGGTGCTGGCGGTGTCGACCGCCGCCTGGCTGACGAAGCCGCTCTTCTGCAGGTCGCGGTTGCGTGCCAGCGCCACCTCGGCATTGCGTGCCTCGGCCTCGGCCTGCGCGACCGCGGCGTCGCTGCGCGCCACGCCGGCGCGCATGTCGCGGTCGTCGATGCGCACCAGGGCCTGGCCGCGCTTGACGGTGTCGCCGGCCTTGACGCGCAGCGCGAGCACGTTGCCGCCCACCTGCGCGGTGATCGTGACCTGGCGCACCGGCTGCAGAACGGCATCGAAGTCGGCCACGGCACCCGCCGAGGCGGCGGACGCGGCCACCGTGGGCACGCGCGTCTCGGGTGCGGCGCCTGCCATCGAGGGCGCGAGCAGCAGGACGAGCAGGGAGGCAAGAAGGGGCTTCATGGCAGCGTGGTGTTGTATACGGGGTGGAGTATATACCTAGTGGGGTATACAAATCAAGTCGATCCCTCGGACCGGCTACGCTGTGGCCATGGCCTCCGTTCACCCGCCCATTGCCACGCCGCCGCCGATCGCCGGCTCGGCCGTGCACCAGCGGCGCCTGCGGGAAGTATGGCGCTCGGCGGGCTGGCCTTGCCAGGATCTGGTCGAGGCCGAGTTGCTTGCCGCCGGGCTGCTGGAGCGGGTGCGCCAGCCCAGCGGCCACGAGACGCTTCGCGTCACCGACGCCGGGGTGGCCGCGCTGGCCGGCACGCTGCAGCGCAACCGCACGCGGCGCGATGCCCATGAGGCGCTGGTCGAGCGGGTGGCGCGCGAGATGGCGCGCGCCGGCCGCATTGCCTGGCGCGGCCTGAGCCTGCGCGCGCGGGTCGGTGAGGGCGAGGCCGGCGCCTGGGTGATGGCGATGCCCGATGTCTTCTCGATCCGCCACACCACGGTGGAGGACTACCTCGAGCCGGTGGCCCACGAGATCAAGGTGGCGCGCGCCGACCTGCTGTCGGACCTGCGCCACCCGCACAAGCGGCATGCCTACCTCGCGCTCTCCAGCCAATGCTGGTACGTGCTGAAGGAAGGCATCGCGACGGCGGAGGAAGTGCCCGCCGAGTTCGGCGTGATGTTCGCGCTGCCGGGGGGCGTGCTGGACGTGGCCCGGCCGGCCCCGAAACGCGCGATGAGGCTGCCGCTGGCCACCTGGATGGCGCTGGCGCGTGCCACCCCGGAGCCGGGGCCCGATGGCGAAGAAGCACAGGCCTGGCTGGGCGGCCCGGTCGAAGAAGGGGACACATGAGCGGCTGGTGGTCGAAACTGTTCGGCGGCACGAAGGCGCCCGATGCGCGGCCCGAGCCGCTGCACGCGCCAGCCGCGCCGCCGCGCGCCGCCGTGCCGGCACCGAGCTTCGGTGCGCGGCGCCCGCTGGTGGGCGCGAACGGCGAGCTTGCGGGCTTCGAGTTCCGCCTGGCCGCGTCGACCCAGCGCCGCATGCAGGAAGCCAGCGACGGCCCCGCCGCGGCGGCGCACGCCATCGCGCTGCTGTCGGCGATGCGCTCGACGCTGGCCGCCGGCCGCCATGCGCTGTGCGAATTGCCGGCCTCGCTGCTGGCGCGGCCGGCGGTGGCCGAGCAGGTGCCCGACGGCGCCTGGCTGGCCGTCACCGGCGCCTTCGAGCCGGGCGAGAGCATCGCCGGCGCGCTGACGCAATGGCGCACGCGCGGCGTGAAGCTCGGTGCAGCCGACGGCGCGCCCGAACCGCCTGGCGCGAGCTTCGTGCTGCTGCGCCCGGGCGCCGACGGGCTGAACGACGTGCTCAACGGCTGCGTGCGCTGGCAGCAGACGCAACCCGCGCGCACACGCGTGGCGGTGGATCTGCCCGGGGTCGAGGCGATCGAGCAGGCGCTCGAATGCGGCGTGGCGCTGGCCGCCGGCCGCGTCGAGTCGGGCGACGCCGCGTTCGCACAGCGCCGCACGGTGCAGCCGGCCACGCAGCGCCTGTGCCAGCTGCTCAACGACGTGGTGGCCGATCGCGACACGGCGCACCTGGGCGCCGAGCTGCGCGCCGACCTGGCCCTGTCGTACCGGCTGCTGCGCAGCGTCAACAGCCCGGCGGTGGGCCTGTCGAAGCCGATCGAGTCGATCGAGCAGGCGGTGATGGTGCTCGGCCGCGGCGAGCTGTACCGCTGGCTGAGCGTGCTGCTGACGGCCTCGGGCAGCGGGCGCAAGGCCTCGCGCGCGCTGCAGGAGGTGTCGCTGGCGCGCGCCCGGCTGCTCGAGCTGCTGGCCACGGCGCGCGGCAATGCGCCGCCGGCGGCGATGTTCACCGTCGGCCTGCTGTCGATGCTCGATGCGCTGCTGCAGGTGCCGCTGGCCGAGGCGCTGCAGCCGCTGCAGCTGGCCGAGCCGGCGCGCGAGGCGCTGCTGTCGCACTCCGGCCCATGGTGGCCCGACTTGCGCCTGGCGATGGCGATCGAGCGCCATGAGCTCGAGATCGGCGAGGCGCTGGCCGCACCCCATGGCGGCCTGGACGCGGTGTTCGCGCTGGCCGAGCAGGCCTGGGCCTGGTCGGCCGAGCTGTCGCGCGTCCAGGCGGGCAGCGCATGAGGCGGGCCGAGCGCTGGGCCGCTCCCGAGCCGGCCCGCATTCCCTCGGGGGATCGACCGGCGTACCCGTCGGTCGAGGGGCAGTCGTGACCGAACACGCGGCAAGAGAGCGCGCGGCGCTGTGGGCGGCGCTCGCGCTGATCTTGGTGTGGGGGGCCAACTTCAGCGTGCAGAAGGCGGTGTTCGAGGCGCTGTCGCCCGGTGGCTTCCTTTTCGTGCGCTACCTGATCATGCCGGTGGCCGCGGCACTGCTGCTGGTGGCCCACTACGGCACGAAGTGGCCGAAGCTGCCGCGCCGCGAGCTGCTGGCGCTGCTCAAGCTTGGCGTGGCCGGGCACCTGCTGCACGTGGGGCTGGTGACCTACGGCATCCACTGGTCGACGGCCTTCTCCAGCTCGCTGATCCTCGCCTGCGGGCCGGTGTTCACGCTGCTCATCCTGCGCTGGCACGGCATCGAGCACTTCACGCGCGGGCAGCTCGTGGGCGTGACGGTCGCGGTGGTCGGCGTGCTGGTGTTCCTGTCCGACAAGCTGCTCGGCGGCCAGTGGCAGGCCGGCGGCGGCGACCTGACGCTGCTCGTCGCGGCCTCCTTCTTCTCGTACTACACCGTCACCGCCAAGCCGTTGATCGAGCGCCACGGCGGCGTGGTGGTGATGACCTACGGCACGCTGCTGGGCAGCGCGCCGGTGGTGCTGGTCAGCCTGCCCGCCGGGCTGCAGGTGCACTGGGCCGAGGTGCCGCCGCTGATCTGGCTGGGCATGCTCTACGCGGTGCTGATCTCGGCCTTCCTCGGCTGGCTGGTGTGGGGCTGGGTCAACGCAGTGCGTGGCGTGGCCCGCACCGCGCCGCTGATGTACCTGATGCCGCCCGTGGCGGCGCTGGTGGCCTGGCTGGTCACCGGCGAGCGCTACACCGCGATCAAGCTGCTCGGCGCCGCGATCACGCTGGTCGGCGTGGCCTGGGCACAGTTCGCCTCGGCGAGCACGCGCGACGCGGTGCGCGACTCCGTTCCGCCGGTGGACTGAATCTCGCCGGCTATCATCGGCGTGCTTCAGGTGCTTCCGGCCAGTCCTCGGCCGGGAGTTAAACGGGAAGCAGGTGCCGCGTCCGCAAGGGCGCGAAGGCCTGCGCTGCCCCCGCACCGGTAAGCGGGTACACGACCATCTCAGTGCCACTGCGGGCCAACACCCGTGGGAAGGCGATGGCCGCGGTGCGACGCCCGTCGCACCGACCCGCGAGCCCGGATACCGGCCTGCCAAGCGCAGCCGCCGGCGACCCTCGGGCCACCGGCATACGCCAACAATGCAGCCTGCGGGGACGCTGGCTGCTTGGAGTCCATTCGATGTTCCCTTCCCGTCGTTGCCCGTCCGCCTTGCGCGGCCTGGGCCTTCTCGTCTCTTCCACCCTTCCCCTCGCCTCCCTGGCCGCCGAGCCGCAGACGCTGCAGCCGGTGGTCGTCACCGCCACGCGGCTGCCGCAGCCGATCGATACCGTGCTGGCCGACCTGCGCGTCATCGATGCCGACACCATCGCCAACGCCGGCCCGATGACGCTGACCGAGCTGCTGCAGACCCGCGGCGGCGTCGAGATCAGCGCCACCGGCGGGCCCGGCCAGGTGTCCAGCATCTTCCTGCGCGGCAGCAACGCCAGCCACGTCGTGCTGCTGATCGACGGCGTGCGCGTCAACTCGGCCACCGCCGGCACCAACGCCTTCGAGAACCTGCCGCTGGCGCAGATCGAGCGCATCGAGATCCTGCGCGGCGTGGGTAGCAGCCTGTACGGCGCCGATGCGATCGGCGGCGTGATCCAGGTGTTCACCAAGCAGGCCGGTGCCGACCGCGCCGAGGCCAGCATTGGCGCCGGGCGCTGGGGTACGCGCGAGGCCAGCGTCGGCCTGGGCCGCAAGTTCGGCGCCACGCGGCTGTCGCTGCAGGCCGGCTGGCGCGAGTCGGAATCGTTCTCGGCCACCAACGAGAACGCCAGCTTCTCCTTCGAGCCCGACCGGGACGGCTACCGCAACAGCAACCTCGGCCTCAACCTCGACCACGACTGGGCCGAGGGCCAGTCGCTCGGCCTGCACGTGATGGGCAGCCGCGGCGCGACGCACTTCGATGCCGGCCCGGGCAGCGACGACGTCAACCGCCAGCGCCTGTCGAGCACCGCGCTGGAGAGCCGCAACCGCCTGAGCGCCGACTGGCGCAGCCTGCTGCGCCTGGCGCGCGGCGCCGACCACATCCGCACCGACGGCGCCTTTCCCGGCTTCGTCGACACCGACCAGGACCAGGCCACCTGGCAGAACGACATCAACGCGCTCGGCGGCCAGTGGGCAGCCGGCCTGGACTGGCGGCGCGAGAAGGTCAGCAGTGACACGGCCTACACGGTGTCGACGCGCACCTTCCGCGCCGTCTTCGTCGGCTACACCGCGCGCTTCGACGCCCACCTGATCGAAGCCTCGGCGCGCCACGACGAGGATTCGCAGTTCGGCGGCCACGGCACCGGCAAGCTCGCCTATGGCTATCGCTTCGCGCCGCAGTGGCGCGCCTCGGCCAGCCTGGGCACGGCCTTCAAGGCGCCGAGCTTCAACGACCTGTACTACCCGAGTGCGTTCGGGTTTTCCGGCAACCCCGACCTGAAGCCGGAGCGCGCGCGCAGCGCCGAGCTCGCGCTGCGCCACGACGGCGGTGCGCTGCAAGGCGGGCTGGTGCTGTTTCGCAGCAGCGTGCGCGACCTGATCGCGGTCGACCCGAGCTTCACCACGGTGATCAACGTGAACCGGGCGCGTTTGCGCGGCGCCACTGTCGATGCCTCGTTCAGCGAGGGCATCTGGACGGCGCGCGGCGAGTTCACGCACCAGCAGGCCGAGGACGCCGACACCGGCACCCGCCTCGTGCGCCGCGCGCGCCAGTTCGGCAGCGCCAGCCTGAGCGCCACCACCGGTGCCTGGCGGGCCGGCGTCGAGTGGGTGCTCAGCGGCGAGCGCTTCGGCACGGCGGCCAACACCGAGGCCTCGCGCATGGGCGGCTACGGCCTGGTGAATCTGAACGCGAGCTGGTTCGTCACGCCGAGCTGGTCGCTGTCGGCGCGGCTGAACAACGCCGCCGACAAGCGCTACGAGCTGGTGCAGGGCTACAACACGCCCGGGCGCAACCTGTTCGTCTCGCTCGCCTACGCGGCCTTGTAGGCGAAGATCGCCGCATGGTCCGCGCGCTGCAACTCTGGCTGCTGCTGGCGCTGTTCGCCGGCGCCGCGATGTTGCTCGCGCTGGCCAGCGGCAGCCTGGCGATCGCGCCGGCCGACGTGCTACGCCTGCTGTGGCAGCCCGACGGCGGCAGCGCCGCGCAAGTGCTCCACACGCTTCGCCTGCCGCGTGCGCTGGCGGCGTTCGGTGTTGGCGGCCTGCTCGCGGTGGCCGGTGCGCTGATGCAGGTGCTGCTGCGCAATCCGCTCGCAGATCCATATGTGCTGGGCATCTCCGGCGGCGCCGCGGTGGGTGCGCTGCTCGCGCTGCTGCTCGCCGGCAGCGCGCTGCTCGTCAACGCGGGCGCCTTTGCCGGGGCGATGGTCACCATCGTGCTGGTCTTCGCGCTGGCGCAGCGCGACCTGTCTCGCGTGGACACCACCGCACGGCTGGAGAGCGCGCCGCGCCTGCTGCTCACCGGCGTGATGCTGGCCGCACTGTGGTCGGCGGTGATCACGCTGCTGCTGATGCTGGCGCCGGAGGCGCGCCTGCGCGGCATGCTGTTCTGGCTGGCCGGCGACCTGGGCGGCAGCGACGCCTCCGGCTGGCCGCTGGCCGTGCTGGCCGTGCTGCTGCTGGCGGCCTGGCCGCTGGCACGCGAACTCAACGTGCTGCTGCGCGGCGCGGCCAGTGCGCAGGCGCTGGGCGTGTCGGTGGTGCGTCTGCGGCGCGTCGTCTACCTGCTGGCCTCGCTGGCCACCGCGGTGGCGGTGACCACCGGTGGCGCGATCGGTTTCGTCGGCCTGGTGGTGCCGCATGCGCTGCGTCTGGTGGCTGGCAACGACCAGCGTGTGCTGCTGCCCGCCTGCGCGCTGGCCGGCGGCACGCTGCTGCTGCTGGCCGACACGCTGGCGCGCACGGTGGTGGCGCCACAGCAGTTGCCGGTGGGCGTGATCACCGCGTTGCTCGGCGTGCCGACCTTCATCGCCCTGCTGCTGCACCGCGGAGGCCGTCGGTGAACAGCGGCAAGCTGCTGCTCGAGGCGCAGGGCCTGCGCGTGGCCGCCGGCCCGCGCACGCTGATCGAGTCGCTCGACCTGCAGGTGCGTGGCGGCGAACTCTGGTGCGTGATGGGCTCCAACGGCAGCGGCAAGACGACGTTGCTGCACACGCTGGCCGGGCTGCGGCCGGCGCAGGCGGGCACGGTGTCGATCAAGGGCAAGCCGCTGGCCGAGTGGCCGCCCGGCGAACTGGCGCGGCTGCGTGGGCTGCTGCCGCAGACGCAGCACGATGCTTTCAGCGCCGCCGCGCTCGAGGTGGTGCTGCTCGGCCGCCATCCGCACCTGGGCCGCTGGGCCTGGGAGAGCGCCGCCGACCGCCGTGTCGCGCGCGCCGCGCTGCAGTCGATGGACCTCGAAACGCTGGCCGATCACGACGTGACCACGCTGTCCGGCGGCGAGCGGCAGCGCGTGGGCATTGCCGCGCTGCTGGCGCAGGACCCGCCGCTGCTGCTGCTCGACGAGCCGGTGGCGCACCTCGACCTGCACCACCAGGTGACGGTGCTCAATCACCTGCGCCGGCTCACGCGCGAACGCGGCCGCGCCATCGTGATGTCGATCCACGACCTGAACCTCGCCGCGCGATTCGCCACCCATGCGCTGGTGCTCGGCCCGGGAGCGATGCTGCGCCAGGGCCCGGCCGAATCGACGATGAACGAGGTCGTGCTCAGCGCCGCTTTCGGCCACCCGGTGGCCGGCGAGCGTTTCGGCCACCGGACCGTCTTCGTGGCGGACTGATGGCCCCCCCCCGTAGCGCCTTCGGCGCTCCCCCCCTGGGGGGCGCCGCCAGCGGACCGGCGAAGCCGGTTCCGCGGCGGCCGCTTGATCGCGCCGGCCTGTGGCGGCGCATGGTGCCGCCGTTGCTTGCCTTCCTGGCGTGTCTGCCCGTGCATGCGGCCGTGCAGGTGAAGGACGACGCAGGAACCGCGATCACTTTGGCCCGCCCGGCGCAGCGCATCGTCAGCCTCGCGCCGCACCTCACCGAGCTGCTGTTCGCCGCCGGCGCCGGCGCGCAGGTGGTGGGCGTGGGCGCCTACAGCGACTTTCCCGCGGCAGCCAAGGCCCTGCCGCGCGTGGGTGATGCCGCGATGCTCGACCTCGAGCGCATCCTCGCCCTCAAGCCCGACCTGCTGGTGGTGTGGCGAGACGGCAATTCGCCGCAGCAACTGCAGCGGCTGTCCACGCTGGGCATCCCGGTCTATGCGAGCGAACTGGGCCACCTCGCCGACATCGCGTCGACGCTGCGCCGCTTCGGACGGCTGGCCGGCACCGAGGCGGCGGCGAACGCGCGCGCCGATGGCTTCGAGCAGGAGCTCCAGGCGCTGCGCCAGCGTTATGCCGGGCGCCCGACGCTGCGGGTGTTCTATCAGATCTGGCACCGGCCGCTGCTGACCATCAATGACCGCCACCTGATCAGCGAGTCACTGCACATCTGCGGCGCGCGCAACGTGTTCGGCACGCTGGCGCCGCTGACGCCCACGGTCAGCGAGGAGGCCGTGGTCGCGCAGGACCCCGACGCCATCGTCACCGCGCGCGCCGGCACCGACGGGCCCGACCACCTGGACACGTGGCGCCGGCTCACGCAGCTGTCGGCCACGCGCCGCGGCGCGCTGCTGGTGGTCGACCCGGACACGCTGCATCGCTCATCGGACCGTTTGCCCGAGGGCATCCGCGGTTTGTGCGAGAAGCTCGACGGCGTGCGGCGCGCGCCCTGATGCGTCACACTGGGCAGAACGTCCGGGGATGTCGATGAACCGTTCCGCGCCGATCCTTTGTGCCGTGCTGGCCGTGGCTGCGCTGGCCGCCTGCTCGAAGCGCGATGCGCCGCCTGCCGCGCCGCCTGCCTCCAGCGCATCAACCGCTCAGGCGGCACCTGCCGACGCCGGCATCGCCTGGGTGCGCGCGGCCGGCGATGCCGAGGTCGACGCCGCCTTCGCACGCGCGCGCAGCGAGGGCAAGCCGGTGTTCGTTTACTGGGGCGCGAAGTGGTGTCCGCCGTGCAACCAGCTGCAGGCCACGCTGTTCAACCGCCAGGACTTCATCGAGCGCTCGCGGGCCTTCGTGCCGGTGTACGTCGACGGCGACAAGCCGGGCGCGCAGAAGCTGGGCACGCGCTTCGCGGTGCGCGGCTACCCGACGATGGTGGTGTTCGACCTCGGCGGCCAGGAGCTGACGCGGCTGCCGGGCGAGGTCGATGCGCAGCAGTACAACGAGGTGCTGACGCTGTCGATGTCGGCGCAGCGCTCGGCCAAGGCCGTGCTGGCGCAAGCGCGCGCCGGCGGCCAGGGCCTGGTCGAGGCCGACTGGCGCTTGCTGGCCTACTACTCGTGGGAGACCGATCAGCAGCAGCTCGCCGGCGCCGGCGGCGTGGCAGCGCTGCTCAAGCAGCTGGCGCAGGCCTGCCCTGCCGCGCACGCCGACAGCGCGATGCGCCTGCGACTGAAGGCGCTCGCCGCCGCCGACAGCCAGGCCGGCCCGGTGGCCGGCGCGGCCGCGCAGCGTGCGCCGGTGCTGGCCGTGTTGGCCGACGCCGCGCAGTCTCGGCGCCACAGGACGTGCTGACGAACAGCGCTGCGGGCCTGGCCAGCGCTCTCAGTGTGGCCGGCTCCGCGGAGCGCAAGTCGCTGCTCGCGGCTTTCGACGGCGCGCTGGTGCGGCTGCAGGCTGATGCCTCGCTGTCGCGTGCCGACCGGCTGATGGCGCTGGTGGCGCGTGTGCAGCTCGCGCAGCTCGACGCGCCGGGCAAGGACAAGCCCTCCGCCACGCCCGCGGCGCTGCGCGCCGAGGTGCGCGACATGGCCGTGCGCTTCGACCGCGAGATCACCGACGGCTACGAGCGCCAGGCGGTGATCACCACCGCAGCCTGGGCGCTCGAGCAGGCCGGGCTGATGGAAGACTCCGACGCGCTGCTCAAGGCCAACCTGGCGAAGAGCCACTCGCCCTACTACCTGATGGCCGACCTGGCCGACAACGCCAAGAAGCGCGGCGACAAGGCGGCGGCGCTGGACTGGAACGCGCAGGCCTTCGACAAGAGCGAAGGCCCGGCGACGCGGCTGCAGTGGGGCGCGCGTTACCTCGGCATGCTGATCGAGCTGGCGCCGCAGGATGCGCAGCGCGTCGAGCGTGTGGCCGCTCAGCTGTTCGACGAAGCGGCCGCGATGCCGGACGCCTTCGAGGCGCGCAGCGGCCGCTCGCTGCAGCGCATCGGGGGCCACCTCTCGGGCTGGGCCAAGGGCGGCGCGCACGGCGACGCGATGAAGCGCCTGCAGCGGCAGCTCGACGAAGTCTGCGCGAAGCTTCCGGCGGGCGAATCGCGCCGCCTGTGCGACGGCGTGCTCAAACCGGGGTCGTCGGCCTGAGCCGCCGACGCGGGCTGCCGACGCCGTGCGCCCGGTTCAGCGCACGAAGCGGCCTTCGTGCGTGACCTGCACCAGCTCGACGAAGCGTGAACCGGTGACGCCGTTGGCGGCGTAGTCGAGGTCGACGCCGGCCACGCGCATCTTCATGCCGCGCAGCGTGGCGAGCAGTCGTGGCCGCGTCAGTTCGCGGCCGCTGCGCCGCAGCGCCTCGAGCAGCACCAGCGCGTTGAGGTAACCCTCGAAGCTGTAGTAGCCCACTGGCACCTTGGCTGCCTCGGCCAGGCGGCGGTACTCGCGCGTGGTCGGGTCGGATTCGCTCCAGGGGTAGGGCACCACCTGCGAGATGGCCAGGCCCCGGGCCTTTTCGCCGGCGACCTTGACGGTGACCTCGCCAGCCACGATCGACATGCCGTAGAACATCGGACTGACACCGAGCGCCCACGAAGCCTTCATCAGCTGCCCGGGCAGCGCGCCGCCCAGGTACATGATCACGGCCTGCGGCGTCGCCTTGGCCAGCGCCGCTGCGGCGTCGGGAATGTTGGCGCCGTCGCCCTTGATCGCGACGGAGGCGGCCGCCTGCAGCTTCTGGCCGGACAGTGCGGTCTCCACCAGCGCGGCAGCTTCCTTGCCGCCGGGGTTGTCGAGCATCGCCATCGCGATGCGGGTCACGCCGATCGTGGTCAGGTGCTGCACCAGGGCTTGCGCCTCGCGGCCGGAGGTGGCGCGCACGAAGAAGCCGGAGCCCTTGAGCTTGTCTCTCGCGCTGTCGGCCACGGCGTAGCCAGCCACCCAGGGCGCGCCGGACTTCATCAGCATCGGTGCCGCGGCGGCCGTGGTCGCCGAGCCGACGCAGCCGAAGAAGCCGAAAGCTCCGTCGCCCAGCAGCTTCTCGTAGTTGGCCACCGCACGGTCGGGCTTGAGCTCGTCGTCCAGCGACACCACGCGCACCCGCCGGCCGTTGACACCCCCTTGCGCGCGCGACTCGGCAAAGGCCAGGTCGGCACCGGCCAGCATGACCTTGATCTGCGCGCCCAGCGGACCGTTGAGGATGCCGGTGTGGCCGAACACGACCTCGGTGTCGCTGACGCCCTGCTCGGCGGCGCGCAGCCCCGGAGCGAAGATCGAGGCACCGATGGCGGCCGAGAAATGACGACGTTGCATGGTTCGAGGAGGAGAGTGGGCGAGTACTCCAGCGAGTCTCCCTGTCGAACCAAGAAGTGATGGTGCGGGTTTACCCTTGGCCTGCGTCGGAGTGCCGTGGCGGATTCCGCGCTGGCACGTCGATTCTGCTCAGCGCGCCGGAGCACGCGGCGTCAGACGCAATTCGTAGTGCGTGCGCTTGTCGAGATCGTGGAACTGCAACGCGGTACCGGCCCAGTCGTAGGCGGCGACGAACTCGTCGATCTGCATCGTGCCGTGCATCAGCACCACCTCGACCTGGCTGCTGTGGAGCCTGAGCCGGTAGACGATGTCGCTGATGCGCACGCGCAGCTCGCGTCCGCGCAGCACGTCGACCTCGGCCGGGCCGCAGCTGGCGGCGCTGTCCGAGGCGACGGTGACGCAGAACTGGCCGTCGTATCGGCCCGGTGCCGGCGTGTTCGCCCCGGCGGCCGAAGCCGCCAGGAGCAGGAGCAGGCACGCGGTCCGACGCACGGTCACAGCTTACTTGAGCAGTCCCTCGGCCTTCATCGCGGCCTGCACGGCCGGGCGGGCGAACATGCGTGCAGAGAAGGCCGACAGGTTGGCCAGGCCGGTGATGTCCACGCCGACGTGCGGCGCCCACGAGGCCACGGTGAACAGGTAGGCATCGGCGACGCTGAATTCGTCGCCCATCAGGTACGCCTTGCCGGCGAGCTGGCCGTCGACCCAGGTGAAGCGCTCGACCAGCTTCTTGCGGAACACCGGCCTGGCGTCTTCCGGCACGGCCGGGTTGAACAGCGGCGAGAAGCCCTTGTGCAGTTCGCTGGTGATGAAGTTCAGCCACTCCTGCAGGCGGTAGCGCGCCATCGTGCCGGCCGGCGGCGCGAGCTTCTTGTCAGGCACCTGGTCGGCGATGTACTGCACGATCACCGGTCCTTCGGACAGGCGCTCGCCACCGTCGAGCTCGAGCAGCGGCACGTAGCCCTTCGGGTTGATGCCGTAGTAGTCGGTGCCGTCCTGCAGCTTGTGCGTCTTGGTGCTGGCCAGCACCGGCTCGAAGGCCAGGCCGGACTCGCGCAGCACGATGTGGGGCGACAGCGAGCAGGCGCCGGGGCTGTAGTAGAGCTTCATGGGGACTCCTGGGTCGTGATTGGGGAGGCTTGCATTACACCCATGCCCGCGCACGCGGCCATGCAAGCCGATTCAGCGCGGCATGCAAATCCGCTGACTCGAAGTGTCCGCGCTCGGCCACTACATTGACAGCATGAACACCACCACCGTCTCCCCCGCCACCGTGACCCGCTCGCGCGGCGTCGAGCGCCTGGTGCGCGGCCAGCCCACGTCCGATGGCGCCGGCGTCAAGCTCACCCGCGTGCTGACCCAGCCGCTGCAGCAGCGGCTCGATCCCTTCCTGATGCTCGATGCCTTCGGCAGCGACGCGGCGAGCGACTACATCGGCGGCTTCCCCGACCACCCGCACCGCGGCTTCGAGACGGTCACCGTCATGAAGGCGGGCCGCATGCGCCACCACGACAGCGTGGGCAACACCGGCCTGCTCGAGCCCGGCAGCGTGCAATGGATGACCGCCGGGCGCGGCATCATCCACTCCGAGATGCCCGAGCAGGAGGAAGGCCGCATGGCCGGCTTCCAGCTGTGGGTCAACCTGGCCGCGCGCGACAAGATGCAGCCGCCGGCCTACCGCGACGTGCCGCCGCAAGGCGTGCCGGTATTCACGCTCGACGGCGGCGCTCAGGTGCGCGTGATCGCGGGCACGACGCACGGTGTGGCGGGTGCCGTGACGCGGCCGACGACCGAGCCGCTGGTGCTCGACATCGTGCTGCCCGCGGGCGCAAGCTTCGATGTGCCGCTGCCGGCCGGCCACAACGCCTTCGCCTACGTGTACGGCGGCGTGGCCGCGCAAGTGGGTGGTGCCGCGGTGGCCAGCGAGCACATGGCGATTCTGAGCAACGACGCGGCCGCCGATGGCGTGCGCTTCGCGGCACCGGCCGGCGAGCGCGCCGTGCAGATCCTGCTGGTGGCCGGGGCGCCGCTGCGCGAGCCGATCGCGCAGTACGGCCCGTTCGTGATGAACACCGTGCAGGAGTTGCACCAGGCGGTGGCCGATTTCCAGAGCGGTGCACTGGCGACCTGAATCAAGGGGGCATCGCGCGGCTGGGCTAACCTCGGGTCTTTGCGCGCCCGAGGAATCCGACCCATGCCCCGCACCATCCTGGAGGAAAGCCGGCTCCACCCGGCGATCCGCGACTTCGTCGCGAACCACCACGCCGATGTCGTCCACAACGTGCAGGCAGCCGCCGCATCGAACCTGATCCTCGTCGTCGGCATGGCCGGCAACCCGTTCGTGCGCCGCGCGCGCAAGCTGCTCGATGCCGCCGGCCTGGCCTACCACTACCTCGAGTTCGGCAGCTACCTCAGCCAGTGGCGCGTGCGCAATTCGCTGAAGATGTGGACCGGCTGGCCGACCTTCCCGATGGTCTTCGCCAAGGGCGTGCTCATCGGTGGCTGCGACGACCTGAAGCGGCTGCTCGACAGCGGCGAGTTCAAGCGCTTTCTCGGCGAAGCGTGAGATCCCTGCGCGCCATCGCCGCCGTTGTCGCGCTGGCGTGGGCCGGCGTGGCGACGACGGCGCACGCGGCGCCGGCGCAGCCTTGCCGCGTCGACGGCCTGGCGCACGAGGTGCTGTGCGGTTCGGTGGCGCGCGCACTCGACCCGGCCCGCCCGGACGGGCCGCAGATCGAGGTGCACTACGTGGTCGTGCCGGCGCTGGCCCGGCGCAAGCTGCCCGACCCGGTGTTCCTGCTTGCCGGCGGGCCGGGCCAGAGCGCGATCTCTCTGGCGCCGCAGGTGATGGGCGTGTTCGCGCGGCTGAACAACCGTCGCGACATCGTCTTCGTCGACCAACGCGGCACCGGCCGCTCGGCGCCGCTGGACTGCGACGAGCCGCGCGAGGCGGCCCTGGCCGAATCGGCCGACCCGCAGGCGCAGCTGCGCCGGCTGGCGGCCTGCCGTGAGCGGCTGCTGAAGCTTCCGTATGTGCGCAGCGCGACCGATCTGGGCTTCTTCACGACGACGCTGGCGATGCAGGACCTCGACGCGGTGCGCCAGGCGATCGGCGCCGAGCGCATCAACCTGGTCGGTGCCTCCTACGGCACACGGGCCGGAATCGAATACCAGCGGCTGTTCCCCGGCGCCGTGCGGCGCAGCGTGCTCGACGGCGTGGCACCGCCCGACATGGTGCTGCCGGCCAGTGCCGCCACCGACGCGCAGGCGGCGCTCGACGCCCTCTTCGCCGCGTGCGGCGTCGAGGCGGCGTGTGCGCGAGAGTGGCCCTTGCTGCGCCAGGCCTGGGATGGGCTGCTGGCTTCGCTGCCGCGCGCCGTCAGCGTGCCCGACCCGCTCACCGGCAGGGTGGAATCGTTCACGATGACGCGCGAGCTGCTGCTCGGCGCGGTGCGCGCTCCGCTGTACGTGCCCACGCTCGCGGCGGCGCTGCCGGCGGCGATCCACGCGGCGTCGCAGGGGCGCTTCGAGGCGCTGGCGGCGCTGGCTGGCGCGCTGTCGCGCCGCGGCGGGCCGCGCCTGTACACCGGCATGCACTTCGCGGTGATCTGTGCGGAGGACGCGCCGCGCTTGGCCACGGCCGGCGTCGCCGCCACGCGCGACTTCGGCGACGGGCTGGCGCCGCTGTATGCGCAGGCCTGCGCCGCCTGGCCGCGCGCTGCGGTGCCCGAGGCCTTCTACCAGGTCGGCCCCGCAGCCACGCCGGTGCTGCTGCTCAGCGGCGGCCTCGACCCGGCCACGCCGCCGCGCCACGCGGCACGGGTGGCGCAGGCGCTGGGCGCGAAGGCTCGCCACGTGCTCGTGCCGAACGCGGGGCACGGCCTGATGGGCAGCGGCTGCGTGCCCGACCTGCTCTACCGCTTCATCGACGCGGCCGACGATGCGCAGGCGCTCGCGCTCGACACCGCCTGCATCACGTCGATTCCGCGGCCCGGCGTCTTCGTGCCGCCCGCACCGGAGGCCGCGAGATGATTCGCATCGAGCAACTGGCCAAGTCCTTCGTTGCGCCGCGTCGCTGGATCGGCCGCGCTGCGGCGCCGGTGCCGGCGGTGCGCGATGTGCGGCTCGAAGCGGTCGATGGCCGCATCACGGGGCTGCTCGGCCCCAACGGCGCGGGCAAGACGACGACCTTGCGCATGCTCGCCGGGCTGATCCGCCCCGACGCCGGGCGGCTGGAGGTCGATGGCATCGACGTCGCCGCGCGGCCGCGCGAGGCGCTGGCACGCATGGGCGTGCTCAGCGACGCGCGCGGCCTGTACCCGCGGCTGACGGCGCGCGAGAACATCGTCTACTACTCCGCGCTGCAGGGCATGGCGCGCGAAGAGGCGCAGGCACGCGCCGAGGCGCTGGCGCAGATGCTCGATTGCACGGCATTGCTCGACCGCCGCACCGAAGGCTTCAGCCAGGGCGAGCGCATGAAGGTGGCGCTGGCGCGCGCGCTGGTGCACGACCCGGCGAACATCGTCCTCGACGAGCCGACCAACGGCCTGGACGTGCTGGCCACGCGTGCCCTGCGCGAGACCCTGCAGTGGCTTGCCTCGCCCGCGGGCGGCAGCAAGTGCATCGTCTTCTCCACGCACATCATGCAGGAGGTGGAGCGGCTGTGCGACAGCGTCGTCGTCGTCTCGCACGGGCGCACGGTGGCTCAAGGCACCGTGCCGCAACTGCGGGCGAGCGCTGGAGCGCGTGACTTCGAAGAGGCCTTCGTGCGACTGGCCTACGCGGACGAAACGGGAGCGGCGGCATGAAGGGCTGGCCGGCTTGGACGGTGTTCGTGAAGGAGTGGGTCGACGCGCTGCGCGACCGACGCACGCTCGCGGTGGTGCTGCTGTCCAGTGTGCTGATGGGCCCGCTGGTGCTCATCGCTTTGTCGGGGCTGGTCGCCTCGTTCGAGTCTCGCGCCGAGCGGCGTGAGGTGGTGCTCGACGGAATCGAGCATGCGCCCACGCTGGTCAACTACCTGCAGCGCCAGGGTTTCGCGGTGAAGCCGGCGCCCGAAGGCTTCGAGCAGAAGCTGCGCCGATCCGAGCTGGGCGATCCGGTGCTGGTGGTGCCGAAGGATTTCGAGTCGGCGCTGCGCCGCGCCGAGGTGCCGGTGCTCGTGCTGGTGAGCGACAGCGCCAACAAGCGCAGCGAGGCCGGCAGCGGGCGGCTGCAACGGCTGGTGGCCGGCTTCAACCGCGAGCGCTCCACCTTGGCGCTGGCCTTGCGCGGTGTCTCCGGCGAGGTGCTCGAGCCGGTGCGGCTGGGCGAGAAGGATCTCGCCAACCCGCAGACGCGCGGCACGCAGATCACCGGCATGCTGCCCTTCTTCGTGCTGATGGCGGTGCTCTATGGCGCGCTCAACGCGGCGCTGGACACGACAGCCGGCGAGCGTGAACGCGGCTCGCTGGAGCCGCTGCTGATGAACCCGGCCTCGCCGCTGTCGCTGGTGCTGGGCAAGTGGGCGGCGGTGTCGGCGGTGGCGCTGCTGATCGCGGTGCTCAGCTGCTTCAGCTTCATCCCGGCGCAGTGGCTGTTGCGCAGCGACACGCTGGCGGCGCTGTTCCAGTTCGGCTGGCGCGAGGCGCTGTGGTTCGTCGCCATCATCGCGCCCTTCGCTGCCGCGCTGTCTGCGTTGCTGATGGCGGTGGCGATCCGCTGCCGCAGCGTCAAGGAAGCGCAGGCGAGTTCGGCGGTGCTGATCCTGGCGGTGTCGCTGCTGCCGCTGGTGGGCCTGCTCAACCCGGGCGGCGAAGAACGCTGGCACCTGTGGGTGCCCGCGCTGGCGCAGAACACGCTGATGACGCGGGTGCTCAAGGGCGAAGCCCTGGGGCTGGAGCCGGTGGCGATCACCCTGGCCGTGTGCGCCGTGCTGGCACTGCTGGGGGTGGGCTTCGTCGCCCGGGTGCTGCGCCGCGCGGCGGTGCGCTGAGCCGCCGCCTGCGCGGGGCTCGGGCATCATCTCGGCATGAAGAATTCACCCACGCAACTGCGCTGGCGGTGGTGCCGCTTCGACGAGCTGGGCGTGCACGAGCTGCAGAACATCTACACCGCCCGGCAGCTGGTGTTCGTGCTCGAACAGGAATGTGCCTACCTCGATGCTGATGGCGTCGACGAGCAGTCCCATCATCTCGCGGCGTGGTCGGCGCAGCAGCGCGAGCCGCTGGCCTATGCGCGCGTGGTGGCGCCCGGCGTGAAGTACGTGGAGCCGTCGATCGGCCGCGTCATCACCACGGGCGCGGCGCGCGGCACGGGGCTGGGCCGCGAGCTGGTGCGCCGTGCAGTGGAACAGACGCAGGCCACCTACCCCGGCCAGGGCATCCGCATCTCGGCGCAGTCCCGCCTGGAGCGCTTCTATGCCGGCTTCGGCTTCCAGCGGGTCGGCGAGGACTACCTGGAAGACAATATCCCCCACACGGAGATGCTGCTCCCGGCGTGCCCTACTTCGACGACTTCATCGGGCAGGTGTTGATGCCCAGCAGGGTGTAGGCGGGGCACCAGCCGATCAGGCCGGTGGCCAGTGGCACCAGGCCGATCCAGCCCCACACGCCCACGGTACCGGTGGCGGCCAGCGCGATCAGCACCAATCCGGCAAGAACGCGCAGTGCGCGGTCGATGGTTCCTTCATTCGTCTTCATGTCAGCTCCTTGCTTGCCGGCTCAAGGTGCCGGTGTGCAGGCAGTGTCTCGCTGCGGGCCGGGTCCGTCTGTGACTGCAGTCACACAGCGGGAAGCTCGCCGGCGGCGAGCCGGCGCAGGGCCGCGGCGTCGCGCAGCTCGATGCGTTCGCGCCCGAGGCTGAGCCAGCCGGAGCGCTCGAAGCGGCGCAGCAGCCGCGTCACCATCTCGCGCACCGTGCCCAGCTCATCCGCCAGGGCCTGGTGGCTGGCATGCAGCACCTCGCCATGGCCGAGCAGTGCGGCCGCCAGCCGCTGGTCGAGCCGCTGGAAGGCGACGGCTTCCGCCAGCGCCATCAGATCGGCCAGGCGGTCCGCAAAGACGCCGAATACGAAGCGGCGGAACGGCTCGTGTTCGCAGCAGGCGTCGAAGGCCGGCGGGGTGAGCACGGCCAGGCGCGTCGCGGAGGTGGCCACGCCGTTCGCGCTGAGCAGGTGCTGCCCGAACAGGCAGGAAGCCGATACGACGCACAGTTCACCCGGGCCGACGCGATACAGCTCCAGGGCACGCCCCTGCGACGAACCGCGGGCGACGCGAACCTCGCCCGACAGCACCATCGGAAATCCCTGGCAAGGCGCCTGCTCCTCGAAGAGAACGGCGCCGGCCGGTACGGTCACCCACATCGCCTGCTGCTGGAGCGCCCGCTCGCAGACGGCTGGTGGCAGCGCCTTCAGCGCCGGGTAGAGCTCCGAGAGCTGGGCAATTTCGGTGTCGGTGGGGGCGGTCATGCGGGGGCGGTCGAGACTTCGAGTCGGGTCAGCCAGGCGATCGCTTGGTCGCGGTGCTCGCCGCACATCGCCGGCGAGGGCCGCAGCGAGGTGCACACCGCCGGGCGCTGCGGCAGGCCGAAGACGGCGCAGAGCAAGTCTTCGGTGAGTTGGACGCAGCGCACGCCGGCCCGCTTGCCCTCGGGCATGCCGGGAATCGGGCTGCTGATCGACGGGGCGATGCAGCAGGCGGCGCAGGCGGAGCGACATTCCATGTTGAGGACGGATTGTGTGCGGGAAACCAGCGCCGGGACGGCCCCGAGCAACCCTGGCGCATGACGCCGGCGGTGCTGCTGCCTACAATGGCGCCTTGCTCAAAATTTAGGCAGTGCGATGCTGTTCCCGAGAGAGTTCGATGTGATCGTCGTCGGCGGTGGCCATGCCGGCACCGAGGCCGCGCTGGCTTCTGCGCGAATGGGTGCGGCCACCCTGCTGCTGACGCACAACATCGAGACGCTCGGCCAGATGAGCTGCAACCCGTCGATCGGCGGCATCGGCAAGGGCCACCTGGTCAAAGAGGTTGACGCGCTGGGTGGTGCCATGGCGCTGGCCACCGACGAGTCGGGCATCCAGTTCCGCATTCTCAATGGTTCGAAGGGGCCGGCGGTGCGGGCGACCCGCGCGCAGGCCGACCGCATCCTCTACAAGGCGGCGATTCGCCAGCGTGTCGAGAACCAGCCGAACCTGTGGCTGTTCCAGGGGGCGTGCGACGACCTGATCCTGCAGGGTGATCGCGTGGCCGGCGTTGTGACGCAAGTTGGTGTTCGCTTCGCTACTCGGTCCGTGGTGCTCACGGCGGGCACCTTCCTCGACGGGCGGATCCACGTTGGTTTGCAGAATCATTCGGCGGGCCGCGCGGGGGACCCTCCTGCGGTCGCCTTGTCGGCACGACTCAAGGAACTCAGGCTGCCGCAGGGCCGGTTGAAGACCGGCACGCCGCCGCGCATCGATGGCCGCTCGATCGACTTCACCAAACTGACGGAGCAGCCGGGCGACGGCATGCCGGGCTCGAACGCACCGATGCCGGTGTTCAGCTTCCTGGGCGATGTGTCCATGCACCCGCGCCAGGTGCCTTGCTGGATCACCCACACGAATGCACGAACGCACGAGATCATCCGCTCGGGCTTTGACCGCAGCCCGATGTTCACTGGTGTCATCGAAGGCGTGGGCCCGCGCTACTGCCCGAGCATCGAAGACAAGGTCAATCGTTTCGCCGACAAGGACTCGCACCAGATCTTCCTGGAGCCCGAGGGCCTGACGACGCACGAGTTCTACCCGAACGGCATCTCGACCTCCCTGCCCTTCGACATCCAGATCGCGGCGGTGCGCTCGATGCACGGTCTGGAGAACGCGCACATCCTTCGTCCTGGCTATGCGATCGAGTACGACTACTTCGACCCGCGCGAGCTGAAGGCGAGTTTCGAGACTCGGTCGATCGGTGGGCTGTTTTTCGCCGGCCAGATCAACGGGACGACCGGCTACGAGGAGGCGGCGGCGCAGGGGCTGTTCGCCGGCTTGAACGCGGCGCTGCAGGTTCGTGGCGATGCTGCCTGGTTGCCGCGCCGCGACCAGGCTTATCTTGGCGTGCTGGTCGACGACCTGATCACCAAGGGTGTGACGGAGCCCTACCGCATGTTCACCAGCCGGGCGGAGTTCCGGCTGCAGCTGCGCGAAGACAACGCCGACCTGCGCCTGACCGAAGACGGCCGGCGCATGGGGCTGGTGGACGACGCGCGCTGGGATGCCTTCTGCCGCAAGCGCGATGCCGTGGCGCGCGAGGCTGAGAGGCTCAAGTCGACCTGGGTGCACCCTGGCGTGGTGCCGGCAGCCGAAGCCGAGCGGCTGGTCGGCAAGGCTCTTGAACACGAGTACAGCCTCGCAGACCTGCTGCGACGCCCGAGTGTCAGCTTCGACCAGGTGGCTGAGATGGCCGCCATCGGCGCGATGGGCCGGCCGGAGGCCACTGTTTCACGTGAAACCCTGCGCGCCGAACTGGGCCAGGGTTTGGCGGATGCGGTGATCGAGCAGGTGCAGATCGGCATCAAGTACGCCGGCTACATCGACAAGCAGAACGAGGAAGTCGAGCGGGCTGCGGCCTACGAAGGCTTGAAGTTGCCGGACGAGCTCGACTACGCACAGGTCACCGCGCTGTCGTTCGAGGTGCGCCAGAAACTCTCGCGCCATCGGCCGGAGACGCTGGGGCAGGCTTCGCGCATTTCGGGTGTCACGCCCGCAGCGATCTCCCTGCTGCTGATCCATCTGCGCAAGGGCCGCTTCAAGGGGTTCGCAGCCAACGCCGGCCAGGCCACCGATGCAGCCTGAGCTGCTGCGCGAGTCGCTCGGCGGCATCTGCGTCGAGCTCGGACTGGAGTTGCCGCCGGCGACCTCGGATCGGCTGCTCGCCTACCTGTCGCTGCTGCACCGCTGGAACGCCACCTACAACCTGACGGCGGTGCGCGATCCGGCCGAGATGCTGACCCAGCATCTGGCGGACTGCCTGGCGGTCGTCGGCCCCTTTCGCCGGCAGCTCGCGGCGGGTTCGCAGCGACGGCTGCTCGACGTCGGCAGCGGCGGCGGCCTACCCGGCGTGGTGCTGGCTGCGCTGCAGCCAGGCTGGTCCGTGACCTGCGTGGACTCAGTGGGCAAGAAGGTGGCCTTCATCCGGCAGGTTGCAGCGGAGCTGTCACTGCGCAATCTCACCGGCGAGCACGCCCGCATCGAAGCGCTCCAGGCCCCACCGTTCGACCTGATCACCTCCCGCGCTTTCGCGTCGCTGGCCGATTTCGTCGTTCCCACCCGCCGATTGCTGGCGCCCACGGGTGTCTGGGCGGCGATGAAGGGAAAGTCGCCGGAGCTTGAGCTGGCCGCATTGCCACCAGGGATCACGGTGTTTCACGTGGAACCGCTGACCGTGCCGGGCTTGCAGGCCGAACGTTGCCTCGTCTGGATGCGCGAAGCGGCGCCGCCCTCGCCCGGGCTGGTACATTCCTGAGTCGGCGGCCGGGTCATCCGGAACGTCTTTCTTCCCGGGCTTCGGCCCGCCTCGACCCGCATCCCCCAGCCATGGCCCGAATCTTCTGCATCGCCAATCAAAAGGGCGGCGTCGGCAAGACCACCACCACCGTGAATCTGGCCGCTGGCCTGGCGCGCATCGGCCAACGGGTGCTCGTCGTCGACCTCGACCCGCAGGGCAATGCCACCATGGGCTCCGGCGTCGACAAGCGGTCTCTGGCGCTGACGGTCTACGACGTACTGCTCGAAAGCGCCTCCGTCGCCGAAGCTCGCCAGCGCAGCGAGAAGGCCGGCTACGACGTGATCGGCGCCAACCGCGAACTGGCCGGCGCCGAAGTCGAACTGGTCGAACTGGAGCGGCGCGACAAGCGCCTCAAGGGTGCGCTGGCCGCGGTCGAGTCCGACTACGACTTCGTGCTGATCGACTGCCCGCCCTCGCTGAGCCTGCTGACGCTCAACGGCCTGTGCGCCGCCCATGGCGTGGTGGTGCCGATGCAATGCGAATACTTCGCGCTCGAAGGGCTGTCCGACCTGGTCAACACCATCAAGCAGGTCCACGCCAACCTCAACCCGGACCTGCAGATCATCGGCCTGCTGCGCGTCATGTTCGATCCCCGCATCACACTGCAGCAGCAGGTGAGCGAGCAGCTCAAGGCGCATTTCGGCGACAAGGTGTTCGACTCGGTCATCCCTCGCAACGTCCGCCTGGCCGAGGCGCCGAGCTACGGGTTGCCCGGCGTCGTGTTCGATCCGAGCTCGCGCGGCGCGCAGGCCTTCGTCGAATTTGCCGGCGAGATGGTGCGCCGCATCGAATCGATGCGGTGACCGCCGTGCGCATGAACCCGGTCATCGCCCGTCAGTTCGATCCCTATCTGCTCTCCCGTGTCGAAGACGCCGGTCTGAACGCCAGCGCCCCGCCCCAGCAGCGCTGGCTGGACGGTTGGCTCGTGCGCTTGTCGCCGGGCAAGGCCAAGCGGGCCCGCTGCATCAACGCCGTTGCGGCCGGCCGCATGCCGGTATCCAGCAAGCTGGCGCTGTGCGAGCCGGTCTATGCGCAGGCCGAGCTGCCGCTGATCGTGCGGATCACCCCCTTCAGCGAACCGATCGGGCTGGACGCGACACTGGACGCGATGGGCCTGCAGCGCTTCGACGACACGCGGGTGATGGTGCTGCAGGACCTTCCTGCCGTCGACGTGCCGAGCCTGCCGGCGGGCATCTCGATACAGTCGATCGGCCTGGAGGCATTTGCTCAGCGGGTTGGCGCGCTTCGCGGTTCGCCGTTGTCGCAGCGGCTCGCGCATGGCCAGCGGCTGGTGCAGTCGCCGGTGCCTTTTCGCGCTTTCGAGCTGCGGCTGGACAATGAAGTGGTGGCCTGTGGCCAATCGGCCCAGGAGGCCGACCTTGTCGGCCTGTATGACATCTTCACCGCTGAAGCGGTGCGTGGCCGCGGCTTTGCGAAGCTGCTCTGCACACATCTGCTGGCCGAGGCGCACCGACAGGGTGCCCGCCATGCCTATCTGCAGGTCGATGGTGACAACCACGCGGCTCGCGCCGCCTACCACCGTCTCGGCTTCGGCGACGCCTACGCCTACCACTACCGCTCGCGCGATCCGTCGGCCGCCTGAGCCCTGGTGTTTAGAGGCCCAGGCCCTCGTCCACGCCGAGGTGGACGTTCATCGATTGCACCGCCGCCCCGCTGGCGCCCTTGCCCAGGTTGTCCAGGCGAGACATCAGCAGCGCCTGCGTGTCGCTCGCGAACACGAAGATGTCCACGCGGTTGGTGTCGTTGCAGGCCTGCACGTCGAAGAAGCCGTCCTCCAGCGTGGCCGGATCCGAGAGCGGCATCACCCGAACGAAGCGTTCGCCCGCATAGCGCTGCGTCAATGCAGCGTGCAGCTTGGTCGGCGTGACTCCCGCCGGGAGCTGCGATAGATGTAAGGGCACGCTCACCGACAAACCCTTGTAGAAATTGGAGACGATCGGGACGAAGACCGGGGGCGAAGCCAGCCTGCCGTGAGCCGCCATCTCCGGCAGGTGCTTGTGGGCCAGCTTGAGCGCATAGGGGCGTGGCGATTGCAGGCGTGTGTCGCCCCCCGCCTCGTACTGCTCGATCATCTTCTTGCCGCCACCGGAGAAGCCGGTGATCGAAGTCGCGCTCAGAGGCAGGTCGGCCGGTACGAGCCCTGCGTCGACCAGCGGGCGTAGCAGCAGAATGAAGGCCGAGGCGTGGCAGCCGGGATTGGCGATGCGCTTGGTGGCGCGCAGTGCTTCCCGCTGCTGCGGCGCCAGCTCGGGCAGGCCGAACACCCAGCCCGGGGCCGTCCGGTGCGCCGTGCTGGCGTCGATCAGGCATGTGTCGGGGTTGGTGACCAAAGCAGCGGCTTCCTTGGCCGCCGCATCGGGCAGGCACAGGAAAGCCACGTCGGCGGCGTTGAGCAGGCGGGCGCGCTCGCCCGCATCCTTGCGCTTGTCGGCATCGATGCGCAGCACCTCGACGTCGGCACGCTGCGCGAGATACTCGTGGATGCGCAGGCCGGTCGTGCCTTCCTGGCCGTCGACGAACACGCGGGTCTTCATGTCACGATTCCCGAAGAATGGACGACAAGGATAAGGCAAACCCCCTCCCCGGCGCGGCCGACGCCCCGACGGTGCTGATCCTGCCCGGCTGGCTGAACTCCGACGCTTCGCACTGGCAGAGCCGCTGGGAATCGCTCCACGGCCACCGCCGTGTAGAGCAGGACGACTGGCTGTGGCCGCGCCGCGGCGACTGGATGGCGCGGCTCGACGAGGTGCTGCTGGACAGCTCGCACGGCGTGCGGCTGGTCGCACACAGCCTCGGCTGCCAGCTGGTTGCGGCCTGGGCAGCGCACTCGCGACACACGGAACGGGTCGCCGCCGCGCTGCTGGTGGCCCCGCCGGACACCGAGCGCGACGACATGCCGCCCAACCTCTTCAATTGGCGGCCGATCGTCCGCGAACGCCTGCCCTTCGCCAGCCTGGTGGTGGCGAGCACCGACGACCCGTACTGCGCGCTGCCGCGCGCCGAGCGCATGGCGGCCGATTGGGGCGCCGCGATCGTCGAGATCGGCCCGCGTGGCCACATCAACGGAGAGTCCGGGCTCGGCGACTGGCCCGAAGGGCTGGCCTTGCTGCACGGTCTGGCAGGCGATGCCCGCTGATCGCGGACAATCGCGCCCCATGGTCACCAAGAAACCCAAGGGCCTCGGCCTCGGACTGGAAGCGCTGCTCGGCCCCAAGGTGTCGGACACGCCCCGCCCCGCCGGCGATGCGCCGCCCGCCACGCTCAAGCTTGCCGTGCTGCAGCCCGGCAAGTACCAGCCGCGCACGCGCATGGACGAAGGCTCGCTCTACGAACTGGCCGAGAGCATCAAGGCGCAGGGCGTGATGCAGCCGATCCTCGTGCGACCGGTGGGTGCTGGCCGCTACGAGATCATCGCTGGCGAGCGTCGCATGCGCGCCGCCAAGCTGGCCGGGCTGGACGAAGTGCCGGTGCTCGTCAAGGACGTCCCGGACGAAGCCGCGGCGGCGATGTCGCTGATCGAGAACATCCAGCGCGAGGACCTCAACCCGCTCGAAGAGGCACAGGGCCTGAAGCGCCTGACCGACGAGTTCGGCCTGACGCACGAACAGGCCGCGCAGGCCGTGGGCCGTTCGCGCAGCGCTGCGAGCAATCTGCTGCGCCTGCTCAACCTGAGCGAACCCGTTCAGCAAATGCTGATGGCCGGCGACATCGACATGGGCCACGCGCGTGCGCTGCTGCCGCTCGAGGGTGCTCAACAGATCCTTGCTGCCGGCGACGTGGTCGCGCGCAAGCTCAGCGTGCGCGAGGCCGAGAAGCTCGTGACCAAGCTGCAGCACGCCCGCCAGAAGCCCCTGCTGCGGGTGGCCAGCGAGAAGACGCGCGACGTGGCGCGCATCGAGGAAGAACTCTCCGACGCGCTGACCGCCAAGGTGGAGATCCGCATCAAGAAGCGCACCAAGCGCGGCGAGCAGGGCGAGGTTGCCATTGCCTTCGGCTCGCTCGAAGAACTCAACGGCCTGCTCGACAAGCTCGGCCTCGGCGCCCGCTGAGGCTCTCACCAAGATGGCTTTGCGGAACTTTGCACGTTGCGGCGTGCTCAGTCGGGTGTTGCCGATCAACCGATCGGTTGCGAGGCACGTTACTTGCTGAAGTTGCGCAGGAGCGACCTGTGTGACAAACAGCCGTGTCATCACCCTTGTTTTCGGGTTCACGGCAGGAGCAAGATGCAGCAAGCTTGACCCGACAGATTGCCGATCGATCTGGAAAGCTCTGATGGAGCCCGTAGGACTTCATCAGAACTTCCCCCCTCGTGGCACCTTGGCTTGACGCTGGAGTGCCGCAGCAGTCCTGATGCGTAGGAGATCGGCATGGACGTGATCAGCAATTTCACCGCGCGCTTCGAGCGCACCCGCGAAGAAGAGCTCTCGCTCGAGGACTACCTCGCCGAGTGCAAGCGCAACCCGGTCGCCTACTCGACTGCGGCCGAGCGCATGCTCCAGGCCATCGGCGAGCCGCAGACCATCGACACGCGCAACGACCAGCGCCTGTCGCGGCTGTTCGCCAACAAGGTCATCAAGCTCTACCCCGCCTTCGCCGAGTTCTACGGCATGGAAGACGCCATCGAGCAGGTGGTCTCGTACTTCCGACATGCCGCGCAAGGCCTCGAAGAGAAGAAGCAGATCCTCTACCTGCTCGGCCCCGTGGGTGGCGGCAAGAGTTCGATCGCCGAGCGCCTGAAGCAGCTGATGCAGGAGGTGCCCTTCTACGCGATCAAGGGCTCGCCGGTGAACGAGTCGCCGCTGGGCCTGTTCGACGCTGCCGAAGACGGGCCGATCCTCGAGAAGGAATACGGCATTCCGCGTCGCTACCTGAACCGGATCCTGTCACCTTGGGCCGTGAAACGTCTGGAGGAGTTCGGCGGCGACATCCGCAAGTTCAAGGTCGTCAAGCGTTATCCCTCGGTGCTCAAGCAGGTCGGCATCGCCAAGACCGAGCCGGGTGACGAGAACAACCAGGACATCTCCTCGCTGGTCGGCAAGGTCGACATCCGCAAGCTAGAGACTTTCGCGCAGGACGACCCGGATGCCTACAGCTTCTCCGGTGGCCTGTGCCTGGCCAACCAGGGCCTGCTCGAGTTCGTCGAGATGTTCAAGGCGCCGATCAAGGTGCTGCACCCGCTGCTGACAGCCACGCAGGAAGGCAACTTCAAGGGCACCGAAGGCTTCGGCGCCATCCCGTTCGACGGCGTCGTGCTCGCGCACAGCAACGAGAGCGAGTGGAAGGCGTTCCGCAACAACAAGAACAACGAGGCCTTCCTCGACCGCATCTACATCGTCAAGGTGCCGTACTGCCTGCGCGTCAGCGAAGAGGTGAAGATCTACGAGAAGCTGCTGCGCGGCTCGTCGCTCGCCAACGCCACCTGCGCGCCGGGCACGCTGAAGATGATGAGCCAGTTCGCCGTGCTCACGCGACTGAAGGAGCCGGAGAACTCGTCACTGTATTCGAAGATGCTGGTGTACGACGGCGAGAACCTGAAGGACACCGACCCGCGCGCCAAGAGCTTCCAGGAGTACCGCGACTACGCCGGTGTCGACGAGGGCATGAGCGGCATCTCGACGCGCTTCGCGTTCAAGATCATCTCCAAGGTCTTCAACTTCGACAGCACCGAGGTCGCCGCCAACCCGGTGCACCTGATGTACGTGCTCGAACAGCAGATCGAGCGCGAGCAGTTCCCGCCCGAGACGGAGCAGAAGTACCTCTCGTTCATCAAGGAGCACCTGGCGACGAAGTACGCGGAGTTCATCGGCAAGGAGATCCAGACCGCCTACCTCGAGAGCTACAGCGAGTACGGCCAGAACATCTTCGACCGCTACGTCACCTACGCCGACTACTGGATCCAGGACCACGAATACCGCGACACCGACACCGGCGAGGTGTTCGACCGCGCCTCGCTGAATGCCGAGCTCGAGAAGATCGAGAAGCCCGCGGGCATCTCGAACCCGAAGGACTTCCGCAACGAGATCGTCAACTTCGTACTGCGTGCGCGTGCCGGCAACCAGGGCAAGAACCCGTTGTGGACCAGCTACGAGAAGCTGCGCACGGTGATCGAGAAGAAGATGTTCTCGAACACCGAGGAGCTGCTGCCGGTGATCAGCTTCAACGCCAAGGCGAGCGCCGACGAGGCCAAGAAGCACGAGGACTTCGTCACCCGCATGGTCGCCAAGGGCTACACGCCCAAACAGGTGCGCCTGCTGTGCGAGTGGTACCTGCGCGTGCGCAAGAGTTCGTGAGCTGAGTCCGGGTCCGAAGGAGCCACCTTGCAGCAGATCATCGACCGGCGGCTGGCGGGCAAGAACAAGTCCATCGGCAACCGCGAGCGCTTCCTGCGCCGCCACAAGGACCAGATCCGCGAGGCGGTCAAGCGCGCGGTGGACGGCCGCGGCATCCGCGACATGGAGAAGGGCGAGGACATCCACATCCCGCGCCGCGACATCACCGAGCCGGTGTTCGGCCACGGCCAGGGCGGCAAGCGGGAGATGGTGCACCCGGGCAACCAGGACTACGTGCGCGGCGACAAGATCGAGCGGCCCAAGGGCGGCGGGGGTGGCGGCGGCGGCGGGCAGGCCAGCGATTCCGGCGAGGGCGACGACGATTTCGTCTTCCACCTCAGCAAGGAAGAGTTCATGCAGGTCTTCTTCGACGACCTGGCCCTGCCCAACCTGGCGCGCACGACGCTGGCCGAAACGCCCGAGTACAAAACGCACCGCGCCGGCTACTCGAGCGACGGCACGCCGAACAACCTGCACGTCGTGCGCTCGATGCGCGGCGCGATCGGCCGGCGCATTGCGCTGGGCAGCGAGAGCCGGCGTGAGCTGAGGCAGTTGGAGGAGAAGCTCGAAGCCATCCAGCGCCATCCGAAGCCGAATCCGTTCGCTCACGAGATCCCGGAACTCGAGCGCGAGATCGCGGCATTGCGCGCGCGGCTGGAGCGAATCCCCTATCTCGACCCGATCGACCTGCGCTACCGCAGCCGCGTGCGCGTGCCGGTGCCCACCAGCAAGGCGGTGATGTTCTGCCTGATGGACGTGTCCGGATCGATGGACGAGTCGCGCAAGGACCTGGCCAAGCGCTTCTTCATCCTGCTGTACCTGTTCCTCACGCGGCACTACGAGAAGATCGACATTGTCTTCATCCGCCACCACACGCAGGCGCAGGAAGTCGACGAGCAGAACTTCTTCCATGCCACCGAGACCGGCGGCACCGTGGTCAGCAGTGCGCTGGTGCTGATGGAGGAGATCGCCCGCGCGCGCTACCCCACCAGCGAATGGAACATCTACGGCGCGCAGGCCAGCGACGGCGACAACTGGCACCACGACAGCGGCCGCTGCCGCGAGTTGCTGGCCAATGCGATCCTGCCGCTGTGCCGCTACTTCGCCTACGTGCAGGTGGCCGAGGAAGAGCAGAACCTGTGGGACGAGTACGCCGCGCTGGCGGCCGAGACCAAGGCCTTCGCCATCCGCAAGGTGACCGAGGCGAACCAGATCTACCCGGTGTTCCGCGATCTGTTCAAGAAGGAAGGGACGCCCGCATGACGCGCAAGGCCAACTTCGTGCCCGACGGCACGGCGGATCTGTTCGAGCCCGACCTGGCCAAGGCGCTGACCGGCCGCGTCAAGCGCGCTGCCGACATCGTCACGCCGCCGCGCGCCGCGCAGCCGCTGGCGGCGCCGAGCGACTGGTCGTTCGAACTGATCGAGCAGTACCACGCGGTGATCCGCTCCACCGCTGAGCGCTTCGGGCTGGACACCTACCCGAACCAGCTCGAGATCATCACCGCCGAGCAGATGATGGACGCCTACGCTTCGGTGGGCATGCCGGTGAACTACCGCCACTGGAGCTACGGCAAGGAGTTCATCTCCACCGAGAAGAACTACAAGCGCGGCCACATGGG
>Ga0208460_10000326_pt1 | contig 34076 bp, 21 predicted proteins | sample AD_STIC10_MetaG_FD_184436 | JGI IMG/M metagenome (GOLD analysis project Ga0208460, IMG submission 184436) | Active sludge microbial communities of municipal wastewater-treating anaerobic digesters from USA - AD_STIC10_MetaG (SPAdes) (version 2) | ecosystem: Engineered > Bioreactor > Anaerobic >... | reverse complement strand
GCGGGACGAATACCATCAGATCGTCAAACAGGTTCGCCAGTTTCTCGAAGGGCGGGACCGGGAACTGCTGGACAGCCTGCGTGAAGACATGGAGCGGGCGGCGGAACGGGAAGCGTTCGAGGAGGCGGCCCGGCTGCGGGATCGACTCTTCAGCGTCGAACGTACGCTGGAAAAACAACGCATCACCCAGGTCAGCACAACCGACCAGGATGTAATCGGACTCGCCCGTCAGGGCACCGCGGCGGATCTCCAGCTCCTGTTCGTGCGCGGAGGCCTGTTGATCGGACGAAAGGATTTCTTCTGGCCCCAATCCACCGACTCGAGCGACGAGGAACTCGTGCGCTCGGCCATCGAGCAGTTCTACAACAAGGAAGGGCAGCCGCCCAAGGAACTGCTGGTGCCCACGACTCTCGACGAGGCCCCGCTGATCGAACAGTGGCTGAGCGAGAAACGCGGCGACAGCGTGCGCATCCTGGCCCCCGAGCGAGGCGCCAAGCATCAACTGGTTCTCCTCGCCGAAGAGAACGCGGGAGCCGCCATTGCCGATCATCTCCGCAACGAAGCCCTGGACCGGCAGGCGACGGCTGAACTCAAACGCCTGCTTCGCCTCGACACGGTCCCTCGCCGGATTGAAGGCTTCGACATTTCGAACATCTTGGGCAATCAATCGGTCGCCTCGCTGGTCGTCTGGGAAGACGGTCAGGCCAAGAAATCCGACTATCGCAAATTCAGGATTCAGACAGTGGAGGGAGCCAACGACTTTGCGAGCATGCAGGAAGCCGTGATGCGGCGGTACGGCGCGACCGAAGATCTCGCCCGTCCGGACCTGATTCTCATCGATGGCGGGTTAGGCCAGTTGAGCGCCGCGCTCGAAGGATTGAAACAGGTCGGGCAGGACCAGATTCCGATCATGGGCCTCGCCAAGGCCCGCGGGGAGAAAGAAGAACGGATTTTTCTCCCCGGCCGGAAAAACCCCATCGTCCTGCGGCCGACCTCCCCGGCTACCCACCTGGTCCAGCGCATTCGCGACGAAGCCCATCGCTTCGCCCTGACCTATCACCGGAATTTGCGCGGCAAGGCCTTGCTGTCATCCGAACTGGACCAGATCGCCGGCATCGGCACCATTCGCCGCAAGCGGCTTCTGAAGCAATTCGGCAGCCTCCAACGGGTCGCCGCCGCCACCGACGATGAACTCCGGTCCGCCGGCCTCGATGTCTCCACCGTCGCTGCCCTACGTAAAGCCCTCACCCCGTCCTAGCCCACATTATTCATGAGCGCTTCGGCTGCAATTTCCGATCCGCTGCGGCGACGCACCGTCATGAGTAATGCGAGCTAACGCAATACCGAGAGAGACTTCGCATAAACTGTATTGGGTTCGATACACCCGTATCTGAATAGGTACGCTCGATCCGCCGCACCGGCGATGCCTCACAGTGGAACAGGCACACTTTCTCTTCGAATATTGGGTTTTTGCGACTCGTTCGACAGCGGAGCAATTGCTGCTTGCCAGGTACGTAGTTTGCGTCTCTCTCCGGGCATCCGACTTAAGACGATAATGGGGAGGCATCCCGATGAGGATGGTGCGCATCGTTCACATACTGATCTTCGCCTCGCTCGCCGCCTGCACCACCCCGCCGGAGGTCAAGCAGGCGCTGACGGCCAAGGATCAGGGCTATACCGAAAATGAACAGCTCATGCAGCAGTATCGGGAGCTGGTCGGCAATATCAACAGCCGCCATGTGCAGTGGTTCCGCTATGTCCAGACTCGTCTCAAGCTGGATCTGGCCTTGCAATGGGCCACGACCAATCCCCGGCTGACCGACATCCCGGACGCCACCCTCGCCGACGACGATGCCGAGGTGCTGGGTCCCGATGTCCTGGCTGTGATCAATGCCATGCGCCTCAAATCTCTCCCCGAACGCAAGGGCGCGAACGGGCAGCCTGTTTTTCTCGCCGGCTCCGGGGACATGAGTCATCTCATCCAGCAAATTCCCGAACTGATCTCGCGGATCGAGCAGCGCGTGGCCTCCGATTCCAAGGCCCCGCAGGCTCTCGATCTCACGGCGTTCGACCAGTACCGGAATAATGTCGAAGCGCTACGCCGGATCAACGGCATCATCAAACAGTACCTGGACATCGACGTCACTCTCAGCCGGAACGACACCCAGTCGCTTGCCGACGCGCTCCGCACGGTGCGCCGATGATCCGCCGCACAGCCGGCCGGAAGAAGGAGCCCTCCATGGTCACGCGAGGCGTGAGGCTGCTGTCCGTCGTCATACTGTTCCTTATGGCCACCGGTTGCCACTCGATCCACAGCCGTTCGGTGCGCGACCTCATTCAACTGGAAGGCACCAAGATCGACGCCGCGCAGACCAACATCGACCTCTTCCAGAAGGAAACCGAGGCCCGCATCAAGTTCCTCGAACAGGCGCGCAGTTCGCTGCACGAGAGCTTCAAATCACTCCAGATTCAGGAAACCAAACACCGGTTCGCCCTGGCCTCCTTCCGGAACCTGACCACGAAGAAGGGAGACTCCGCCTACGCGGCAGCCTACCTCACCAGCCTCATCTACATGGCCGATGCCCAGGGACTCGAGAAGGCGGTCTGGAATCAATTTGAGGAGGACTTTTGCGGCCTCCGCGATACGGCCAATGCCCTCAACGACTCATGGAAACGGACGGCGACGCTGCATGCCCAGGTGCATCGATTTGCCAAGCAAACGGCCTTCGCATCCGTCGATCCTGAGTTCGTCACGGCCGTCCTTGACCAGGCCCCCAACCGGTCCGGCCAGATCATGGAGATCCTGGATCACTCGCGAACCGTGAACGATGCCCTGGAAGAAGTCGTCGGCGCGCGAATTCTGCGCATCGGCGGACTGGATCGTGCTCAGCTGTTCACCGCCGACCTGGTGGAACTCCTCGATCGATTGAAGAAGGACGACGGACAGTAACGGAGGCTCTATGAACCGCAGTATCGAGGGGGTGGTCACTTTCCTCCAAGACAATGACAGTCTGATCAAGCAGCTGATGGAAACCGCCGAAAGCGCCACCAATGAAATCGAACAACTGGCCGATCGCGTGGGCAACGCCCGCGAGGAAGCGCAAGTGCTGGTCGATCAGTTGGGGGCGGTGGAGTTCAGTGTCGGCCGCCAGGACGATACGAAGGTCCGGCAAGCAGCCCTGCTGGAGGCCGTCGCCGCCCTGCGGAAGAAGTTTGAGACCTACAAGAACGACCCGCTGCGACGAGGCATCTATGCCGCGGAGATCTCCAATCTGTACCTGCAACTGGCCAACACCTTCAATAACGAGACAGTGGCCCAAATCGTCCCCTTCGGCGCCGACGAAATCAGCGGCTATAAAGACTTGATGAAGAAGGCCGTGCTGGATGCCGCGTCGCGAAAAAAACGCGCGGCCGTCATTAAAGCGGGCGTGCAGATTTCGCGTTTGGCACTTGGCGTGGCCGGCAAACTGGCATTGGTGTGAGAGGTATGGGAACTCGACCGGTCATGCGGACATCCGCCGCGTTGATGCTGCTCCTTCTCGCCACAGGCTGCAGTCTCGATGCCGCCTCACGCGGCCCCTTCGGTCCGGACGATCCGGAAACCGCCGTGCCAAAGAAGCCACTGCCCGCACAGCTCCCGACCAGACATGTCCTGGAATTCTCATCCGATGAATCCCCCGAGCATATCAAGCCCAAGATGGCCGGAAGCGCACTCGATGCCGGTGTCTCCCGCTCACCCAATCGGGAGGCGGTGCTCTCAGCTGCCGACATTGCGGGACTGCGAAAAGTCGCGGAAACGGATCCTCGAGTCGCGGCCCTCCTCGGTGAACGATGGGGATTCATTGACGCGGATCGAGTACCACCGAGGGGGAAGGTGTCGTTCGGCTGCTGTCGGACAAGCGCGCGATTCACCAGACTCACCTACTTCAGCTACAGCCATAACGTCGCCGTCCACGTGCACATGAAAGATTCGACCATTCTGGAAGCCTCGCGAGCGGAAGGGTATCTACCCCCCGAAGGCCCCCGGGATATCCAACGGGGCATCGAGCTGGCTCGCGCCGACCGCCGTCTCGCCGACAAAGTGCAAGGGATGCAAGGACATGGGCTGTTGATGCAGCCGGATCGCGGTTTCTTCAGAAACGACCCCGGGTATGGACATCGAGTGATTTGGATCACCTTCTCCCCTGGTCTGGGCGGCGACCCCAAATACTGGGCACAAGTCGATCTCACGGAAGACCGTGTGCTGGATGCAGGAAATGAACCGCCCCGTTAGGCGGTGAAAGGATACGGGATGAGACGCCTCGCGGTGAGTGCCTTGTTACTGCTCTGCACCCTCGCGCTGCCGCTACCCGGCTCGGCCGACACAGCATCGGAGCATGTCGAGTGGGGTGCGTGGAGTTTCGACTACGAAGTCCGGGACAATTCCGGCTTGGCCCTTCGCAACGTCACCTACGGCGGAGAACAGGTGCTGGCCAAAGCCAGCATGCCGGTCCTGCGCGTGAAATACGTGAAGGAACGCATCTGGTGGAACCCCTTTACCTGGTTCGGCTCCCGCGCCGACAGCGGACGCTGCGGCCCCTTTCAAGATCGACTGCGCTGGCAGGATCTCGTCCCGATTGTGAACTGCGGCGACCAGAAGGTCTGCGTCGAAAGCTCGACGGTGAAAGGCATGAAGTGGCTGGAACTGGGCATCTATGCCCGAATCGGGGAGTATCACATTTACCAATCCTGGCATCTGTCCGAAGACGGTGAATTGCGGCCGGTCGTCCAGAGCCGGGGGTTGTCCTGCAATACCGATCACGTCCACCATCCCTATTGGCGCTTCGATTTCGACATCAACGGCAACGGAATGGATCAGGTATTTGTGCGCGACGATGGGGGCCCGGACAGCGGCTGGGGGCCGGGATGGAAAAAATATACCAATGAACGCAATGACGTGAAACATACGGCCACTCACCGGGCCTGGTTTATTCGCGACCAACTCACAGGACATGGGGTATGGGTGTTACCCGGAGACGGCTACGCGCCCCTGAAAGACGACGGAGAACGCGATTCCTTCGCCGACCTCGACGTGGCCATTCGCCGGGCCAATGCGGACGAAGATCTCTCATGGGTCTTCGGAGCCCGGGGCCAGCTCGGTTATGACGAGGACAACCAGGGCGTCCAGGAACAGGATGTGGTGTTCTGGTACGTAGCCCATCTGCCGCACATGGCCGCCCTCGGCCCCACGAAGTGGCTGACGCTCGGGCCGACCCTGAAGATTCACCGCTAGTCCGACGACCTGCGGGCCTCCCGCCGGCGCCATGTCAATTTTCAAGACCCTCCTCTTCCCCGTTGCGGTTCAAACCTTAAGCACTCTATACTAGGTGCAGGTTGCCCTAGATACCGGGCTCAAGCGGACAGTACAATCAGCCTGTTTCATCAGGGCACAGCTGTCTCACTATGAACCACGTCCGCGCTTCTGAATCTTCATGGCCTCGGGTGCTCCCACTCGCACCCGGCCCCGCTGATCGGGAAGAATCGGCATGAGTCAGCCAGCATTTTCCGCCAAGGAATTTCAACGGCTCGGCGAAATCATGCATGATGCACGCTCCGTCGATCGCAGCGACAGGGTGTGGCAACTCGTCTCGGCCGTGCAGAAAGTGATTCCCTACGAATTCTCCGGATGCGGCGCCGTCGATCTCCTGCGTGGGATCGATCCTTCACTGGGGCATTCCACCTACCCGCGGGAATTCTGTCATCTGTATATGGGCCAAGGATTAGCGGTCGATCCAGCCGTCAACCGCCTCATCACCTCGGGTCAGACCGTGACCTCCAGCGCCGATGAACCGACCGCCAACGAGCCCAAGGAGATTATCTCGCTGAAACTCGACTTCGGCATCAAGACCTGCCTGTCGGCCGGAGTGCGTGGAGCGAATGGGTCTTGTTCGTACTTCGCCTTCAGTAATTTCGATGAGAAACAAGCCGACAAACTCCGGCTCCTGCTCGACATTCTGACCCCGCATTTTCACCTGAGTTATATGCGATGCCACTCCGCGTGGAATCCGGAGCGATCTGCCCCGCCGCCGACCCTACTGAGCAAACGGGAAGAAGAAATTCTCCGATGGGTGGCGGCAGGCAAGACCAATTGGGAAATCTCCGTCATTCTGAAAGTCAGTTTGAACACCGTCAAATTTCATCTCAAGAACGTCTTTCAGAAAATCGGGGTCGAAAATCGATGGAGCGCCATTGCCTATTGGCAAACCGGCGAACAACATCGCATCGTTCCATCCGCACCGCCCAGTGACGACCGTCCGCCCTCCGGGGCCAACACACCCGACTAAATCGCTCGATGCATGCCGACTCGCGCTCCGCCCCGTCCGTCACCGGTTGACCGACGCCGGGTAGGGCGATCGCCTACCCCGATGGGTAGGTGACGCCAGATCACGCCTCTCGTACAGTCGTCCCACACAACGTCATGCCGCGCGTGACGTACCAGCACCACCCTCATTCACACACCCGGCCGGGGCCATCCTGCCCTAGGATGCCGGGAAGGAGAGGCCCTATGAAGCAGCTTGCCGCACAACCTGCAGCAATGGACGCCACATGTACTCTGCTCGACCTCCTGCAACAACGCAAGACGCGCCGTTTCGGCCGCGGCATGACCCTGCCCGGCGGCCCGCTTCAATACACGAGTCAGCATGAACCGATCCCGCTGAGCCGGGAAGAAGAACGATATCTGATCTATGCGGCCATCGGCCGATCCGGGCGCAACCTGGGCGACATGCAGTTTGTCGGCCGCCCGGGCGCGAGTGCCGGCCAGGGTCACGCGCTGATGAACTTCAACAGCCGCACGGTTCCCAGCCCCTGCTCCGCGCAGAGCACGCAACTCTTTTACACCAACGATGACGGTGTGTTTTTTGTCGCCGACGCGGCCGGTCCCGACCATCCCTGGGATCTGGAGGTGGTGCAACTCCAATCGTCCCGGCTGGAGATCCCGCGCGAAGCCCCGTTCATGCTGCCGTTCAATCAGTGGTATACAAATCGGCCCGGCACCACCTTGTTCATGCCTGTCACCAACATCGCGCTGCTGTACCTGAATCTCTTGCTGACGATGTTCAGCGAAGACACGGGATACTTCATCGTCGATACGGACAACGGCAACGCCGCCTGCGGCCTCGATGCCTTCCGCAAGAGCGCGGGTGGACATCTGCACGACAATCTCGCCTCGCGCAAAATGTTCAGCCTACGCGAGCTCGACGCCGGCATTTGCGAAACCGCCGTTCAAGAGCAAGGGATCATCTGCGAACATCTCTCGCTGATGCAGCAGGCCCTGGGACTGGGCGGCGGCATCCAGAGCGTGGGGAGCGGCCGCCACCTCCTCGGTATGGAACCGCACATCTACCCCGGCCTCGGGTTCCACTTCGTCGTCCCGCCGGGCAAGCCCCTGCGCGCCAATCCGGTCGGCATTCCGCAGGTGTGGGAAGGCCCCACCCCGCCGTTCGTGCCGTCGATGAAGGATGCCGTGACCAGCCTGGTCGCCAGCAAGTTCGGGCCGAACGGCACCTACGGAAAGCCCAGCGAGCAGCCTTGGACCAATCCCAAAGCAGCGCAGCAGGTGCCGCAGCATTCCGAGCGCGCCATCGACGCGACCATCGCGTTTGCCGACTACGTGCTCGGCACCTACGGACGGTTCCCGGCGCACGCCGATGCCTGCAAGTCCATCGTGGCCTGTCAAACCCATCACCTGGACGAAGAGTTCTATGCGACGTTTTATCCCGATTCCACGTTACCGGACGCGCATCGCGAGCACATGCATGTGTGGCACAGCCACTGACGACACACATTTTCACGCTCCCCGGAGCACAGGAGGGCACCATGACACCACAGACCTCTCGTCGAGTCGTCATTACCGGAATGGGAGTGATTTCCCCGTTGGGTTGTACCGTCGATCTGTTCTGGCATCTATTGAGCAAGGGTGAGAGCGCCGTCAAACCGGTCAGCTCGTTCGATACCTCACCGTTCCAAGCCTGCCTCGCGGCGGAGGTGCGGGACTTCGACCCCGAAGATTTCCTGCATCGCAAGCAGGCGCGTCGTATGGGGCGCGCCACCCAGTTCGCCGTCGCCTCCGCCATGATGGCAGCCCGCGATTCCGGCGTCGAGCTGGAACAGGAAGATCGCGGGTCCATCGGCATCAGCATCGGCACCTCCATCGGCGGCATGAAGGAAGCGTTCGAGTTCCACGATGCGGCCAAACTCAACGCCTATGAGCGCGTCAATCCATTCACCATGGGGATGACCTTCCCGAATGCGATTTCGTCGGAAGTGGCCATCGTGCTCGGGCTGCACGGCCCCTGCGAGACGTACTCGATCGGCTGCTCCTCGACGGCCAATGCCATCGGCCGCGCCTACGAATGGATCAAGTCGGGCCAATCGTCGCTCGTCGTGGCCGGCGGGACCGAAGCGCCGCTCCACCCGAGCGTCTACGCCGCCATGAACGCCGGGCGCGCGCTGGCGCCGGACGAACGCGGGGCCATTCGCAACCTTCCCCGTCCTTTCGACAAAACCCGATGCGGCATGGTGTTGGGCGAAGGCGCCGGCTGCCTCATCTTGGAAGACTATGAGCACGCGCGCGCCCGCGGCGCCAAGATGTATGCCGAGCTGGAAGGATGGGGCTTTACCTGTGATGCCCATTCCATGGTGAAGGCGGACCACACGGGACACGAGCAGCAACGGGCGGCCAGGCTGGCCCTCTCGACGGCCCATTGGTTCCCGGAGGAAGTGGACTACGTGAACGCCTGCGGGCTCGGCACCATGGAGTTAGATGCGCTCGAAACGAACACGGTCAAACAGGTCCTGGGGGACCACGCGTATCGGGTTCCCGTCAGTTCGTTCAAAGCGGCACTCGGCCACGCCTTCGCCGCCAGCGGCGCCTTCCAAGTTATCGGCACCGCGAAGGCCATGGAGCACCAGTTCATCCCACCCACGCTGAACCTGACGACGCCGGATCCGACATGCGATCTGGACTATGTCTCGGGGCAGGGGCGGGCGGCGCATCTCGATCGTGCCTTGATCAACAGCTTTGGATTCGGCGGCAAGAATATCGTGCTCGCGCTGTCGCGCGTGAATGCCGGCATCGCCACCACCAACCCGATGGCTGCGTCGCCGGGCTACAGCATGACCCATCTGGTGGGAGTCTCGTAGGCCCGCACCATGAGCAACCTGAGCCAGAAGACATCGCGCATCGAATGCGCGGCCGTGTGCGCGGGTCGGCCTCTGACAGGCCGGCCCGCCGCAGGGCCGTTCGATCGCGGCTTCTCTCCGGTTAGAGCAGGATGGACGCCGATCATCATCCGACGGGCCCCCCTTATCGAAGGGCACCCGCCGCCTCGGCACAGACAGAGAAACGGTTCACCAGTCATCCATCCACATCTAGTTGAGAGTCGAACATGAACGAATTACAGAACACTCCGGCGCGCGTGTTCATCATCAATCCTCAGGAATTGGTCAGAGTCGGCATGCGAACGCTGCTGAATTCCGTACCGGACTTTATGGTGGTCGGTGAGGCCTCGTCGAAGGAAGAGGCGCTCCCCTTGGTGCTCCACCACAAACCCGACATCGTCGTGCTCGATCTGCGCGTGCAGGACGGCACGGGTATCGAAACGGCCAAAGACATCCTCGCGCATCTTCCGGAAACGCGCGTGCTCTTTCTGGCCGATGCGCTCAACGATTCCACCCTGCTCTCCGCCGTCGCGACAGGCGCCCACGGGTATGTCCTCCAGGAGGCCGGGGCGGATACCCTGCTGCACGCCATGCGCAGCCTGACCAAGGGTCAATCCTACCTGGACCCGGGGGTCACCCGTCACACGTTTGCCTACCTCCGCAAAGTTGCCGATCGGGAGCCCGAACGGGGCCGTCATCTGCTGTCGCCGCAAGAGCGACGCCTCCTCCCCCTTATTGCACAAGGAAAAACGAACAAGGAAATCGCCGCCGAGCTCGGGCTGAGCGATAAAACAGTCAAAAACTACCTGGCCAACGTGTATTCGAAACTTCACCTGAGCAGGAGGTCTCAAGCCGCCGCCTTTTACTTAAAAACCATTCCCTGACGCCGGATCGCCTGACGCACGATGGTGCGGTGCTCAAGTTCCTCCTCCCGCCGACCGACAGAGTATCGACGCCTACGCTCTGCCTTTGCGGAATCGCCTGTAGCATGCACCATCTGCGATCGTTCCAACTCCGAGACATGACCGCCTGCGGCGCGGCGTTGCGCCGGCTCGGCACAGATGCCACCAGCCTTGAGCAGGTCGCCGACCGCCTCGTTCGTCACCTCTACGGATCCTTGACCATGGGCCATCTCCGGGAGCCGGCCTGCAGCTTGGTCCGCCTCTTCAAGACGACACCCTATAGCCGGCTGACACCGGACCTTCGTGCACTGGCTGACGCCCGGCTCGGAGACACGCCCCCGCCCCCCTCTCTGACCTGCCTCACCCTGCTGGCCAGCGCTGGAGCGGTCCCCGGGTGGAATGACCCGGCGCGTTCGAGCCGCTTCCGCGTGATCCCGCTCGACACCCTGGAGGCCGTCGAACGGTTGCCCATGTTCAGCCAGCTCTTCCGACAATTGGGGGTCTCGCTCCCCTCCCTCACACAGCCGGGTCCAAGCGTGTTGCTCGACCAGCACGAACAATCCTTCAACGTCTTCCACATTCCCGAAGCCGAAGGAAGCCCCTACGTCCCGGGACAGGAAGAGTTCGTGCTCAAGTACGGGATCCGGTCGGTCCTGGGATTCGGCGCGCCGCTGCCGGACGGTGAACTGTTTTCCATCATTCTCTTCAGCAAGGACTTTATCCCTGAAAGCACGGCAACCCTCTTCAAACCCCTCGCGCTGTGCGCGCAGATTGCACTGGCGCCCTATGCGACTACGACGGCGGCCTTTCACCCGCACCACACTTCCAAGCCGGAGCAGGCCGGCGGCGACCCAACGCCCGTCCACGACGCGCATCTGCAGGCCAGGATCGCCGACCTCGAACGCCTTCTCGCTGTGCATGAACAGACTGTGGACGAGCAGGCCGACCGGATGGAGCTGATCGTGCAAGGTTCCCAAATGGGCACCTGGGACTGGGAAATCCCCACGGGGCGAGTGACCTTTAACGAACGATGGGCGAGTATGCTCGGCTACCGTCTCGACGAGCTCGAACCCCATGTCCGGACCTGGGAACAATTGGTGCACCCGGATGACCTTCACCAGGTGATGGCGACGGTTTCTTCGCATCTTCGTGGGGAAACGCCCACCTATTCCAGCGAGCATCGCCTGCGAACCAAGTCCGGCGCCTGGTGCTGGGTCTTCGACAGCGGACGCGTGGTCAAGCGGGACGCTAAAGGTGCCCCCTTGCGGGCCGCCGGCATCCATCTCGACATTTCCGACCGTAAGGCACTCGAAGCGGCGCAGGCACGCGCGCAATGCGACTTGCAGGCCAAACAACAGGCGCTGGATGAGGCCCAGACGCTGGCCCATCTCGGTTCGTGGCACTGGAATATTGCGACCGGTCAGGAAGCATGGTCCGAAGAGCAGTGCCGGATCTTCGGCCATACTCCAGACCAGAGCCTCCCGACCTATGCGACCTTCCTCTCCGCGCTGCATCCGGACGACGTCGAGCGCGTACAGCAAGCGGTCGATGCGGCGCTGAAATACGACTCGCCCTACAACGTCGATTGCCGGATTCGCCGCCCCGACGGCGAAGTCCGGCACGTCAATTGCCGCGGAGTCGTCCAGCGCGACCCCGACGGACGACCGGTGAGTATGGCCGGAACCGTGCTGGACATCACCGACTACAAACGCGCCGAATTTGCCTGGCGGGACAGCGAAACCAGAATGCGTTCGATCTTCGAGAGCGCGATCGAAGGCATTGTCGTCATCGACGAACGCGGCCGGATCGAAAGCGCCAACACCGCCCTGCTGAATTTGCTGGGGTACCAGGCGCACGAACTGGTCGGGCAGAACATTTCCCTACTCATGCCCTCTCCCTATCGTGAACACCACGATGAGTACCTGGCGAACTACCTGGTCACCGGGAAACGCACCATCATCGGCAGCGGCCGCGACCTTCCGGCTGTGCGCAAAGACGGGACTCGGATCGACGTGCATGTGTCGGTCAGCGAGATGCAGATCGGAACGGAGAAAAAGTATACGGGCATGCTTCGCGACATTTCCGAGCGGAAGCGCATGGAAGAGACCCTCCGGGAGAGTGAAGAGCGATTCCGGCAATTGGCTGAGCATATCGATGCCGTCTTCTGGCTCACCTCGCCGGATAAGAGCGAGGTCCTCTATGTCAGCCCGGCCTTCGAGGCTATCTGGGAACTCCCCAGAGATCTCCTCTATGTGAATCCGTCATTCTGGCTCGATCACATCCATCCGGAGGACCGGAAACGCGTTGCCACCGCAGCTGCCTGTCAGGAACACCTCCCCTATGACGAGGAATATCGGATCGTCACACCGAGCGGACAGGTCCGTTGGATCCGGGATCGAAGCTTCGCGATCAAGAACGCCCAGGGAGAGACCTATCGCATTGCGGGCATCGCGGTCGATATCACCGCAGCCAAACAGATGGAGGCACAGATTCGTGCCAGTGAGCTACGGCATCGCGCGCTCGTGGAATTATCACCCCACGCTATCTTCGTGAATTGTGAAGACAGAATCGTGTTTGCCAATCAGGCCTGCGCGAAGTTATTGGGCGCGATCGCCCCGTCGCAGTTATTCGGGAAGACCGTCCTCGAGTTCATCCATCCCGAATCGCACCCCGAGGTACGGCAGAGAATCGCGAAAATACGCCACACGAATCGACCGGTCCCGCCCACCGAGGAGCGGTTTGTCGGTCTCGCCGGCTCCATCATCGATGTCGAAGTAGCCGCAGCCCCGATTATGTTCGAGGGGAAACCGGCCATCCAGGTCATTGCCACCGACATCCAGACTCGCAAAGACCTGGAACGGGCCCTGCTCGCGACCAATTTGCAACTGCAAACCATCCTTTCCAGCGCAACCAATGTGTCCATCGTCGCCACCAATACCAAGGGGACGATCACGACCTTCAACACCGGCGCAGAAGAGTTGCTGGGTTATTCCGCCGGCGAGATGATCGGGCAACAGTCGCTCACCTTGCTGCACGTGCCCGAGGAAATCGACCGCCATGCCAGGGAACTCAGCGACTTGTATGAGCGCCCGATTCATGGTGTTGCCGCCTTGATCGAAAATGCCAAACGAGGCGGGTTCGATGAACGGGAATGGACGTACCAGCGAAAAGACGGCAGCCGGCTGACTGTCCTCTTGACTATCACCGCACTCCGGGACAGTGACGGAGTCGTGACCGGATTCCTGGCGATTGGAAAAGACATCACCAGCCGAAAAGCCGCAGAACATGCCCTTGCGCAAGCGCGGGATGAAGCCCTTCGAGCCGCCCAGGCCAAGGCGGACTTCCTCGCCACCATGAGTCATGAAATCCGCACCCCGATGAATGCCATCATCGGCATGACGGGTCTTTTGCTCGATACCGCCCTCACCAAAGAACAACTTGAATTTGCCGACTCGGTCCGCCGTTCGAGCGACAGCTTGCTGACTCTCCTCAACGACATTCTCGATTTCTCCAAAATCGAGGCGGGAAAACTTCATTTCGAGGAACTCCCGTTCGACCTCCGGATGACGGTGGAGGATACGGTAGAGCTGCTCGCGGAACAGGCGCAGAGCAAAGGCCTGGAGTTGATCGGGTTAGTCGATGCCGCCGTGCCGACCGCCGTCGTAGGCGATCCCGGCCGTCTCCGGCAAATCCTGGTGAATCTGGTCGGCAATGCCATCAAGTTTACCTCCGCAGGCGAAGTGTTCCTCCACGTGACGCGTGAGACTCAAGACGGCGTGGGCCTTTTGCGCTTTACCATCAAAGATACCGGGATTGGTATTCCAGAAGCGGCGCAGGGACGACTGTTTAACGCCTTCGTACAAGCCGACAGCTCCACCACCAGACGATTCGGTGGCACCGGACTGGGGCTCGCTATTTGCCAACGCCTCGTCAGCCAGATGCATGGCCGGATCGGGGTTGAAAGCCATCCCGGACAGGGCAGCACGTTCTGGTTCACCGTGCAATTTCCGGAGACGACACTCGCCGCTTCCCCGTCGCCCTTTTCCTGGAGCCGGCTGCATGGCCGGCGTATTCTCCTGGTGGACCATTGCGACACGGTCAGGCAAGCCATGCGCCAGGAGCTCACCTCGCATGGAATGACTTGCACGGTGGCACAGAGCGGCCCGGAGGCCGTGGAGTTAGCCCGCACGGCGGCCGCCGCTCAGAATCCCTTCGACCTGGCCCTCATCGAATTGCATCTCTCCGACATGGACGGATTCGAAACGGCCGCCTTGCTGAAACAAGACCCCGCCACCGCCGGCGTACACCTGGTCATCCTCACCACGGTCGGCCGGCGGGGAGACGGCCAGACTGCGCGATCCATCGGCATCGATGCCTATCTCACGAAACCGCTCCGTCAGACACAATTGCTCGAATGCCTGTGTCTCCTGCTGTCCCCGGAAACCGCGGCCGGGACGCCGTCGAACGCCGAACCGCCGCCGTTGATCACACGACACACCCTGAGCGAATCCCAGGCAGGACCGAAGCCTCGCCTGCTCCTGGCGGAGGATAATCCCGTGAACCAGAAAGTCGCCTGCAAGATGCTGGAGAAACTCGGCTACCGGGTCGATGTCGCGGGAAACGGACAGGAAGCCGTGGCCGCCCATGAGCGTGCCCGTTATCCGCTGATTTTTATGGACTGCCAGATGCCGGAAGTGGACGGGTTTGAAGCGACCGCACTGATCCGCAAAATGGAAGGCCGGTCGGCCCATACCCCGATCGTCGCCATGACGGCCAACGCCATGCAAGGCGACCGCGAACGCTGCCTGGCCGCCGGAATGGACGATTACATCGCCAAACCGGTCCGCCCCAAAGAGCTTCAGGCGGTACTCGACACCTGGCTCGGAACCGCCGGCGCTGCAACCGGCACCACCGGGTAGGGAAGGAGTCTGCTGTATGGCCGTCCATCACCTCCCCATCAGACGGAGGCAGGACAATGCCCTCGATCCCAGCATCCTCAACGTCCTGCCGGCCAATATCGCCGTGCTCGACGCGAAGGGGACAATTCTAGCGGTCAATGAGTCCTGGGAACGGTTCGCAGCCGCGAACGGCTTTACCGGCGAGGGCTACGGCGTCGGCCTCAACTATCTCCACATCTGCGATGCGGCGGGACCTCAGCCCGACGCCCAGCACGTGGCCCAAGGAATCCGGCACATCCTGGACGGCACCATCCGTGCGTTCGACTATGAATACGAGAGCTCAAGTCCCACACTCCGACGCTGGTTCCGGGTCATCGTCACCCCGAAGCAGGGCAGCCCGAGCTACGGCGCTGTGGTCATGCACATCAACGTGTCGGACCTCAAACAGGCGGAAGCCGCCATGCATCAGAGCGAGGCCCGGTTGCGCGCGATCGTCGACACGGCGGTGGACGGCATCGTCGTCATCAACGAACGAGGCATCATCGAATCGCTCAATCCCGCTGTCACTCGCATGTTCGGGTACACCCCGGACCAGCTGCTGGGGCAGAACGTGAAACTCCTCATGCCCGACCCCTACCACACGGAACACGACCGGTACCTGACCAATTATTTGCAGTCGGGCCAGAAAAAGGTCATCGGCATCGGCCGTGAAGTGCTGGGACTTCGACATGACGGCGTGTCATTTCCCATTGAGTTGGCCGTGAGTGAGATGCTCGTCGACGGCGTCAGAAAGTTTACCGGTATCGTACGCGACATCTCCTCGCGCAAACAGGCCGAGGCCCAGTTCCGTCAAGTGGTGGAATCCGCGCCGAACGGCATGTTGATGATCGATCCCCTCGGCAACATCACGCTCGTCAACAAACAGGTCGAAACCATGTTCGGCTACAGCCGAGAGGAGATGCTCGGCAAGCCGGTCGAAATGCTGATTCCGGAACGGTTTTGTCCCGACCATCCGGCGCATCGCATCGGATACTTCTCCGCCCCGTCGTCCCGCGCCATGGGAGCCGGCCGGGAACTCTTCGGCCTGCATAAGAACGGGCAGGAGTTTCCCGTCGAGCTCGGACTCAACCCGATCGATACGCCGAACGGAAAACTGGCGCTGGCATCCATCGTCGACATCACCATGCGAAAACGCACAGAAAGCGCGCTGTCGAAAGCGGCCCAGGACCTCGAACGGAAGAACTGGGAGATCTCGGAAGCCCGCGACCAAGCCGTGCGGGCCGGCCAGGCGAAGACCGACTTCCTGGCGACCATGAGCCACGAAATCCGTACCCCGATGAACGGGGTGATCGGCATGACGACCCTCTTGCTCGACACCGAGCTGACCGCTGAGCAGAAGGGCTATCTGGAAACGCTGAAACATTCCGGCGAATCGCTCCTCCGCATCATCAACGATATTCTGGACTATTCCAAAATCGAGGCCGGCAAATTCACCATTGAACACATCCCCTTCGACCTGCGGCTGACCATCGAAGACACCCTGGACATCCTGGCACCGACCGCCCAGGGACGCCAGTTGGAACTGGTCGGGCTCATCGATGCGCAGACCCCGCGAACCGTGATCGGCGATCCCGGACGGATCAGACAAATTCTGACCAATCTGGTCGGCAATGCCATCAAGTTCACCGAGAAGGGCGAAGTGCTGATTCAGGTGATGCAAACGGATGAGAGTTCAGGCTCCGTCACCCTGCGGTTCGAGGTCATCGATACCGGGATCGGCCTGACGCAGGAAGCCCAAGCCAAGATGTTTCAAGCTTTTTCTCAAGCCGACAGCTCGACCGCTCGTAAATACGGCGGCACGGGGCTCGGCCTTTCGATCTGCAAACGCTTGGTAGAACTGATGGACGGGGAAATCGGGCTGCAGTCGATGCCGGGCCTGGGAACCCGCATTTCGTTCACGGTCAAGTTTTCTACCCCGGAAGAAGGCACCGCCCCCATCACGCCTCCGCTGCCTGTGAAGAATCTCAGCGGGCTTCGCGTCTGCCTCGTCGACGATAATGCCACGAATCGGAGTCTGCTCCAGTACCATGTCTCAGCCTGGAACATGCACCATGAGAGTGCCGTCGATGGTCCGTCAGCACTCAACCTCTTACGGCAGGCAGCGCAGGAAGGCACCCCCTTCGACATCGCCATCGTCGATGTCCACATGCCGGAGATGAGCGGACTGGAACTCTGCCGGCTCATCAAGGAAGATCCTGCCATCGCGAAAACCCACGTCATTCTGCTCACGGCCTCGGGCCAGCGCGGGGACAGCATGCTCGCGAAAGAAGCGGGCGCCGCCGCGTACCTGACCAAACCGATTCGTGAGCGCCATCTGGCCGATTGTATGCGCCTGACGCTTGGCCGGGAAGGCCGTGAGGAGAAGGCGCAATTGATCACGCGGCACACCCTGACCGAGGTCAAGGCCCATACGGTCCAGCGTGTGCTGGTCGTGGATGACAACCCCATCAACCAACGCGTGGCCGTGAAGATGCTGGAGAAGCTGGGCTGTCGCGTGGACCTCGCGGGAACCGGAATGGAGGCATTAGCCGCCATCTGCCGGCACCCGTACCCGTTGGTGTTCATGGACTGCCAGATGCCGGAACTCGACGGATTCGAAACCACCAGGCTCATTCGTTCGCAGGAACAGCCGGGTACCCGTCTTCCCATCATTGCCATGACCGCCAATGCCATGGCCGGCGACCGCGAAGCCTGCCTGAAGGCCGGTATGGACGACTTCATCAGCAAACCGATCATCGCCGCCGACCTCCAGGCGAAGGTTGCGCACTGGCTGCCCGATGTCAGACCCGAAGACCTCAAACCCTCTGTCGCGAACGACGCGCCTGCGGGGGGCTAGTCGGCCAGGGCATCACGCCTCGCGACCTCACGATTGACAGAACTCCACGCGCCGACTAGGATACGCCCTGAACAAGGAGGGTCCATACCGGCGTGAGTCATCCGTCTGCACCCCATACCCCGTCTCCACCGTCTACAGCAGCCCATCGTGTCGAGCAGCTCTTCGAAATCCTGATCTTCGGCAGCCGCTGGATTCAGGCGCCGCTCTATGGCGGGCTCATCATCGCCGAACTGCTCTATGCCGCCAAGTTCCTGACGGAACTTTGGCACATGATCGTCCATTTCCGCGAGGAAACCGAAACGCTGTTTATGCTGGGTGTGCTGTCGCTGATCGACGTCACCATGGTCGCCAACCTGCTGACCATGGTCATCATCGGCGGCTACGCGACCTTCGTCAGCAAACTGGATCTGGAAACCCACCCCGATCGCCCGGAGTGGCTCACCCATGTGGATCCAGGCACCATCAAGATCAAACTGGCCGCTTCGCTCGTCGGCATCTCCAGCATTCATCTGTTAAAGGCCTTTGTGGACGTGACCAACGAGAACCCCGAACACATCAAGTGGAAGATCTTTATTCACATGACGTTCCTGGGTTCGGCGATCTTCCTCGCCTACACCGACAAGCTGATGCAGCGGGACCGCAAGCATTGACCATAGCGACGCCAGGGTGCCGTATCACTTGAGATACGCGCTGTATCCGATTCGATAATCTCCACAACATACCTGCCCTACGCATTCGCGTCTATTTCCGTATCCGCAGACGGCACGGAACGCATCGACAGGGTTGCCGGGCCGCGTTCTGTTCTACCGTCCTTACTGGGCATGTGGTTTGCCTTTTCCAATCGTGGTATGACAGGCGCCGACACGGGCGCTTTCCGTCGAGACAACGCCACCCTCACCATGTTCCCCTTGGAGTCACGATGACTACTCCCGCTTCGCCGGACGACCCGCTGACACTCGCAACGATTCTGGAGGAAGAAACCGAACTGCTGCACGGCCCCCTGCCCAAGGATCATCCGGTGGGGGCCCCCGATGCGGTGCGCACGGCCGCGCTCTTCCGGCACATCCACGCCTGCCACCCGAAACGCGCGGGACTCTGCTTCTCCGGCGGAGGCATACGCAGCGCGACCTTCGGACTCGGCGTCTTGCAGTCTCTCGCGCGCCTGCAGCTTCTGAACAAGTTCGACTACCTTTCGACCGTCTCCGGCGGAGGCTACATCGGCAGCTGGCTCACCGCCTGGATCCATCGCCATCCGCAGGGATTGGACGGTGTCATCGAGGATCTGCGGGTCACGCCGAAAACAGGCGCCACCGAAGTGCCGCCGCCGGTCCAATGGCTGCGGAACTATAGCAATTACCTGAGTCCGCACCTGGGATTCCTCTCGGCCGACTCATGGACGCTCTTCGGCATTTACTTGCGCAACCTGCACCTGAACTGGATGGTGCTGCTGCCATTGCTGATGGTACCCCTGCTCGTGCCACGCTGGACCATCGCCCTGGCCCAGCTGAATACCCCCGGACGGACCTTGCCCGTCTGGCTTCTCCAAGCCGTGTTCATGATCGGTCTCGGGCTGGCCGTCATGGCGCTCATCTATCTGCACCTCTGTCGTCCTACGCTCCGCGAGTACCGGCGCAATACCCGGTGGCAGACATTGGAACGCCAACACTGGTTTCTGGTCGCCTGCCTCGGTCCTTTGATCACATCGGTGCTCTTCCTCACCACAGTCTGGGCCTGGTTTCGCAACGGAGGCGGCACGCTGGAACAACTCAGCCTCCCCCACGCCATACTCGGCGGCGTCTTCCTCCACACAGGCAGCTGGCTCTTTTCCGTCCTCGCGCTGAAACGATTCAAAGCGTTCTCCCCCTGGCTGTTCTGGGAAACCGCCGCCGTCGCCGCCACCGGCGCGCTGGGCGGATTGTTTCTCCGATCTATCCTGATGAAGACTCCCGATCAGCTGGTCGTCGCCACATTTGCCGAGTGCTTTGCCACCTTCGCCGTTCCGGGCGTCCTCGCGATATTTTTGCTCACGGCGACCGTCTTCATCGGCCTGGCCAGCCGGTTCACCGAAGAGCAGGATCGCGAGTGGTGGGGGCGCACCGGTTCCTGGGTGTTGATCGTCATGGTCATCTGGTCGGGGCTCTCCGCCATCGTCGCCTTCGGTCCCGGTCTCATCGCCTGGACGCCGAAAATCGCCGCTTCCCTCGGCGGACTCTCCGGATTGCTGACCCTCGTGCTTGGATTCGGCTCACGCACCACCGCGCAACAGCAGGAGGAACGGTCACAGACCACCGTGATCACCGACTTCGCGGTACGAGCGGCAGCGCCCTTCTTCATGCTCTGCGTCCTCATCGCACTGTCACTGGGCACCAGTTGGCAATTAGACCTCTTCGCCCATCACTACGAGATGCACCTCAACCATCTTACGGGGCCTATGCAGACCGGATTAGGAATCTGGCCGGATCCCTGGGGGCACGATCAGGTCCTCCACAACACCCCCCTCTGGATGCTCTTCCTGTTCACCGTCGCCGTGACGTCATTGGGCCTGCTCATGTCCGGGCTGATCAACATCAACCGGTTCTCGCTGCATGCGATGTATCGCAACCGCCTCATCCGCGCCTATCTCGGAGCCTCGCGCATTCAGGCCGAACGGGAACGGAGCTTCAATCCCTTCACCGGATTCGACAATCTGGATAACCCGGCCATGGGCGACGTGCGATTCGACGACGTGCGTCTGGCGCGCTGGATGGTCAGAGAGGTGTTTTCAACGGACACCCGCGCGCAGCTGGATGCGTTCCATGCGCTCACGGAGCCGACATCGGCCCAACTGCAGGCCATGATCGCACACCTGACGCAGGAACTTTCCCGTTCGCTCACGAACAAAGCGCTGGTCACGGCCGCCGAACAATTGCGCGTCGGACCGGCCTGCCGCGCCAAGATCGCCGCCTGGCAACAACCGGAGACGCCGGCAGGTCGTGACGCCATCACCTGGCTCACCACACTTTTTCTGAATAAGTTGCACGACCAGAGCCCGCGCCCGCTGCATCTCATCAACATCGCGCTCAATCTGGTCAAGGGCGACAACCTGGCCTGGCAACAACGGAAAGCCCAATCGTTTACGATCAGCGCGCTCCACAGCGGCAGTTGGAATCTGGGGTATCGCCGCTCGGAGGAGTACGGATGCAACCATTACCTCGCCCAACCCCTTTCTCTCGGGACCGCTCTGGCGATCTCAGGCGCCGCCGCGAGCCCCAACATGGGCTATCACTCATCTTCAGCCGTGACGTTTCTCCTCGCGCTCTTCAACATCCGCCTGGGCTGGTGGCTCGGAAACCCGGGCCGTGCGGGCGCCGACACCTATCGCAAAGCGTCACCCAACGTCTCGGTCGGCCCCTTGCTGTCCGAAGCCTTCGGCCTCACGGACTCCTGTCATCCCTACGTCTACCTCTCCGACGGCGGGCATTTCGAAAATCTCGGCTTGTACGAAATGGTCTTGCGCCGCTGTCACTGCATCCTCGTGGTGGATGCCGGGTGTGACCCGCAGCTCAACTTTGAAGATCTCGGCAACGCCATCCGGAAGATCCGCATCGATCTGGGAATCGACATCGAACTGAATCTCGACCAGATCAAGCGGGCCACCGACGCCAAGACCAGCAGTCGCCACCACGCCATCGGCATGATTCGCTACGACAAAGTGGATGCCAACGCCACCGCCGGCACCCTGATCTATCTCAAACCCTCGCTGACCGGGAACGAGCCGTCGGACGTCCAGGACTACACCGCGCGTCACCCCTCCTTTCCCCACGAACCGACCTCGGACCAGTTCTTCGACGAAGCCCAGTTCGAGTCCTACCGCCGCCTCGGCGAACATATCGCTCAACAGGTGCTGCGCCCCGCCATTCAGCGAAGCGAGCAGGACTTCTCCTCGCTCTGCCATGCACTCCGCTCCTACTGGCTGACCACCCCGCCGGGCATGCGTGAATCCTTCCTCGGCGAAACCGACGACCTGAAGGATCTCGAACGCCTCCTGCGCGACGATCCGGACCTGCTTCGTTACGACCTGGAAATCTATCCTGAACTCCGCTCGGTGTTCGGGATCGATCCCGGGGCCATCGCGGTCAATCCGCGAGCCGCGCTGCACACCTGCAATCTGCAGATCCAACTCATGGAACAGGTCTACCTGGCCGTGAACCTCGAAGAGTTCCACAATCACGCCCTCAATCGCGGCTGGATGAACCTGTTCCGGCGCTGGACCTCAGCCGAAACCTTCCGTCTCTTCTGGCCGACGCTCTGCGGCATGTACAGCCAACAATTCGTCCGCTTCGCCGAGCAACACTTGAATTTAAGTATCGATGAGGTGGTCGTGTTGGAAGCGATGGGGCCGGCCAGTGATCTCTCGTCGCTCGCCAGAGACCTGTCGATTGAGTGGGATTCCGTCCCGGATTACGCGGAGACGTTCATGCAGGCGCTCCACAAACCGTTGCCGTTGGAGGAACCGACCGGCGACCACACGCGGCGAGCGGCTTGGCACATGCGACTGAAAGCCAGGCCCTCACCGGACGATTCGGCCGGGCCGGGAGAAATCCTGGCCGTCGTGGCCGCGACCCGTCTTTCGGTGGCCGGACACCGGCTCGCGCTGCATGGGTGGGTACGACCGGCCTATCGAGGCTTGGGCTTGGGACACCGCCTGTTCAGACGTGCCATCGAAGAATTAACGGCGGCGTACTCCGGGCACAATCTGATCGTCGATTTGGGGCCGGACAATCCGGCCTGGGCCGGCACGTCCATCCGCAACGTCGGCTGGCTCCGTTTCTACGAACAACTCGGGTTTACGCGGGATCGTTCAGATCCGGCCCGCTTCCAGATGACCCGGATCTTGAGGTAACACAGGTAGACCCGGCCGGCTAAGGATGGACGAATTCATTCTCAACGTTACACAGTGGCCCTGCTTGACCGGTCTGTCAGGGATGTGGGGAACGGCAGACAGCGTCACGCAACACGGGGATGCGCGGGTCCGATGAGCGCCCGCACTCCGAGCAGCAACCGGTCGACACTGAAGGGTTTTTCCAGCGTGCCATGCGCGCCGAAGATCGCCGCTATTTTGAGAATATCGTAGCCCTGCACCGCTTGCCCGGAGATGGCCAAGACCTTCACGGGCATGTGCCGGCTATGCACTCGAAGAATGGTTTCCAACCTGTCCTGAACCGGCAGGTGGACATCAAGAATGACGAGATCGGGAGACTGACGCTGAATGGTGTGGAGAGCCTGCCGTCCATCCGCGGCTTCGATGACCCGATACCCTTCCAGTTCGAGTACGGTTCGCAGCCACCGACACACTTTCTCATCGTCGTCTGCAACCAGAATCAGCGCCACCGGCTCCTCGCTTCCGCATCAGGCACAGTCTTCGGCAGGAATCCCCCCGCTCGGAAGCGTCCTCGCATACAGCGTCGCCACCTGCGACCGCCGCGTAACTCCTAACTTGGAATACATATTGGAGATATAGTTCTTGACCGTTTTATCGGAGAGCGACAGGGCTACGGCAATCTCCTTGTTCGTCCTGCCCTCTGCGACCAAGGGCAAGAGGCGTCGCTCTTGCGGCGACAAGTCGACCATGCACGCCGTCGACAGCCCATTGGCCATCTCCCGCACTTCCATCAAGACCAGTCCGATCAACTGCGGCCCAAGGACCACTCCACTACCGGCCGCCCGTCGCATCGCATTCCGCCACATCGCCACCGGCGTATCCTTCAACACATACCCCTGAGCGCCCGCAGCGATCGCCTCCCGGATGACAGCGGGGTCGTCGTACACGCTCAGAATGAGCACCCGCGTGTCCGGCCTGCCGGCGACCAGCCGACAGCAGGCCTGCACACCCGACCCGTCCGGCAAACTGATATCCAGCAGCACCAGGTCTGGATTCAGCCTTTCGATCAGCTCAAGACCCTCCGCAATCGACGCCGCCTCGCCGACAATACGGAACTCCGCCGTTCGATTCAGTTGTTCCCTCAAGCCAAGGCGGGCCATGCGGCTATCATCAATCAAAACAATGCGATACAAATGCTGTGCGTCCATCGCCGCTCCTAGCTCGCCAATCGCATGGCGATTTTTGCGAGCATAGTCTCGGCGGAGGGCGCACGCAGGAGTATAGGCAGAAGGTGGATTTACCTGTCAGTATTCGGCTGACAGGACGGAGACGGCTCGCTCAGAGCGGGTCGCGGAAGCGCCGCGGCTAGTCGATGAGCCGCGCTTCGATCGCGTAGCGGATCAATTCACCCGTGCTCTCACAGGACAGTTTTTCGAGAATCCTCGCCCGGTAGGTACTGATGGTTTTCACGCTGAGGCGAAGTTCTTCGGCGATCGTCGACACCGATTTCCCCTGTCCCAGCAATCGCAGCACTTGCAGTTCGCGATCCGACAGTCTGGCATGCAAGGAATCGTCCACGCCGGTTTCGATCACGCTCGCCATTTGCTCGGCCAACGCCGCAGTAATGTACCGGCCTCCCTGCAAGACCCGCATGACGGCTGCCAGCAACTCGGAGGGCGCACTCTGCTTGGTCAAATACCCCGACGCTCCGGCTTTGATCGCTCGCATTGCAAACTCTTTTTCCGGATAGAGACTCAGCATGAGCACCGGGAGCCGAGGCTGCAGGAGTTTGGTTTCCTTCAACACCTCCAACCCGTGCTTGTCGGGAAGGGCAATGTCCAGAATCATGAGATCCCAGGGCTGACGCCGAACGGCCGCCAAGGCCTCCTCCCCGGAACGGACTTCGCAGATCTCGGAGGAGAGTTGCTCCTCCTCCAATAGTTCACGGACACCCCTTCGTACGATCGGATGATCGTCTGCGAGCAGACAGCGACACTTATTCATGCACCGGTTTCCTCCGTCGCGATGCCGAGGCTGATGGCACCCCCGCTGCAGCAGCCCCGTCAGCCGTGGTGCCGACAGGAATACACACCTGGACCGTGGTGCCGGAATCGACCCGGGAACTGATCTCCACATGACCGGCGAGAATCTCCACCCGTTCCCGTATGCCTCGCAGTCCGAACCTCCCCAAGGGGGAGAGACCCGCGACATCGAATCCCACGCCATCGTCGGTGACCGTCAATCGCCATTCCCGCCGACTCTGCTGAACCAGAATGGACACGGTCGTGGCCTGCGCATGGCGGATGACATTCGTCAGCAGTTCCTGGACGCTCCGATAGAACGCCGTCTCCAACGTGGGCTGACGCGCGCCACGGCGTGGTGCCTGCTCGAACACCAGTGCACAGCGCAGACGAGTCCTGGCGTGCACGTCTGCGATCAGAGCCTCTAGACCGGCCTTCAGTCCTAGTTCCTCCAAGACCGGAGGGCGGAGGGCTCGGACAATACGACGCAGACGCGTAAATAACTGGTCCGTCGTGTCTAACGCACGAGCGAGACGTTCCTGCCCGCGTACTCCCACGCCCGCAGATCGTCCCGCGACGCTTCGCTTCACCGACGTCAAATCGAACTTCAACGAGGTCAGCAATTGGCCGACTTCGTCGTGGAGTTCGCGCGACAGCCGGCGACGTTCGTTGGACTCCACCGTGTGCAGTTCCTGCGACATGGCCTGAAATCGTCGATAGGCTTCCTCCAGGGACGCATAGGCTCGCCGAGGTCCCGTGACGTCGATCATAGCCCCGATCATTCGTACGGCCACCCCGGCCTCGTCCCGTACGATATGGGCGCGATCCAGAAAGTACCCATAGGTGCCGTCGGCCAGTTGAAAGCGGTATTCGGCGGAGAGGGTGCTGATCTCTGTGTGAATGGCGTGGCCGACCAGGTCGAGCACCCGCTCCCTGTCTTCCGGGTGCAAGCGGCCGCTCCATGCGTCGATGTTCGGTTCCTTGTGAGGATCGTACCCGAATTTCTCGCAGGCATTGGGACTCCACCAATGATCGCCCGTCAGCAGGTCCCAATCCCACAAGATGTCGTTGGTGGCCTGCGCCACGAGGCGAAACCGCTCCTCACTGGACCGGAGTAGGGCCTCGGTCTGCTGTCGTTCGGTAATATCACGACCCACCCCGGTAATCCCGACGACCCGACCCTGCAAGTCCGCGAAGGGCGCTCCGTTCCAATGGTAGCGAAGGGGACGCCCGTCTTTTGTCAGGAGGTGGCCTTCCAATTCCGCATATCCTGTTTCAAGCGCCCGCCGGATAGCCGCACTGGTCTGCTCAACTTCTGTGGCGGGCACCATCTCGAGGGCGGGCTTGCCCAACAGCTCGTCGCACGTATAGCCGGTGACCGTTTCCAATCGAAGATTCCACTTGCTCAGACGCCCGTCCAAATCCAATACAAAGATAACATCGGGCACCGTTTCCATGATGGTCTGCAAATTGGCCAATGCTTCCGCCCGTTCACGCTCCACCTGTTTGCGCTCAGTGATATCGGTAATGGTTCCGACCATGCGCAACGGACGTCCCTGCTCATCCCGGGCCACGACTTTGCCGCGATCAAGATACCATCGGTATTCGCCGGACTTGTGGCGTAAGCGCAGTTCGAGTTCCTTCAGGGGCGTACGACCATCCAGATGCGCTTGCAGAATCTCCGTCATGCGATGAACATCGTCCGGATGCAGAATCGAATGGAAGAACGCTGTCGATCCGGTGACCTCCTCCGGCAGATATCCCAGAAGCCTGATCCACTGAGGACTGAAATAGACGACATTCGTCGGAATGTTCCAGTCCCACATCCCTTCATTGATCGCTTCGATGGTAATGTGGAACCGTTCCTCACTCGCCCGCAAGGCCGTTTCGGCCAGCTTGCGTTCGGTGAGATCGGTATGCGACCCGAGAAGCCGGACTTTCCTCCCGTCCGATTCTTCGACAAAGGAGGCCCGTGCACAGATCCAACAGTAGGAACCGTCCTTCCGGCGCATGCGAAACTCTTGCTCATAGGGGCCGATTGGATCGTTGAGATAGTTCTGCACATAGGCCAGGGCTCGGTCGTGGTCGTCGGAGTGCAGCCGCGATTCCCATTCCTCAAACCGGCCGTCGATTTCCTGGCTTGAGTACCCGAGCTGCTGCGCCCATTCGTCCGAAAAAAACACTTCATCGGTTTCCGTATTCCAATCCCAGAGTCCCGTGCTGGACGCCCGAAGCGCTTGCCAGAGTTTCTCCTGCGTATGCGCCAGGGCCTGTTCCGCCTGTTTCCGCTCGGTGATATCCCGCACGAATGCGCAATGACATTCCACCTGGTTATAACGGATAAACATCACATTGACTTCGATCGGAATGAGCCGGCCGTCTTTGGCCCGATGATGCCCCTCAAAGAAATCCCTGCCCCGTCGCTGCACATCGTTCCAAAAGGCCGGCCACCTGTCGGCCTGGAATTCCGGATTGATGTCATGCACTGTCATGCGGCGAAACTCGTCTTTCGTGTAACCCAGCATGTCGCAGGCGGCATCGTTCGCATCCAGCAGCTCCGCACCGGCCCCTACCCAGTAAATCGCCTCTGTGGCGTGATCGATCGTGTATTTGGCGAGGTACAACGCCTCTTTGGTTCGTTTGCGCTCGGTGATGTCCTGCACCATCGCCAGCGTATGGCGTGCGCGACCAGTGGCATCCCGTATGACCGAGAGTCCCACTTGCGCCCACACGATCTCTCCGTCTTTTCTGATATAGCGTTTCTCGAAGACGTCGCCGTCGGCCGTCCCTTCCACCAGTTTCTTGATCCGTTCAAGATTCTGGCCCAGGTCGTCGGGGTGCGTGAGCGATTGAAACGTACGGGTCAACAGCTCCGCCTCCGAGTACCCGAGGATCGCACAGAGCCGCTGATTGACTTCCTCGATACGGCCGTTCAGGTCGGCGATCGACATCCCGACCGTCGCATTCCGATACGCAGCGCGGAACCGCTCCTCACTCTTCCTGAGCTGCTGTTCGGCGAGATGGCGTCCTAACTCACTACCGGCGCAACCGGCAGCCATGCGCAGCAGCGACTCTGTCCTCCTGCCGTCCTTCAACGGTGCCCTGGCAAGCAGGGCAATCCAGCCGATGGGCTCACCGGTCGGCGAAGGAAGCGTCAGGGCCATGTATGACTCAATGGAAAGATGTCGAAGCAGGTCATCCTGCGGAAACGAAGCTTGCACGGCGCCCGGATAGTGACAGAAGCCTTCGTTCAAGACGTGCTCGCAGGGCGTCCCGGTGAGATCATATTCCAAGGTGTCCAGCGGACCATCCGGCCCATATCCGGCGATGGTGATCGCGCGCTGCCCCGACAGGGGTCGAATACAGAACGCGTATGCCCCGCCGATCGAGTGCGCCAGCGTGTCGACAAGCTCCCGCAGAAAGTCCAGCCCGGTAGATCGACTGCTCCCGGCCATGAGGCGGACCATCTCTTCGTCCTGTACGCACCGCTCCTCCACGGCCGGTTGCTCGCACCGCAGCATCCGAAGTTCCAGCAGCGCGGCCGCCTGTCGAGCCAATCGTTTAAGGGCCAGACACTCCTTCTCCTCCCGCCTTCGCGGCACAGGATCCATCACGGCGATCGTCCCGACCGCATAGCCATCCGTCGTGACGACCGGCACCCCGCAATAAAATCTGACGTATGGGTCGGACGCGACCAATACGTGGGACGAGAACCGCGGATCGTCCTGCGCATCCTCCACCACCAACGGTTCCCCGCGTTCAATGATATGGGAACAGAGTCCGGACGAGCGGGCGGTCTGGGTAACTTCCAGCCCAACGGCAGCTTTGAACCACTGACGATCCCGGTCGATGAAGGTGATGACGGCGATCGGAGCACGACACACCGCCGCAGCCAGATGCGCCAAGTCATCGAAGGCGATGTCGGGGAGCGTGTCCAGAATCCGGTAGCGCGACAACGCGGCTATGCGGGCAATTTCGTCGGAAGGCGGGGCGGGCGTCGCCATACGTACAGTCCCACGCGCGAACAATCGAGGGCTTTGGGTGTACCGATTTCGCCCAGAGTCTTACCACAAATGCCCCGCATCGAATAGGGCCATCTGGAACGGGGGCGACGCCTGCCGCTTCCCTCCGTTGGCCTACTTGCGGGCGACGCTATGACCAGGCAGGGAGTGACGTTCCATCGGCCGCGCGCCAATGGGGCACCCAAACGAGAGCCACGAGCTTGATCGAGATGTTCGATTTGCTAGGTTTCAACGACAGGGTTTCCAATTTTTCCGTGAGCGGATCGGTCGCCGCAGCCAGGGCATCGGCTTCCGCTTTAAACTCGGCCTCGAGCGCCGCCAACTGTTGCTGCAACGCCGCCACGTTGTCTTCCGCCTGACTCACGTCTTTCGACTCTTTCATCGCCCTGCCGGCGCCGCGGATCGCCGTCGTCGCCTTACCGATATTGCCGGCGCTGATTGCTTTCCGCCCGAGAAACGCCCCCAGGATAGTGGCGCCGACCGAGATGGCCGCCTGGATCTGACTGCTGCGGGACTCGGCCTGCTGCCGTTCCACCATTTGTTCTGCGCGCCGGATACGATCCTGCAATGCGACGATCTTGGGTGAATACTTCTTTCGCAATACCTCACTCTGTTGATCGCGCTGCTCCCGTCCCGCCTGTTGCAGCCGCACACGAAAGTCACGCTCCGGCTCCCCGGGCATCGAAAGCGCCTTCGTGCTCGGACTACGGAATAGTTCAACTTTTTGCGTCCGGAATAACCAGTCTGACAAGTCGTTCTTCCAACCGTCAAACTGCTTGGCCTTGCCGGCGGCAGCCGGCAGCGTGGCGAACTGAGCCCCGCCTGCAGGATCGCGCTCCAGATCCGCTACGGCCAAATCGACGATCGTCGCATGATCCCATTCCACCGGCACGGCACCCTCGGTCAGCGGAGTCAGTAGGGTGAGGGGGTCGGTCACATCGACCGCAGCCTTGTTGTCCACCACCCGTACCTGTGCCACCCCCAAGACCATCGGTTGATAGACGAGTGCGTGCCCCTCCGGTTGGCGTCCCCGTAGCGGGACAAAGTATTGCGGCACCTCCGGCGGCAACATGGGCCGCGTGGGCGTCATTCGTGATTCGCCATTCGTCGATCGGAAAGACTCGTCTTGTGACGCGTGACGTTTCACGTTTGACGTTTCACGTTTCTGCGGATCCATCAATTGTTTGATTTGTGTCCGCGTGAGCGGCCCGCGCAGATAGGACAGCGTCCATCGGGTCTGGAAAACTTCCGGCGCATCTTCATGCACATTATTCAGCAGGAACACTCGGTTCCCAAGCCCCGCAAGAATTTGCTCCATCTGTCGGCGATCGAATTTCTTGCCGCTGCTGGCCGCCGCGCCCTCCAACCCTTCCATCACGCGCGCCTTGTCGCGCTCCGTCTGCAACCGACCGATGAACCAGGTACCGGTATTGGCCAGGCCTTTGTAGTCAAGATCGACCGGGTTTTGCGTGGCCAGCACCACACCCAACCCGAACGCGCGCGCCTGCTTGAGCAAGGTAAGCAAGGGAGCTTTGGACGGCGGATTGGCGACCGGCGGGAAGTAGCCGAAAATCTCATCCATATAGAGAATAGCCCGCAGGCTCGTGGTGCCGGATTGGCCGCGGACCCACCCCAACGTCTGGTTCAGAAGCAGGGAGACAAAGAACATGCGCTCGGCATCGGTCAAATGGGCGATCGAAAAAATGGCGATGCGGGGTTTGCCCGAGGGGCCGTAGAGCATACGCCCGACATCCAACGCCTCCCCTTCCATCCAGGCGGCGAAACCCGGCGCGGCCAGCAGGTTGTTCATCTGCATGGCCAGGGCGAATCGTTCCTTCGAGGGGAAGAACGACTCCACATCGAGCACACCCACCTTCGTCATGGGAGGCGTTTGGATCTGATGAATGAGCGCGGGCAGATCGAGATCCCGTCCCGCTCGCCAGGCGCTGTCGAGAATCGACGATAGCAGAATGTGCTCGCGGCTCTTGATCGGATCGGCCTCGACGCCGATCAAGCCCAACAGGCTGGTCACGGTCGTGCCGACGCGCTCGCGGAGGAGTTCGGCATCGTCGAGCAATTCTGCCGATGGAGCGGCGAAGGATTTCAGAATCGACACCGGAAGACCGGCGTTGCTTCCGGGTGTGTACACCGCGAAGTCCGCCGCATCGCGCAACTTCTTGATACGCTCGCCGCTCTGGCCCCAGTCGCCAAGCCCCTTCTGCCACAGGGTCGCCTGCTGCGCGGCGAAGTCGGCGGCGGACAAGCCCTTCTTGCGGGCGTCGTCTTCATTAATCCACGGCGCGAAATCTTCGCCGCGAAGCTGAGGAAAGGTGAGCAGAAGATTGGCGAGATCGCCCTTCGGATCAATGACGATGGCCGGGATGCCGTCGATGGCCGCTTCTTCCAGTAAACCGACACAGAGACCGGTCTTGCCGCTTCCCGTCATACCGACGCAGACCGCGTGAGTGACCAGATCCTTCGAATCGTAGAGCAGCCAGCCGGGCTTGGCCTGTTTGGCGGCAAGATCATAAGGCCGCCCGAGATAAAACACGCCGAGCTTTTCGAACTCGGCTGCGTCGTCCGTCGATGAGCCGGTACCGGTCGTGGTCTGTTTTTTCTTCGGCGGCATAATTCCCCGCAATGGAGATGAAGAGCACCAATTCGAATCGACCGAATTCGACGGGCATTCTAGTAAGCACAGGCCGCGACTGCAAGCCCGCGGGCACAGTCGACCGGTGCGATCTTGCGGTGCGATTACGTACCGACTACTTGCGAAATGAAATCGACACAGGCACTATGCGCCCCGATGTATCGTCGATGGATCTTATCCCTCGTGATCGCCGTCTGCGCGGTCCCGGGACTCGCCCTGGCCGAAGCGCCCCCGCATAGCGTCCACTGGGGCGCCATCGCCTTCCCCGATCACGACCCTACCTTGACCTTGAGCGCCGCACTCCTGGATCGGTTTACCGAGTTCGACGGGGAAGGCAGGCGCTACAACGATATGCGGGAAACCATGGGGTTGAATTTCTTCACCTTGAGCTGGACCAAGCCCCTGGCCCAATTGCCGGGATGGAATCTCAATCTCACGGCAGGCGGCGGACCCACGCGCGACGGGCCGAGCCGGTTTCTTCAAAACGATGTGGTGCACAAGTTTCGAGGGCTCACCGAAGTCCCGGTCGGGAACAAACGCGAAGCGAACGACTTCATGCTCAGCGGGTCGCTGACCCGCTGGTTCAGTCTCTTGGGATCGAACGATGCGTTCTTTGCCGGTCTGGGTGGCGCCGGTGGGTCGTTGTATTATGAACCCTATGTGCAGGCAGGATTTCGCCGGTTGGCCCTCTTCGCTCCGGTACCGCTGCTAGGCGACTACCTTCGCGTTTCAGCCCTCGCGCGATACGGCCGTCCGTTCAGCGGTGCCGCGTTTCACCAGGTCGCGCCACAGTCCTACATGGCTCAGGGCTCTGTCGGCCTCGGGAACTATCGGCACTGGGCCGACTCGACTCCATGGGAAATCGAACTGGCGGTGACCGTCGATTCAGGTCTGTTCGTAGATCATCGGGGGGATGCGTTGGAAGAACGATTCGTCTCAGTCGCGGTGCGCTACTCGGCCTTCACGTTCGAAACCTGGAACGATCTCATCAACCAGAAAGACTACGGCCCGACCTTCGGCGCCAGACTGACGCTGGATTTGCTGTATATGTACGACCGTTGGTTCAAGTAGAAGACCAGGACCTCAGCCATTCGGGCGGACAAAACAGGAGGGATTCGGTCCCGCGCTCCTGCCCTCAGGAGTCTCACACTGACTCCTCAGGCACAGACAACCTGTCCGCCCGCAAGCCAATCTCCTCTGCATAGCCTGGTTACTTGAGAATGCCCAGAAACCATAAGAGGACCAGCAGGCTTGCCGGAACTCCGAGTAACCAGAGGATAAATCCTTTTCCCATCGTTCCCATACATTCCTCCCGACCAACCGCAGATTATGGTAATAGCGACGCTGCCACCAGCTCACGATTCAGAGCGCTGACCATCTTCAGATGCGCTGTGCGATCTTCCTCCAGGGCCGCCGCAAATAAGTCGGCGTGTTTGCGCTGCAGCACCTGCCCGAACTCCCCTTGTCTGGCGGCCGGAATTTCGTACAGCGAGGCCAAGGCACTCACGTACTGGCCCCCACCAGCCGCAGCCTCCTGACGGAGGTTCTCGTACGCCACCCCTGCAAAGAGATTGATCTTCTGCTCTTTCAGCACCATGCCGTCCGCTGAAAAGAGCCCATTGGGGCTCGTGCTGGAGAAGAAATTGACGGTCGTGTCGACCGTAGCTTTCGTTGTGTTACAGCCCCCGACCATGAAGCCGGCTGCCACAACACACAGGCCCAATCCCAGGTTTTTCATTGATGTTGCTGTCTTCATACGCCTCCTTCTCGGGGCTGTCAGCGTGAGATCATTTCCCAATCCAGCCTTCTACTCACGTTGTAACCGATAACCATTCGGGGAGACCCTAGTCATTACCCTGGAGAGAGGGAAGAAAGGCGCTAGCAAATCCGCCAACGCTGGCGCCCGTCAGAGCGAGAACCGAGGCTACGCGGGGAAATTCGTCGAGGCGTCAAAGGATCGGGGGAGTAGGAAGAATTTGAAAGCGCTGTCGAATGACCGCGATCACCATTCCTTAAAGACAAAAAACACGGCGCCGATCATCATGCCCAACCCAACCAAATAGTTCCACTTCAGCTCTTCTTTCAGATACAGGACTGAGAAGACGCAGAACACGATCAGGGTAATGACCTCCTGAATCGTCTTGAGCTGCGCCGCAGTGAATTCATAGTGGCCGATCCTATTCGCCGGCACCTGGAAACAATACTCCACGAACGCGATCCCCCAACTCGCGAGAATCGCCAGCCACAGCGGCGACTCTTTGTACTTGAGATGCCCGTACCAGGCGAAGGTCATAAAGATGTTGGAGATGGTGAGTAGAAGGATCGTATGCATAGACTGCCTCTCTCTTTTTTTATTTCCCAGCTCTTGTAACGGGACTTAAACACTACACGAGTACGGAGGGGTTCCAAATTGGGAGTGAACTCACGGGCAAGCAATATCAAACTTCAATGCACAAACCAGCTGCGGAAGCTGTCGTTCCTGCCTCTAGATATCGGGACGATAATCGCTTTTTAGATAGTCTCTCGCAACCGAGAATAAAGAGACGTTGTATTCTGCAGCGGACTTCCTGGCTTCTTTCGTAAAGTCAAAGAGGCTTGCAAGGACAACCTCATCAGCATTTGGCC
>Ga0208460_10000325_pt1 | contig 34232 bp, 29 predicted proteins | sample AD_STIC10_MetaG_FD_184436 | JGI IMG/M metagenome (GOLD analysis project Ga0208460, IMG submission 184436) | Active sludge microbial communities of municipal wastewater-treating anaerobic digesters from USA - AD_STIC10_MetaG (SPAdes) (version 2) | ecosystem: Engineered > Bioreactor > Anaerobic >... | reverse complement strand
GGCTTCGAGCCAACGCAACCACCACGCCTGGATGCGCCGGTCGGCGCCAATCGTCCGACGAAATCACGTCCACCCCAACATGCGCGTCGACCGCATGCCCAGCAGAACCGCAGCAACGGCGAACACGCGGCAGGCAACCGCAAGCGTCGCGGCCAACACACGAAACCGGCCTCGCGAAACATCTGAGCCAAACCATCGCAGAACGCGCCGCGCGCTTCGGATCCTGCAAAAAATAACGGGTGGCCGGATTGCTCCGGCCACCCAGGTTCAGATCGTCAACGCAATCGCGCGATCAGGGAGTGAAGCTGGTGCTCAGTGTCACCCCGGAGAACGCCGAGTACGCCCGCACACGCACGTAGTAGGTTCCCGCAGTCGGTGCCGCAAACGTGCAGGTTTCGTTGTTGCCGCTCAGGTACGGACGGCAGTTGTAGCTGGTTGTCGTCGGAGCGGCACCCAGTCGCACATACATGTCCGCATCACCCGTGCCACCGGCAATGGTGAACTTCAGGTTGGTCGCACCGGCCGGCACCACCAGCGTGTAGGTCGAGGTCCAGTTGTTCCTCGACGCAGACAATCCGCTCACCTGCGAGCCATTGCACAGCACCGTGCCGGACGGCGTGCAGCCGCCACCGCCGGTGGAATAACTTCCGGTGAGGCTCATGCCACTGAAGCTGGAGTAGGCATGCATCATCACGTAGTAGGTACCCGCCTGTGCACTGGAGATATTGCACGTCTCGGAGTTGCCGCTGGCCCATGAACGACAGTCGTAGTTCGACGTGGTCGGAGCAGATCCGAACTTGACGTACATGTCGCCATCGCCGCTGCCACCGGAACTGGTGAACTTGAGCCCGGAAGCACCCGCCGGCACCTGCAGTGTGTAGACCAACTGGTTGCCGGTGGTTGCCGACAGACCGGTTACGGTCACGCCATTTTCCAGCACGTTGCCGCCGCCACCACCACTGCTCACCGTGACCGACTTGCTGGTCGAGGCGGTGGCACCATCATCGTCGGTTACGGTCAGGCTTACCGTGTAGGTTCCTGCCGACGCGTAGGTGTGGCTCGGATTGGTCGCAGTCGAGGTGCTGCCGTCACCGAAGTTCCAGGAACGCGAAGCGATGGAGCCATCACTGTCGCTGGAGGAGTCGGTGAAATTGGCGGTCAGCGCACTGGTCGTGAAGCTGAAGTTCGCCGTCGGAGCATTGTTGCTGGGAATCGTGTAGCTACCCGTCAGGGAAACGCCCGAGAAGGAAGAATACGCCTTTATGCGCACATGGTAGGTGCCGACCTGGGCAGTCGTGATCGGGCAGGACTCGGAATTGCCACTCTTGTACGGACGGCAATCGTAGCTCGTGTCGGTGGGCGCGCTGCCGAACTTCACGTACATGTCGGCATCACCGGTGCCGCCGGACATGACAAAGTTGAGACCCGTAGCGCCTGCCGGAACATCCAGCGTGTAGTTGACCGAGTTGCCCGTGGTCGCATTGATCCCGGTCACGGTGACGCCGTTGGTCAAGGGGCCACCGGTGCTGCCGCCACCACCGCCGCCACCGCCACAGGACACACCCACTCCGTTGAACGCTGCGGTGACCGCTGCGGCACTCAAACCGAGATCGGTTGCCGCAGTCTGCACGCCGCAGGCACCTTCATTGAAGGTGCTGTTGGGTGTCCAGTACAGGTCATTGGCGCGCGCGAACACCTTGAACGCGTTGGGTGTCGTCCAGCCCGAAGACGTCGCCAGCAAGTAGAACGCCTTGTTGTACACGCCCGAGGAGTAGTGCACATCCAACGAGCCGGTGTAGTCGGCAGCGTTGTCGATCGACGCACCATCCTGTGGCGGATTGTTCATGTAGCGCAGGGCACCGGATCCCTTGAAGATTTCCGCACCGACCAGCCAGTCGTTGCTGCCGTGCATGTAGAACTCGGCGGCTTCGCCGGCCATGTCCGAGTACGCCTCGTTCATGCCACCGGACATGCCCGAATAGACCAGGCCGGAATTCTGCTCGGTGAAGCCATGGCTGACTTCATGCGCCGAAACATCGAGGCTGACCAGCGGATAGAACGTGCTGGCGCCATCGCCGAATGTCATCGCGCTGCCATCCCAAAACGCATTTTCGTAGCCGCTCTGGTAGTGCACCTTCATCATCAACTGGAAGGACAGCGGTGCTGCGCCGTGATAGTCCTGATACATGTTGTAGATGACGCCGCCGAAGTAATGGGCGTCGTTCAACGGCGAATACGCACCATTGATGGCCTTTACCGTGTTGCGCGGACAGGTGTAGGAAAACGCCGTCGTGCTGGTGTTGCTGTTGGAGTTGTTGAGGTTGACGGTCTTGACGTTGGTGTTGTTCATGGTGCAGGTGCTGCCGCTCTGCGCCACGTCCAGATAGCCGAAGTTGGTGCCGTACTCGTACTGGCCCGTCTTCGCGTTGCCGCCGGGACCGGTTCCGATCTGCGCAGTGGCCAGGCCATCCCATTGCTTGAGCACGAGACCCGTCTGCGCGTCGATGATCACGAAAGGCCGCATCGGATCGACTGCCTTCTTGCGTGCAGCGGCGCCGACACCGTTCTTGCCTTCGGCAAAAAACGAAACCACGAACGCCAGATGCGCGCGGCCATTGTCGCCGACGTAAATCATTTGCGTGTTGGACTCATTGCGCGTCTGCATCGATGCGCGCTTGCTGCCCAAGGCCACGTTCTTGGCGGTTTCCAGGGCCTCGCGCGAGGCAATCAACGGTGCGCGCTCGGGAATATCGAGGGCAAGATCGCCGATCACGTGGCCAAACAGGTTCTTCACCGCGCCGGAGGCGTCGTCGGAAACGATGACATGTTCGCCCCACACCGGAATGCCACGAAACATCTGCTGGTAACGGTAATGCGTGGTGCCGTCGGCATCCCGCTTGACCTTGATTGCACTCAGCGAGGACTCGTTGTCGAGACCGAGCATTTCCGCGTGCCGTTCACTGGCACTCAAGGACACCCCGACGTTGGCAGTTGCCACCGCATAGCGGGCATTGAGCTGTGCAACATCCTGCTGATGAAGATCGGAACGCGTTGCCGCTGCCGCGGAGTTTGCCAGCATGCCCAGAGCAATCGGCAACAACGCGCAGTTCACTGCGCGATACAGTTTGGATTTGGTCACGGATAGATTCCCAAGAGTAGTAATCGAACGCCGTCGAGACGGCCGTGAAAACCGCACTTATTCCGGAATCGAAGGCCGCAGCGCCGAGTCGAGCCGTTGGCCCGAACTTGGCCCCATGAAACACTGCGGAATCCCCGGATTGCGTCCCAGACCCCCAATGGCCATGAGCGCGCCGGGCAAACTAGCAACCTTGTGCTCGAATGTAATGACGCGTCGCAATGCCTGATGCCGGCGAAAACCATCCGCTCAAATGATGAGAATCAATCCGCCTCCCGCCGGATCAATTGTCGTGAAAACCTTTGGTTATGCGCCTAACCTCGGATGGCTCATCACGATCAAAACCCATCACCCGAACCAAACGTTTCGCAGCGCAACATTCCCGAACTGACATTTCCGGTCAGAAAGTGCCGATTTTGGCGTTTTCGCGAAGGACATGCCCCCGATCTCAGCAGCGAGCGAAAGGTGCCAAGGAAACTCTGATCAACCACAATTTTCGTCACCCCGGCATACGCCGGGGTCCATTTTGCCCTTGATTCCATTGGAACAAGATCAAGATGGGTTCCGGCTTGACCAGCCATTCGGCTGTTGTAAAGCGCCTCGCCGGAATGACGAGCAAAATCAGAGTTTCCCTAAGGGTCTCGAACCCGGACGGCGGAACACAGCTGCTCCAGATCCGTGAGCGGCCCAGCCGCGGCCGCCGGTCCGCAGCCAGGACATTGCGGATCACGCGGCAAGCCCAACTCGTGGAATCGCGCCGTCAACGCGTCCTGACAGAGCAAGCGTCCGATCAAGGGCTGCCCGATGCCGAGCAGGAGCTTGATCGCCTCGGTGGCCTGCAGCAGGCCGATGATTCCCGGCAACACGCCCAGCACGCCGGCCTCGCTGCAGTTGGGTGCATCGGAGGCATCCGGCGGCTGCGGAAACAGGCAGCGGTAACACGGCGACGCCGGATCGCGTGGATCAAATACGCTCACCTGCCCGCTGAACCGGTGAACGGCACCGTAGACGAGGGGAAGATTCAAGCGGCGACTGACTGAATTGAGCAGGTAGCGGGTCGGGAAATTGTCAGCCCCATCGATGACAAGATCGCTGCCTTCGAGCAACTCCAGCGCGTTCGATGCCTGCAGGCGGGCCTCGAACGTTTCGATGCAAACGCCGGGATTGAGCGCGCCCAGGGTCAGGCGCGCAGACTCGGCCTTGTTCATGCCGACGCGTGCCTCGCTGTGCAGCACCTGGCGTTGCAGGTTGGAACGCTCAACCCGATCATCATCGATCACGCGCAGCGTGCCGACGCCGGCCGCAGCCAGATACAGCGCGGCTGGGGAGCCCAGGCCACCCGCTCCGATCAGCGCAATCCGCGCAGCCGACAACTTCTTCTGACCGGCAATCCCTACTTCCGGCAGGACCAGATGCCGCGCGTAGCGCTCAGCCGAATCCGCATCCAGTTCGCCGTATTCAACAGGCAATGCTTCGTTGCGCCAGCGATTGAACCCACCGCGCACGGAAACCACCTTTCGGTAACCCAGGGCAAGCAGCGATTCGCGGGCTGCCAGCGAGCGCCTGCCACTGGCACAAAGCAGAATCAGCGGTGAGGAAACATCCGGCACCCGCTTCACGATGTCACGAGCCAGATCAGCCATGGGCATGCCAAGTGCGCCGGGCGCGGTACCGCTGGCACGCTCACCCGCATCGCGCACATCGATCAGGCAAACGCCGTGAGCCTGGAAGTCGATCACCTGTGCCGGATCGATCTCCATTCCGCAGGTTTCGAATGCATCTCCCGGCGCCATCTGCTTGCCTTGACTCAGTCGTGCTGGATCGGAAAAACGCGTACGACCTGACCTGCATCCAGAGTCTGCGCGGACTCGGGAAATTCCACCAGGACATCGGCAGCAAGCATACCGCTGATCATTGCGGAACCTTGCCTGCTCGACACGCGAACATTGAGCGTACCGTCTTCACCGGACTCAAGACTTCCACGCAACATCTCCGTTCTCTGGTGCTGCTTGCGCACGGGCGCGACCAGTCGCGCATTCAACCAGCGCGGATGAAGTTCCCTGTCGCCCTGCAATGCACGCAGCGCCGGACGAACCAGGCTCTGGAACGTCACCAGGCTGGAAACCGGATTCCCTGGCAGACAGAACAGCAAGGCGCCCTCGATCTCGCCAAACAGGAACGGCATGCCGGGTCGCAAGCGCACCTTCCAGAAATGCACCTGCCCCAGCTCGCGCACCAGGCCTGGCAAATGGTCTGCTTCGCCGGCGGAAACACCGCCACTGGTGATCACCACTTCAGATGCGCGGGCGGCATCCAGCAATGCGCATCGCAATTGTTCCCTGTCGTCCGCCACATGCCGGAATGGAAGCCCGTCGGGGCTTTCATCGGCTCGATCCAACTGCGCACCGGCACCACCCAGCAAGGCTGCCAGCCCGAAACCGTTGCTGTTGTAGATCTGCGCGCCGGAGCATGACTGCCCTGGCATCACCAGTTCATCTCCGGTGGAAATGATGCTGGCACGCGGCTGCCGGAATACCCGGACCCGGTCCATTCCGAGACTGGCCAGCAGAGAAGCATGGGTCGCGCGAATGCGTTGGCCACGCCCCACGGCAAGCTGCCCGGCGAGCATTTCCTCGCCGCGCGGGCGAACATTGGAGCCTTGGCGTTCGCCGGCACCGATAACGGCGATATTCGCCTCAACGCGAACGCGCTCCTTGATCACCACCGTGTCCGCACCATTCGGCATGCGTGCGCCGGTCATGATGCGCATGCATTGACCGACACCCAGCACGCGCTGCGTGACATGCCCGGCAAGCAGCGTTTCCATCACCTGGAAACGCGCTTCGCCTTCGCAAGGCAAATCTTCGCCACGCACGGCAAAGCCATCCATGGCGGAATTGTCGAACGCCGGAATGTCATCGCTTGCATGTGCATCTTCGGCAAGCACGCGACCGACAGCCACCTGCAAGGGAATCGTGTCGATGGCCAGTTGCCTGGACTTGCAGATGGAAACCACGCGCTGCTGCGCTTCCTCAAGCGAGAGCGACATCGGAAAATCACTCGATGGCACGCAGGCGCTCCTCGGCAAGCCTGAAATCCAGGGCAGTATTGAGGTTGCTCCAATCTCCGGGCAAGTCCGTGAGATCCACCTGCAAGGTGCCGATCTGAATCTGCCAGCCGGCAACACCGGCATCGCCGGCGAGCTGCGCTGCAGCGCTCTGCGCCAACGAGGTGTCGTACAGCGCAAACAAGGGTTGGCGCTGGCCGCCGACGATAGCCACCGCACTGTCACCACCCGCCACGGCCACCGCTTCGCGCAGCCGTGAAATCCATCCTGTTGGGGGCGTCGGGCAATCAACGGGGACGGTTGCCATCCAGCGCGTCGGGCAAGCGGCCATCGCTGCGGAGATTCCTGCCAGCGGCCCGGCATGTCCGCAAACCGCGTCGCTGATGGTCGTCGCATGACGCCGGTAGTGCGCAAGATTTCGATTGGCCACGATCATCACGCCGGCATGATCTTCCCTGTCGAGAGCTGCCAAGGCCCACTCGATCAACGGCCTTCCCGCCAGCATGGCCAGGCCCTTGTCGATTCCTCCCAGGCGCGAGCCCTGGCCCCCGGCGAGAATGGCGACGGTCGTGTCCGACATGGTCGACTCCGTTTCTGCCTGATTCCGCCTGCGCCCAACGCGTTGCTCAGCGCTTGCCACGCTTGGCGTTGCGGATCATTCGTTGCCGCCGCTTCTGCTGGCCTTCGGTGAGCACGTTCTTGCGCTCCGCATAGGGATTCTCGCCCTCGCGGAAGTCGATGCGGATGGGTGTTCCAACCAGCTTGTAGCGTGCGCGGAAGAAGTTCTCGAGATAGCGCCGATACGACTCCGCAAGATGCTTGGTCCGTGAACCGTGGATCACGATGGTGGGCGGATTGGAGCCACCTGGATGTGCATACTTGAGCTTCGGTGCGTGTCCACGCACCAGTGGTGGCTGGTAGGCGGCATACGCAGACTCCAGCGCGCGGGTCAGGTCCGACGAGGTCAGCTTGCGGTTGGCTGAAGCATGCGCGCGGTTGACCAGCTTCATCAACTCGCTGATGCCGGTTCCGTGCAAGGCGGAAATCGTCACCTGCGGCGCCCACTCGACGAAGGTCAGCTTTCGCTGCAGGGAGTTCGCGCATTGCTCGCGATCGTACTTCTTCAAGCCGTCCCACTTGTTGATGGCGATGACCAGCGCGCGGCCCTGTTCAAGGACCTGGCCAATCAAACCGGCATCCTGGTCGGTGACGCCTTCGTTGGCGTCCAGCAGCATGACCACGACATTCGCCGCATCAATCGATTGCAGGGTCTTGATGACGCTGAATTTCTCCACCGCGTCCTCGATTCGCGAACGGCGCCGCACGCCGGCGGTATCGATGAGCGTGTACTTGTGTCCATCACGCAGCAGCGGCACACGGATGGAATCGCGCGTGGTACCAGCAATATCGGAAACAATCACCCTGTTCTCGCCGAGCAAGCGGTTGACCAGGGTCGACTTGCCAACATTGGGGCGACCGATGATGGCCACGCGGACTCCACCATCGTCCAACGCTTCCTGCGCTTCGTCATCCTGCGCAGGCAACAGTGGCAGAACGGTGTCCAGCAGCTTTTGCGTGCCGTGATTGTGCGAGGCCGCCATCGGCACGGCTGCGGAAACACCAAGCCTTGCAAACTCGGACAGCGACAGGTTTTCGTCCAGGCCATCGGTCTTGTTGACCGCGAGCACGATCTGCTTCGAGTTGCGACGAAGCTTGGCAATGATGGACTGGTCGGTGGGCAGCAGGCCGTCGCGCGCATCCACGACGAAGACCACGAGATCGGCTTCGTCGATGGCCAGCTCCACCTGCCGCGCAGTCGGGCCCGCCAGCCCTTCCTCGCTGTCCGCGAGGCCGCCGGTATCGACCAGCACGAATTTGCGCTCACCGAGGCGACAAACGCCATAGTGCCGATCCCGCGTAACACCCGGAAGATCTGCAACCAGGGCATCGCGGGTTCGGGTCAGCACATTGAACAGGGTCGATTTGCCGACGTTCGGACGACCGACCAGGGCGACAACGGGAAGCATCCCGGGGGCTCCGCAAAAAGTAGGGTCAAATGTCGATTGGCAACACGCGTTCGCAACAAAACGGATGCGCGTGCTTGCCGATTTACGTTTGCGCCAGGTTGCCGGGGGAAACTCCCCCGACGTTCATTCGGAACGGAATGCGCCGATGTTGCCGGCGACATCCTCGACAAAGACTACATCGCCGGCAACGACAGGGGTGCCTTCGATGGGCTTCTTGCCGAGTTTCTCGCGCGCCGCGAAGCTTCCGTCGGCAATGTTCAACCAATGCACATAGCCTTCCAGGTCACCGACCACCACGTAACCACCCACGACCGCCGGCCCGCTCAACCAACGATTGAGCAGCCCATCCTGCTTCCACAGATTGGCACCATTCTGGCGATCGAATGCGAGCACGTTTCCTTCCGCATCACTGACCACCACCGAGGCTGGACCGACCGCAACGCCGGCATAGCTGGACAAGTCCCGATTCCAGATGAGACTGCCATTCGACGCATCCAGGGCGGCAATCTGGCCGCGATAGGCGGCTGCGAACAGCACACCTCCGTCAAGCACGATGGCGCCATCGGCGTCTGCCAATCGCTCCACCTCCGTGCGCCCTTCCGCAACCGACAGCGACTGGTTCCAGACGGGTGCGCCATCGGCCGCCTGCACGGCAACCAGGCGTCCGCTGTCGTAGCCATTGATGACCAGGCCGCCATCAATCAACGGCGTCGAGTTTCCACGCAGGCTGAGAACGGGTACCGCCTGCTCATAGACCCAGCGTCGCTCGCCATCGACAGGATTGAATCCGTAGAGACGTCCGTCCTGCGAACGGACCACGACCAGATCCGCTGCGACTGCCGGTGCGGTAATCACTTCGGAGTCGATCAGGGCTTGCCAGCGCTCGCTGCCATCCTGCGCCGAATACGCCTTGACTCGACCGTCCAGGGTACCTACGACAACCAGATCACCATTGCTCGCGGGACCTCCGCTGAATGGCATTTTCTTCTCGTCGATGGACCACAACCTGCGTCCATTGCCTGCGTCGAGGACCTGCAGCTTGCCGTCGACGCTGGCGACATACACGCGATCACCATTCACCGCGGGCTGCATGCGTGCGCCGGACTTCCCGGCACCCTTGCCTATCGAGGCCGTCCACAAGCGGGTTACGGTTGCGGTGGGCGCAAACTCGACCAGCTCCGTCGGTTTGGCGACGTTGTCCTTCTTGCCGAGATTTTTGATCCAGTTGCAGCCGCCCAGCACAATTGAAACAGCGGCTACGGCAAGGAGCGCTCGCTTCATGATTTCTGCTTCTCCGCTGAGGCTGGCAGGTTGCCGAGCTTCATTTCCAATAGATTGCGCTCCGACGACATGCCATCCAGGTGGCTCAAGGCCTCTTCGTAGGCGGCGCGCGCATCCTCTTGGCGCCCCAGTTTCAGCAACACATCACCACGCAGTTCGCTGGCCATCGACGGAAAGTCGGCCTTGGCCACCCGATCCAGTTGCGCCAGTGCGGCATCGGCCTTGTCACGCGCGAGTTCGACTCGCGCCATGCGCAGCGCGATCAGTGACTTGATGGTTGGATCTTGCGCAGCCGAATCTGCCCAGGCCAGGTGTCCGGCCACCGAATCCCATTCGTTCTTGGTCGCCGCCAACTCTGCCTGGCGCAGCGCAGCCAGCACGGCATAGGGACTCTTGGGAAAATCCTTGCGCAAGGTGCCAGCAATGGCTTCGACCTGGTCCGGCTTGTCTGCATTTATCGCTTCCACCAGAGACGAATAGGTGGTGGATGCCTCGCCCTGGGTTTGCAGTTGACGCGCCTTCCATTGCTGGAAGCCGAAAATCAGCAGCAATCCGATCGTGATTCCAATGAGAATGGACATGGCATTGGCGCGCACCCACTTGCGCACCAACTCACCTTGCTCATGTTCGTCCAGAACTTCAAAAGCCATAGTTTGTTTTCACCGAATGGGGCACCGTCATTGAAGAATGTCCGGCTGTGCGACGGACACGGCGCAAGGGGCGCTAGGGTAGCAGGAAATGACCCGCGGCCTGTAAAAAATCCGGTGGCTGCAGCCCGCGATCAGGACTCGATGCGACTGACCAGCACCCCTTCTGCGAAGATGCGCAGATGGGCAACATTGGCGCGGCGGTAGGGAGCCAGGTCCACGAGCTTTCCGTCTGCGGTGATTTGCGCACCCTCGGCGTTGCCGATGCGCACAAGAATGACACCGTCACTGGAGTAGCTGCGCTCCGAGCCCGCTTCAAGCAGCGCGTACTCAAGCTTTTCGCCGGCCGCCGTACTTACCTCGACCCAACTTGCCTGATTCAACTTGAGGGTCAATGAATGTCGTGCCGGGGAGCTGGCCATCGTGATCGGCGGAAGTGCGGGCTGCACTGTGGCAAACGGAGCCATGGAAGCCACGATAGGCGATTGCGCGTCCTCCTGGACCTGCGGCTGCATCGCCAGCGCCTGCACTGGCGAATCCGCCCCGGCCATGCCCGTACTGGCGGCCGGCGTGGCGGTCGAATTCGCAGGCTCGGTTCTGGACTGTGCGGCAACCACCTCCAATGGCAGCTTGAGCGGAACGTCTGCGCCATCAAGCATCACGGTGCGCGCCAGGTTCTGTTCGAGTCCGCCGTGTGTGGCCAGCCAGACGGCCGGGCCGATCACCAGGGCGGTGAGGATGAGATACGTTGCACTGACCGAGTAGCGGTCGAGCATGTAGCGCGAACGCGAAACGGTTCCCGTGGAAACCAGGGGAGTCTGTTCGCCATTGCGCTCGACCACTGGCTCAACCATCGCCAGCGGCAGGCCCAGCAGGCGCGCATAGCTGCTCAGGTAACCACGCAGGTAAACGGCGTGGGCGATGCCGTTGTAGTCGTCGCGCTCGATGCGCTTCACCAGGCTGATCTGCAGCTTGAGTCGGGAAGCCACTTCCTCGCAACTCCAGCCGCGACGCTCGCGCTCGATGCGCAGCCGCTCTCCGATCGAGGGTTCGGTCGACAGGCCATCGTCCGACGATTCCAGCCGAATCTCCGCAACCTGCGGCAATTCGGAGGTCGCCTGGGGCAGATCGCGCAGTTCCTGCGGATCGACGGGGGAAATGATCACTGACTTGCTCTCCGAATCTGCCAAAAGGTCGAATTGTCCGGCTTCTACGGCCTTTCCAACGCGGCGCCTGAATTGTCTTTTTTGTCGTTTCACGACAGGACTCCCGTATCCAGTCGATCAGGACGCGCCTGGAGTATCCAGGGATCGCGCCTGTTCCGAATCAGGGAACTTGTCACGCAAGCGGCGGGTGTAATCCTGCGCCGTTTTGCCATTGCCAAGCCGCAACTCGATGTTTCTTCCCAGCAGCAAGGCATCCGCGCTTTGCTGACCGACTCCTTCATAGCGCTGGATGAACGCCCGTGCGCGAAAGAAATCTCCCTTGAGGTACAAAACCGATGCCATCTGGAACAAGGCTTCGGCGTTGTCCGGCTCCCTCTCCAAGGCGCTGCGCAGGTCACGTTCGGCAACATCAAGCTTGCCGCCCTTGATCGCACATGTACCGGAATTGGTCAAGGCCACGGCGGGCGTTTGATAGAACGGATCTGCGACGGCGCGCTCAAAATACGCAGCCGACTCGCTGTAACGACCCAATTTGCACAGGAAGGCACCGTAGTTGTTGTTCTCGTTGCCGGCCTTGGGCCGCAATTCGGCAGCTCGCCGATAGTGTTCTTCGGCCTTGTCGTTCTGGCCGATGCGCGCATACAGGACCGCGATCACGGTATGGGCATCGGCGTGGTTGCTGTCAGCCGCCAAGGCCTTGTTGAGATTCTCGAGCGCCGATTCGAGCTTGCCCTGGGCGAGGTACTTCTGCCCGAGGTCGGTATACAAGGCCGCGGCCTTCGCCTTCGGGTTTTCCGGATCCAGTTCCTTTGCCTGGCGCACCGAACTGTTGCCACCGCCTGCCGCGCATCCGGCAACCAGGACAAGCACCAGCAACCAGCATGTGAGCCGCTCAAGCTGCATTCGAGACACCCTCCTCGATCTTCTTGCGGAATTCGGCTTGCCGCCGGGTGCGGTCCATGACCTGTCCCTTCAGCTGGCCACACGCAGCATCGATGTCGTCGCCGCGCGTGCGCCTGACCATGGTGAGCACGCCGGCGTCGATGAGGATCGACTGGAACTGGCGGATCACGGATTCGTCGGAACGCTCGAACCGCGTACCCGGAAACGGATTGAACGGAATCAGGTTGATCTTGCTTGGCACCTTGCGCACGAGCCTGACCAGTTGCCGGGCCAGTTCCGGGGTGTCGTTGACCCCCTTCATCATGGTGTACTCGAAAGTCACCGTGGTGCGCGGGCGGCGCTGGGTGTAGCGAACGCAGGCATCCATGAGCTGCGCTATCGGATACTTCTTGTTGAGCGGAACCAGCTGCGTGCGCAATTCATCATTGGGCGCGTGCAGGGACACGGCCAGCGACACGTCACTTTCCTCGGAAAGCCGATCAATCATCGGCACGAGTCCGGCCGTCGACAGCGTCACGCGCTTGTTGGCGAGGCCGAAACCGAGGTCATCGCGCATGATGCTCATGGCGCGCACGACGTTGTCGAAATTGAGCAGCGGCTCGCCCATGCCCATCATCACCACGTTGGTGAGCTTGCGCTGGTGATGGGGAACGTTGCCAAGGTGCTTGGCCGCAACCCAGACCTGGCCAATGATCTCGGCGGTCGAAAGGTTGCGGTTGAAGCCTTGGGTCGCGGTTGAACAGAACTGGCAATTGAGGCCACAACCGACCTGCGATGACACGCACAAGGTGCCGCGCGAACTTTCCGGGATGAACACCGCCTCGATGGCATTGCCGGCATCCATGCCGAGCAACCACTTGTGCGTGCCGTCGGTGGACTGCTTCTCGAACAACACGTTTGGCGGCACCACCTCGGCCAGCCCCTGCAGCTTGGCGCACAGGGTCTTGCCGATGTCCGTCATCTGCGTGAATTCGGTGACGTGCCGGTGGTACATCCATTTCATGACCTGGTCCGCCCGGTACGGCTTTTCGCCAGCCTGCGCAAACCACTCGCGCAATGCCTGGCGATCAAGGCCGAACAGGTTGGTTCTGGTCAGGGGTGTATCCATTGGTTCAGCGCGAGGTGACTTCGGAACTGGCGAAGAAGTAGGCAATTTCCGCTTGCGCGGTTTCCGCCGCATCCGAACCATGCACGGCATTGGCATCGATGGAATCGGCGAAGTCGGCGCGTATGGTTCCAGCGGCCGCCCTCTTCGGATCGGTTGCGCCCATCAAATCACGATGTGCAGAAATCGCATTTTCTCCTTCGAGCACCTGGATGATGACCGGGCCGGAGATCATGAATTCAACCAGCGCCTTGAAGAACGGGCGCTCGCGGTGAACCGCATAGAAACCTTCTGCTTCGCGTTGCGACAACTGCTTCATGCGCGCGGCAACGATCTTGAGACCTGCCTTTTCGAATCGCGCATAGATTTGTCCGATCACGTTCTTGGCAACCGCATCGGGCTTGATAATGGAAAGGGTGCGCTCCAGCGCCATCGTTGTAGAACCTTCTTGGTAGGGGAATACAGGGGTGACATGGGACCGGGCGAGACCGCAAACCCACGATTTTCCGGATAGTTAGCGCACTATCCGGTCGTGCATTCTAGCCAATTTCTGCGGCGCTTGGCACCCCTTGGCGCGTGTTTTCGTGGCACTGCGCGCATTGCCGGGGCGACCTCGCCGGCTTATGATTCAAACAAGTGTTTGGTTTTTTTGCACCGCTGCGGATTGCGCACTTGAACTCGACCCCGTTTTCGACAAAGGAACGCATCCTCGGCGCCGCCGAGGAACTGTTTGCCCGCAACGGCTTTGCCGGCGCATCGCTGCGCGAGCTGACGGCAAGCGCCAAGGTCAACCTAGCTGCGGTCAACTACCACTTCGGATCCAAGGACAACCTCATCAACGAGGTGTTCCGCCGCCGCCTCGATGAACTGAGCACGCACCGCCTGGAAGCGCTCCAGGCGGCTCGCGACAAGGCCAAATCGACGCTTGAAGACATCCTCGCAGCCTTCATCCATCCGGCCTTGGCACTCTCCGTGGACAAGCCCGGAGGGGCCACCTTCGTGCGCGTCCTGGCCCGAGCCTACGCCGAGCACAATGAGCGCCTGCGCAAGTTCCTGTCCGAGAACTACGGTCATGTGCTCAAGGAGTTCGCGGCCGCCATCAGCGCCGAATTGCCCCATCTGGACAAGGAAGAGCTGTATTGGCGCATCGACATCATTGCCGGCGCCCTGACCTACGCCATGGCCGATTTCGGCGTGATCAAGCGGCGCGGATCGATGTCGGAGAAAGTGCATCGCGAACGTGCCGCAGAACACCTGATCCGCTTCGCAGCTGCCGGCTTGCGTGCGGACTGAGCTTGAAATTCCACGCCGGATCGGCCCCAACCCGATGCCAGGCAGCCCTTTCGATCACGCTTCAACCTGCCACGAGGTAATCCATGAACCCTTCCCCCTTTCGTATCCGCAAGGTCGCCGTGCTCGGTGCCGGCGTCATGGGTGCGCAGATTGCCGCCCACCTGACCAACGCCGACGTGGAAACCCTCCTGTTCGATCTTCCGGCGAAGGAAGGCCCGAAAAGCGGCATTGCAATCAAGGCGATTGCCGGCCTGGCCAAGCTCTCACCCGCCCCGCTGGCGGAGTCCGGGCGCGGCAACGCCATTACCCCGGCCAACTACGACGAGCATCTGGAGTGGCTGCGTGGCTGCGACCTGATCATCGAAGCGATTGCCGAACGCCTCGACTGGAAGCTCGATCTTTACAAGAAGATTGCACCGTATGTGTCTGATTCTGCTTTTGTTGCCAGCAATACCTCAGGTCTTTCCATCAATGCCCTGGCGGAAGCCTTGCCGGCAGCCATGCGGCCCCGATTCTCCGGCATCCACTTCTTCAACCCGCCGCGCTACATGCATCTGGTCGAGTTGATTCCGGACCGCAGCACCGACCCAACCCTGCTGGCCGGCCTTGAAGCATTCCTGACCACCACCCTCGGCAAGGGCGTGGTGTATGCCAAGGACACGCCGAACTTCATCGGCAACCGCATCGGCGTGTTCTCGATCCTCGCCACCATGCACCACACCGAACAATTCAAACTCGGATTCGACGCGGTCGACGCCCTTACCGGCCCCGCCATCGGGCGCCCCAAGAGTGCCACCTACCGCACTTCGGACGTGGTTGGCCTCGACACCATGGCGCATGTCATCAAGACCATGGATGACACCCTGCCCAACGATCCCTGGCACCGCTACTTCAAGGCACCCGCCTGGCTCAGCGCACTCATCGAAAAGGGCGCGCTGGGACAAAAGACCGGCGCCGGCTTTTTCCGCAAGGCCGGCAAGGAAATCCAGGTACTGGACCTGGGCCAGCAGGACTATCGGCCAGCCAGCCAGGGCGCGAGCGAGGAAGTGGCGAAGATCCTGGCGTTGCGCAATCCCGCCGAAAAATTTGCCGCCCTGCGCGCCAGCGCGGATGCGCAGGCCCAGTTCTTGTGGGCCATGTTCCGCGACCTGTTCCACTACACCGCGTTTCACCTGGCCGACATTGCCGATTCCGCGCGCCACGTGGATCTGGCCATCCGCTGGGGCTACGGCTGGAAGTTGGGCCCGTTCGAGACCTGGCAGGCATCCGGCTGGAAGGAGATCGCCGGCTGGATTGCCGAAGACATCAAGGCCGGCAAGGCCATGAGTGACGTGCCCCTGCCCGCCTGGGTCAGCGATGGCCGCGAGGGCGTTCACGGCAAGGATGGCTCCTGGTCACCCAGCCTGGGCAGGAACCTGCCGCGCCCGGATGCCCCGGTCTATCGCCGCCAGTTGTTCCCTGATCCGCTGCTCGGCGAATCCTTGGACACCGGCACCACGGTCTGGGAAAACGAGGGCGTGCGGCTGTGGCATCAGGGCGATGACATCGGCATCGTCTCCTTCAAGACCAAGATGAACACGATCAACGACGCCGTGCTCGATGGCCTGCAGCATTGCATTGGCCTGGCCGAGCAACAGTTCCGTGGCCTGGTGATCTGGCAGAGCGGCGAGCCGTTTTCCGCCGGAGCCGATCTCAAGGGTGCGCTGAGCCAACTTCAGCAAGGCCAGATCACCGAGTTCGATGCCATGGTCGCCAACTTCCAGGCCACCAGCATGCGCATCAAGTATTCGTTGGTACCGGTCGTCGCCGCCGTGCGCGGCATGGCCTTTGGCGGTGGCTGCGAGTTTCAGATGCATTCGGCGCGCACCGTAGCTGCGCTGGAAAGCTACATTGGCCTGGTCGAAGCCGGTGTGGGCCTGTTGCCGGCCGGCGGCGGCCTCAAGGAAGTCGCCCTGCGCGCTGCGCGCAGCAGCATCGACGGCGATCCGTTCAACGCCATCAAGAAAATGTTCGAAACCATTGCCATGGGCAAGGTCTCCGGCAGCGCGCTGGAAGCCAAACAACTGGGCTTGTTGCGCGCCGATGACGTGATCGTGTTCAACAGTTTCGAGTTGCTGCATGTGGCCAAACAGGTCGCCCGTTCAATGGCCGAATGCGGATGGCGCCCGCCCTTGCCGGCGCGCGACATCACCGTGGCCGGCGACGTCGGTACGGCTTCGCTGAAGATGATGCTGGTCAACATGCTCGAGGGACGTTTCATTTCCGAACACGACTTCGAAGTAGGCAGCCGCATTGCCGACACCTTGTGCGGTGGTGCCATCGAACGCGGCTCGCAAGTCGACGAAGCCTGGCTGCTTGATCTCGAACGCAAGCACTTCGTCGCCCTCGCGCAAATGGAAAAGACCCAGCAGCGCATTGCCCACACCATGAGCACGGGGAAGCCGTTGAGAAACTGAGAATCGAGAATAGGGAATCGAGAATGGGAAGAGCATAAAGATGATGCACTACCCACGACTCCCGAACGTTCGCTCTTGATTGTCCAAATCCCGATTCCCCATTCCCCATTCTCGCTTTCGGAGAAAGCAAAATGAGCAAACAACTTCAGGACGCCTATATCGTTTCCGCCGTGCGTACACCGGTGGGCAAGGCGCCGCGTGGCGTATTTCGCAATACCCGCCCCGACGACCTGCTGGCGCATGTCATCAAGGCAGCCATGGCCTCGGCGCCCGGCGTGGATGCAAACTCCATCGAAGATGCCGTGATCGGCTGCGCCATGCCCGAAGCCGAGCAAGGCATGAACGTGGCGCGCATCGGCGTGCTGTTGGCCGGCCTGCCGAACACGGTGCCGGCACAAACCATCAATCGCTTCTGCTCATCCGGGGTGCAGGCCATTGCGCTGGCGGCTGACCGCATCCGCACCGGCGATGCCGACTTGATGCTGGCCGGTGGCACCGAATCCATGAGCATGGTGCCGATGATGGGCCACAAGATCGCCATGAATCCGGCGGTATTCGAGAACGAAAACATCGCCATTGCCTATGGCATGGGCATTACCGCCGAGAACGTGGCCAGCGAGTGGAAGATCAGCCGCGAGGATCAGGATGCATTTGCCCTGGCGTCGCACCAGAAGGCGCTGGCCGCCATCGCCGCTGGCGAGTTCAAGGACGAGATTGCTCCGTTCACCCTCGATGACCACTACCCGGATATGGGCAATCGCTCGATCATCAACGACCAGCGATGCATCGATACCGACGAAGGCCCGCGTTCCGACACCAGCGCCGCTGGCCTGGCCAAGTTGCGCACCGTTTTCAAGGCCGGTGGCAGCGTAACCGCCGGCAATTCATCGCAGATGTCCGATGGCGCCGGCGCCCTGCTGCTGGCCAGCGAAAAGGCGATCAAGCAATACAACCTGACGCCGATTGCGCGCTTTGTTTCCTTCTCGGTGGCCGGCGTGCGCCCGGAAGTGATGGGCATCGGCCCGATCGCCGCGATTCCCAAGGCGCTGGCTCTTGCTGGTCTCGACAAGCAGCAACTGGACTGGATCGAACTCAACGAAGCCTTTGCCGCGCAGGCATTGGCGGTGATGCGCGATGTGGGCCTGGACCCAGCCAAAGTGAATCCGCTGGGCGGCGCCATTGCGCTGGGTCATCCGCTCGGCGCCACCGGCGCGATCCGCGCGGCTACGCTCATCCATGGCCTGCGCCGCCGCAAGCAGAAGTACGGCATGGTCACCATGTGCATCGGCACCGGCATGGGCGCGGCGGGGATATTCGAAGCCCTGTAGAGCTAGGGAAGGTCTGAACAAGTATTGTCGCGAGCAAGCTCGCTCCCACCATTGCTTCATTTTGTGGGAGCGAGTTTGCTCGCGACGAATGAGTTCCGTACTTGTTCAGAGTTTCCCCAGGGCGAGCTTGCTCGGCCCTCTTGGCACCACCCGATGCAACAAGGCCGTCCAAGGAAATGCAGTCTGACTTCTGTTGCGCACCGCAAGGTACTGTCACGCACCACAGGGACAGCTTCACCAACCGTATTGGCCCAAAGGCTCAAGGCAAAAGGATCATGCGTCTACTATTGACGGGATGTCTCCCAGGGGGTTGTCAGCGGCTGCCCCGGAATTTGTCTGAGCCGGCCATGATCCAGACTATTACCACGACGGCAGACAAAACCACTACGCCAGCGCCGATGATACTGAGGGCCGGGCGACCAAGCGATAGCACGCCGAACAGTAGCGAAAGCAGAGGAAGCAAGAGCAACCGATTGCCAGACCAGCGATGGAGCCCAGCGGGGTCCACGATAGCTGAATAATCAATACTGTTTAGGACTCGCCGACTGCCTGCAAAGCGAACTGCAAGAGCAGCAAGCAGCAAAATTGGCGTAACGAGCAGTAGAACTATGCTGAAGATTGCCGTCATTTTCCTTTACCGCTAACGAGAGAAAGGGGCCGGAGTAATCATCCGTTTGAATCCGACATTACTCCATTTTCCCATCTCGGGAAATTATTCCACCCCACCCTTTCTTGCCCGCCGCGACCTATTTCATCAGCGACGCCTTCCTTCTGCCGCGCAGGCTCCTAGGGCGCGCCAGAAACTGCTGAGCACGCCGATAGTGAGGCTTTCAATGCACGGAAGATCTGATCGCCAATTGGAATTGGCGTTGCTTCGGGTAGTCAAGTCCGCTGCGGAAGGCGGCGTTAGCCGCCCCAATCACTTCGGTTGTGGATGATATCATCTAATGCTAGCATTCCGTCATGAATGCAAAACAGCGCAGAACCTTGGCCGCCGTATTTGCACGCCCTACGTCTGCGACCGTTCCATTTTCAGACATCGTGTCGCTAATCAAAGGCTTGGGCGGCTCCATAACCGAGCGTGAAGGATCGCGCGTGAAGATTGAGATCAATGGCGAGACTTGGCGCTGCCATCGCCCTCATCCAGGGAAAGAAGCAAAACGGTATCAGGTAGAAGAAGCCCGAGAACTCCTGGAGCGAGTAGGAGTCAAACCATGAACACCATGCTGCACAAAGGCTATACCGCTCGCGTCGAGTACGACGAGCGCGACAATATTTTTGTTGGACGTATTCTTGGCATCCGCAACATCATCAGCTTCCACGGTGAGACCGTGAAGCAGTTGCGAACTGAATTTGAGCAAGCCATCAAAGACTATTTGACGGACTGCAAGCAACAAAGCGTCACCCCGGAAAAGCCAGCTTCTGGCAAATTGCTGCTTCGCGTTCCACCCGAAATACATGGTCGAGCGCTTGTTGCAGCGCAGGCATCTGGAAAGAGCCTGAATCAATGGGCGACTGAAGTCTTGCAACACGCTGTACAGCAGAGCAGCTAAAAACTCGTAGCAGACTCCCCGTCAATACCGGGAGCTTGATGCTCTTGCCTTGCGCTTTCAGGCTTTTCGGATGACTGAAGGCCCGCGCACGTGACGGGGTGAGCCAAACGGGTTCAGGCCAGGCGGGTTCCGTTGGGCACGGGCCGCTCGACTGCGCTGAGCACCACGCCGGCATCGGTTGGAAATCCGGTGAGCAGGAACTGCGAGCGGAATGGACCGATTTGCTTTTCCGCAAAATTGATCACGCCGATGATCTGGCGTCCGACGAGTTGTTCGGCTGTGTACAGGTCGGTGATCTGCGCGCTGGTCTTGCGTTCTCCGTAGGGGCCGAAATCAACCCAGACCTTGCAGGCCGGATGACGGGCTTCGGGGAATGGTTCCACGCGCAGCACCGTTCCGACCACAAGGCAAACCCGCTCGAACTCCTTCCAGGTGAGTGGCGTCCCATCCGTTGCGGTGTTGTCCTTTGCTCCACTCATGGGCTTGACTGGTTTGCGGAAAGACTCAGTCCAACCTGGATCCATCCCAGGCTGATGCCGATGCGCACCGCTTCCGGATTCGACCATGCATAGGAAATGGTTGAGCCTGTTGCGTCTTCGAGTACGGACAACTTGAGCACGTGCACATTGCCGTCCCGATAGGTCGCGCGCTCAAGCATCAGGGAATAACCCGATGGCTGGCCATCACGCCATTTGAGCGCAACCCGACCGCCTTCGCTGCCGAGTCGAAGCTCGCGATTCATGTGCCAATCCTTGCTGCTGGCATCACCGCTGCGTCCTCCGCCATGAAGGGCCGCCCAGCCCTCGAACCAGCGCACGCGACGTGCTTCAACCTTGGCATCGGGCCCGCGCGCCTGATCTGCATACAGGCGCACGTCCAGACGTTCGCCATCGTGATGAATGTCGATTGGCAGCAACGCGGCACTGGCACCAATGCCGGGAGCCAGAGTCGTGCATGAGGCGAGATCGACCTTCACATGCAGACCATCGGCCGTGGCAGAACCGTGCAGGGAACATGCATCCAATGCGACCCAGGAATCGGGATCGATTTCCTTGCCGGAATCCACGGCATCGGCGGGTGCGCGATACGGGGTCAGCGTCACCGAACCATCGACCGACTTGAAAGAGCGCATCAACCAACGGGCACTCAATGGCGTCGAACCCGAAAAGTCGACCGTCCAGACATACCAGCCCGCCTTTGACATGGGTGAAATCCGGATGCGGACCGGCGCCACAACGGCAGTGTCCGCGCGCACGACCTGTTCATGATTGTCGTATTCACCATCGAACAAGGCGCGTTGACCGGAGCTTGCGGCGGCTTGCACATCGGCGCGTGGAGGATTGTTCTTGCACCCGACCAGCGCCAAAGCAAGGATCGCGCACACCAGCAGCGGAAATTTTTGAATGTTCATTGGTCAAGGATAGACCGACGCAGGGTTTCGGCGATATACGGTACGCCAAACCTGTTTCGACCGACTATCCTCGCGCTCAACCTGAGGAAGCGCTGATTTGCTCGTCATCCAGGAATCGCGAAGCGATGTCCGGGACCCAGCGCCTCTGTAGGCCAAACGATTGCGCCAAAGTCACTGTGTTCAAAGGCCATGGATTGGCCTGCATGCAGGAAATGCAGGAGCATTTTGCTGCCCGCCTTCGCGGGAACGACGAAAACCGTGCTTGATCAGAGATTCCCCGGAGGGAGGTGCTGCTTGGCTGAGGACATGCTGCGCGCAGACCCACGCCTGCGCGTGCAGACTGCAATTGCGCTTGTCGCTGCCACCATCGTGGCCTTGATCGCCCTGTTCGGTTTCCAGTCATGGCTGGAAAATATCGGCCAGTTGCCCGGCAATGACTTGCTGATCCTCAAGCTGCGCCGGATGATCGGTGCGGCAATGACCGGCAGCGCAATCTGCCTCGCCATGCTGGCCTGGTATGCCACGCACAAGGCGGCAGGAATACATGCGCATGAACAATGGCCACTGCCCGGCACGCGCGTGCTGCGCGATACAAGGATCCTGCGTGGAGAGGCCGCGCTGCGCGTGGCGCGCTGGCTGCGCATCGCCAGCCTGGTGCTCATGCTGTTGGTCGTCGGTATCGGCATCACCAGCTGGCGCATGCTGTCAGGCTAGCCCGCACCCGAATTCCCGCTCGGCAGCTTGAGGATCTTCTCCAGCGGCATCGCCGCATGAAACCACCAGCCCTGGCCGAACTCGACACCATGCTCGCGCAGGAAGGCGGCCTGGCCTTCATTCTCGACGCCTTCGCCAATGATCTTCAAACCCAGGGTCTTGGCAATGCGGATGATGTGCAGGGCCACCTGGCCGGTCGCCGACTCGGTACCCGCCGCCTCGACGAACACCTTGTCGATCTTGAGGAAGTCGGTCTCCAGATTGGTCAGGTGCGACAGTCCGCAATAGCCGGTACCAAAATCATCGATGGCAACCCGGATTCCCAATGCACGGATGCCGGCGACGATGAGACCCGCGCGCTGCGGGTCGAGGAATGAATGTTCGGTTGCCTCGACAACGATGTTTTCAGGTTTGATGCCTGGCGTTTGCAGCAATTTGCGCAGCAGGTCGATGGTTCGTTCGGAATGCAGGTCGGACGATGCCAGGTTGATGCTGACGAACACTCCCGGGCAAAAGGCGATAAGGCGTGGAATTTCGCGCGTCGCGCACTCCAGGGCGTATTCGGTGAACTGCGGGATCAAACCGCAATCCTCGGCTGCGGGAATGAACAGATCCGGGCGCAAACGGGTGCCTTCGCGATTGCGCCAACGCATCAGTGCCTCAAAACCCACGATCCGACCGCTGGCAAGCTCCATGATGGGCTGGTAGTGGAGGGAAAACTCGCGCCGCTTCAGCGCTGCGCGCAACTGACTCGCCAGTGAGGCGCGATGGCGGGCCAGACGAAAGATGCCGAAACACAGCAGCGCCCCGGGTATCAGGCTTATCGGCACCAGCACCTTGGCAAAGGAATACAGGCGAGAACGCAGCAGTGCCACGGGTACCGCGACGAAGGCAGCCACATCGTAGGTATTCGATTTGCGCAGGGCGACCAGATGATTGCCGTCGAACAGGACCGCGCTGTGCTCGTTGCCCAGCCGATTCAACCAGCGCTCATTGAAGGCGCCACGACCGCTCATGAGTTTCCGGCTGGTGTAGCCGACGATGCCCATCGAAAAATCCTGGCGATCCTCAAAGCTGTCGAGCAGCACCTGCGGATTCACGGCCACGGCAAAGTTTGCTTTTTGCAGCACCAGGAATTGATTGCCGTCACCCAGGCCGAGGTCGACCGCAGGGCGAATCCTGCTGTCCAGCGAACTGGTCCACAGCGGAGGACCGAGTGGAATGCCGCCGGGCGGCAAACCCATGGACGAGCAAATCAGCCGGTCGCCATCGACACGTCCAACCACTTCAATCGAGCTGAGCTGGAGTTCCAGGCGCCGCATGCGCTCGATATCCGCATCCGAGCACGGGCCAAACCCATCGACCTCGGCCAAGCTGCGATACGCGGTGATCGCCTGGTCGCCAACATCATCGGCGCGACGCAGGACTTCCTCGGCCATGGTCATGGCCAGGCGAACTTCGGCATCCATGCTTTGCCGATGGGCAAGGTAAAGTGCCGCCAGCACGGGCACGGCGACACCCAGCAAGCCTGCGACCAACACCAGTGTTGTCGTTACCTTCTTTCGCATGCGCAACGCCGATCGCCCTACCCCAGGCGCGAATCCGGTGACTCTGCACGCGATGATGCGCCAATCGCGCGATCAACGCACCCGCTCACGCAACAGTCTGCCGGCCGACGAGCGATTTCCGCGCGGGACGCAGCCTGAGTCGAACCGCGCACGGCTCGACAAGCCTCAATCGAGGGTTCGAACCCGGAACCTGCGACCCTTGATCTTGCCCTCGCCGAGGCGCTTGCGAGCCGCGTTGGCCTCTCCCCGGCGGATTGCAACATAGCTGCGGGTCGCAAACACCGTGATCTTGCCGACCGCGTCAAACGGGATGCCGGCGTCTCCGGTCAAGGCACCGACGATGTCTCCCGGACGCAGCTTGTCCTGGCGACCGCCATCGATGGCCAGGGTCCGCATGACGGCATTCAATGGTGTGATCGATGCGCTGCCGGGCAGTTTCGACCAGCGCAGCGGCTTTCCTGCGCGCGCTTCGATTGCGGAAATGCGCGGCATCTCGGCCGGTGCCACCAGGCTCCAGGCCTTGCCGATGCGCCCAGCGCGCCCGGTGCGGCCGATGCGATGCAAATGCACATCGGCATCCGTCGACAGCTCCCAATTGACCACCACGGGCAGGTCCTCGACATCCAGTCCACGCGCAGCCACGTCGGTGGCCACCAGGATCACGCAGCTGCGATTGGCAAACTGCACCAGCATCTCATCGCGATCACGCTGGTCGAGATCCCCGTGCAGGCCGAGCGCGGAGAACCCGCGCTTGCCGAGTCCATCGGCCAGATCCTGCACGTCACGGCGGGTGTTGCAGAACACCAGGCAGGATTCGGGTCGGTTCACGCCCAGCAATTGCACGAGGGCGTCGAAGCGGCCACGTCCATCGACCTCAAAGAACTGCTGCTCGATCTCGGGAGCTTCCTCCTCTGCGGCGCAAGTCACGGAGACGGGCTCTCGTTGCATGCTGCGGCTGATGCTGCGGATTTCATCTGGCAGCGTGGCTGAGAAAAGCAGCGTTTGCCGGGATTGCGGGCATTGTTTCAGCAACTGGGTGACGGCATCCTGGAAACCCATGTCGAGCATGCGATCCACTTCATCCAGCACCAGCACACGCACGCATTCGAGCGACAGCGCGCCCTGGTCGATCAATTCCTGGATGCGTCCCGGAGTGCCGACCACCACGTGCGGGGGATGGACCAGGGACGCCAATTGCGGCCGCAATGGAATTCCGCCACACAAGGTCAGCAGTTTCACGTTGGGCACAAAGCTGGCCAGGCGACGGATTTCCCGGCTGACCTGATCGGCCAGTTCGCGGGTTGGGCACAACACCAGCCCCTGCACGGCAACCACTGCCGGATCAAGGCGCGCAACCAGCCCCAGGCCGAACGCGACGGTCTTGCCGCTGCCGGTCGGTGCTTGGGCGAGCACGTCCTTGCCGTCGAGGATTGCCGGCAAACTGGCGGCCTGGATCGGCGTCATGCTGGAGTAGCCCAATGTTGCGAGGGCGTCGAGTACGGCCGGCTCCAGTGCCAGCGTGGCGAATTCAGTCATGCACCATGATCGCATGGCAGAGCCAGGGCACCAGCCCTTGTGAATGCCGGGGGCGCCTCAATTTCGGCAGCCGGTTGTTGCGGCCCGCGGGTGCGTACACGCTTTCTGGCGCAGAGCCCGCTTCGCTTGTAGAGCCGAGCTTGCCCGGCTGTTGTGCCAGGCATTGCGATCAGCGGAGCAAGCTCCGCTCTACGAGACCGACCAGTAGCGAGCCGGATCAACCGGACAAACCAGCCATCAACCCTGTGGAGATCGCCATGACCATTTCGATGTATCAAGCGTCCATTCCCGTTCTTGCCCGCGCACTGCGCAACCTTTCCAATGTTCTCGGCAAGGCCTCTGCGCACGCCAGCCAACGCAAGATCAAACCGGAGGTACTGCTCGCCACGCGCTTGTACCCGGACATGTTCCCGCTCACACGCCAGGTACAGATTGCCACCGACATGGCGAAAGGATGCGCGGGCCGCCTCGCGGACGTGGAACGACCGACACACGCCGACAACGAAGCCACGTTCGAGGAACTGCAGGAACGCATTGCCGGCACGGTTGCATTCATCGAGTCCATCTTGCCTGCCCAGGTCGACGGCAGCGAAGAAAAGGCGATCTCGCTGACCATCGGCGGTCGGGACCTCAGCTTCAAGGGGCAGGCCTATCTTCTGAATTTCGTCATTCCGAATGTGTTTTTCCATTGCTCGACGGCCTACGCCATCCTGCGCCATTGCGGGGTCGAACTGGGCAAGTCGGATTTCATCGGCAGCGACTGAACTGCGTCTGCCGGGATTCATCCCAGCAACAAGACGGGCCAAAGGCTGATTGCGACCAGGATGGCCAGCGCAAACAGGATGAACACCAGGCGCAGCGGTTGCTTCCTGATCTGCTGCGCCAGGGTTTCGGCACTTCCGTCGATGCGCGCCTGCTCCCGCTGGGCACGCGCATGGGCGCTTCGCTGACCTTGATACGCAGCCATCAACACCATCGCATCCTGGTGCCGTGAATCGTCCTTGATCCAGATTGCACCTGCACTGATGCCCCAGCGATTCGGTTCCGTCTCGTAGTAACCGATGTCGTGTTCTTCAAGCATGGCGCGAATCTCCGCAGCCTCGTCTTCCGGCACATGGCGCAGGTTCAACAGGAGTTTCGCCATGTTCGGGATTCCGCGTATGGGATGTTGACGGGACACGTGGTTCCACATAATAGCGGCATGGCGAACCGATCAAACCCGCAAGCCGATCGGGCGGGAGCAAGCACGCTGCACCTTCCCGAAGGAAACTGGAACAGCGTACTGGATTGCCTGTGCGCGCATTTCCCGCACATCCCCTCAGAAGTCTGGCGCGACCGCTTTGCTCGTGGCCGCGTGCTGGACGCCGACGGCAGGCCGCTGCACGTGAGCGCTGCCTATCGGCGGCACTTGGAGGTCCACTACTTCCGCGAGGTTGCGCAGGAAGCCGAACTGCCTTTCGAGGCATGCGTGCTGCATGCGGACGCAGACCTGCTGGTGGCGGACAAACCGCATTTCCTTGCCGTCATGCCGGCCGGACGCTTCGTCGAGCAAACCCTGCTGCGACGCCTGATCCGGCAGACCGGCAATGGGCACCTGGTGCCGTTGCATCGCATTGATCGCCTGACTGCCGGCCTGGTGCTGTTTTCCACCAACCCGGCGACGCGCTCGCGCTATCAGTCCCTGTTCCGCGAGCAACAGGTCGACAAGTACTACGAGGCGCTGGCACCTGCGCTGCCACAGCTTGGATTTCCGCTGGTGCATCGATCACGTCTGCTGGCGGGCGAGCCGTTCTTCCGCATGGCCGAATGCAATGGTCCGGCCAATAGTGAAACCCGCGTCGATGTTGTCGATCGAGGCTGTCCGATCTGGCGTTATGCGCTGAGCCCGGTCAGCGGCCGCAAGCACCAGCTGCGCGTGCACATGGCCAGCCTCGGTGCGCCTATCCTCAACGACCCGCTCTATCCCGAGCTTGCTTCAGGCGAGGAGGATGATTTCGACGCGCCGCTCAAACTGTTGGCCAAGCGCATCGCATTCACCGATCCGCTGTCCGGCCAGACACGACGATTCGAGAGTCGGCTCACGTTGTAGAATGCGCGCCCTTGCGCAGGCCCGTTGGCCCCGCGCCCACGGAGGAATCATGCAACTCAATACCGTCAAGGCCGTCATCAGCGGCGGCGTATCCGGACTTGGCCTGAGCGTGGCGGAACACATCGTCGGCAATGGCGGCAAGGTCACCCTGTTCGATGTCAACGCCGACAAGGGCGCGACTGCAGTCGCTGCCCTGGGTGCCGCCAACGCGAGCTTCGTGCAAACCGATGTCACCGATGAAGATGGCGTCAAGGCCAATGTGGCCGCCGCGCGCGAGTCCATGGGTGGACTCAACACGGTGGTCAATTGCGCCGGCATCCTCGGCGCAGGCCGCATGCTGGGTCGCGACGGCGCCATGCCGCTGAAGAATTTCGCCGGCACCGTAATGGTGAACCTGGTCGGCTCATTCAACGTGGCCAAGGCCGCGGCCGAATGGATGCAGAACAACGAACCGGGCGAAGACGGAGAACGCGGCGTCATCGTCAACACCGCTTCGGTGGCGGCATTTGATGGCCAGATTGGCCAGGCCGCGTATTCCGCGTCCAAGGGTGGCGTGGTCGGCATGACCTTGCCGATGGCGCGCGAACTGGCCCGCTTCGGCATCCGCGTGATGACCATCGCACCCGGCATCTTCTGGACACCGATGGTGGATGGCATGCCGGCAGCGGTGCAGGAATCACTCAGCGCATCGATTCCGTTTCCATCGCGCCTCGGCCAGCCCGGCGAATTCGCCGACCTGGTCGCCTACATCATCGGCAATCGTTACCTCAATGGCGAAACCATCCGCCTCGACGGCGCCGTGAGATTGGCGCCCAAATGATCGAAACGGGCGGGAATAGGGAATCGGGAATAGGGAATCGTTAAAGCGGTTCCCCGCAACCCCACCATCCCGCCAGAATCCAGCTTTTCCCATTCCCGATTCTCCATTCCCAACTCCCGGCCCTTCAAATGAAAGCATCCGAAGTCAAACGCGGCAACGTCGTCGAGCACGATGGCAAGGTCTACCAGGTTCGAGACATCGAGCGCAGCTCGGCGCAGGGTCGCAGTGGCAACGTGACCTTCCGTTTCATCATGTATTCCGTGCCCGGAGGGGTGAAGTGCGATCTCTCCCTGCGTTCCGAGGACGAAATCAAGGAGACCGAAGTCACCCGGCGTGCAGTGGGTTTTTCCTACAAGGATGGTGATGCCTTCGTGTTCATGGACAGCGAGGACTACACCCAGTACACGCTGGATGCGGATGTGGTGGGTGACGCAGCCGGTTACATCGTCGATGGCATCGAGGGCTGCTACGTGCAGATCATCGACGAGAATCCGGTGGCCGTGCAGTTGCCGGCTTCGGTCATCCTGGAAGTCATTGACACCGCACCTGAGTTGAAGGGAGCCACCGCCACCAAGCGGCCCAAGCCGGCCAAACTCTCCACCGGCATCGAGATCCAGGTCCCCGAGTACATCCGCACCGGCGAGATGATCCACGTCAGCACCCTGACCGGCGAGTTTGGCGGACGGGCGTAAGGGCCGGGAAACGGGAATTGGGAATAGAGAATCGGGAAACGCAAGAGCAATACCCCGCTGCGGGCTCGACTTCCGCACAGATCCGCTTTCCCGATTCCCACTTCTGACTATTCCCGATTCCCCATTCCCTATTCCCGGTCTTTCCGCTTGTGCTATTGCCCCCGGCACCGGTAATGTCGGCGACTGCGTTGTCACCACTCGGGGAGATCACGATGCTTTTTTGGCGCGTCAAACCGCTCGACAAGATTCTTGAAACAGCCGGCAAGAAGGCGTTGACCCGTCAATTGGGTGCATTCCAGTTGACCATGCTCGGTATTGGCGCGGTGATCGGCACGGGCATTTTCGTGCTGACCGCGGAAGCTGGGCAGAAGGCCGGCCCGGGCATGATGATTGCGTTCGTGATTGCGGCCGTCGTGTGCGCGCTTGCCGCGTTGGCCTACGCAGAACTTGCCTCCATGGTGCCGGTATCCGGTTCTGCCTACACCTACACCTACGGCGTACTTGGCGAAGGACTGGCCTGGATCGTCGGTTGGGCACTGGTGCTTGAATACGCAGTCGCCGCAGGCGCGGTGGCGGTGGGCTGGTCCGGCTACATGAACGGACTCCTGATCCACACCAATCTGTTCGGTCTGGTTGAACCAGGCGCCCTGGCCTTGCCGATGGCGCTGCGCACCGGACCGTACGACGGTGGTGCATTCAATCTGCTGGCTTGCCTGATCTCGCTGGTGATCACCTGGTTGCTGGTGATCGGCACATCCAAATCCGCCAAGGTCAATGCAGTGCTGGTCTCGATCAAGGTCGCCGCCCTGACCGCGTTCATTGTCATATCGCTGCCGGCCGTGCAGAGCGAGAATTTCGAGCCCTTCCTGCCTACCGGCTGGGGCAGCCCAATGGGTGGCATCGGCGTTCTCGGGGCGGCTGCCTCCATCTTTTTCGCCTACGTCGGGTTTGATGCCGTTTCCACTGCATCCGAAGAAACCGTCAATCCCAACCGCAACATCCCGATCGGCCTGATCGGTTCGCTGGTGATCTGCACCATTTTCTACCTGCTGGTGGGCTATGGCGCCGTGGGTGCAGCAGGATCGACTCCCATGTTTGCTGCCGATGGCAGTGCGCTTTCGCCGGGCACGCCGGAAATGGCCGCAGCCTGCCTGAGCCAGTCCGAAGCCCTGGTGTGCAGCAAGGAACCGTTGGCCCATGTGATGCGCATGATCGGATTCCCCGGCATCGGCAACTTGATTGGCTTGGCCGCCGCCCTCGCCCTGCCTTCCGTGATCCTGATGATGATCTACGGCCAGACCCGCATCTTCTTCACCATGTCGCGCGATGGCCTGCTGCCGGATGTCCTCTCCAAGGTGCATCCAAAGTTCCATACGCCGCACGTGATCACCTTGATCACGGGCGTGTTCGTGGCATTGTTCGGCGCCATGTTCCCGGTGGGCATACTCGCCGACATTTCCAATTCAGGAACGCTGTTTGCCTTCATCATGGTGGCCATTGGCGTGATGATCCTGCGCAAGCAACAGCCGGATCGTCACCGCCCGTTCAAGACGCCGATGGTGTGGCTGGTCTGCCCGCTTGCCGTTGCCGGCTGCCTGCTGCTGTTCGTCAACTTGTCGATGTACACGATCAGCTTGTTCTTCATCTGGGCTGCCATCGGCTTGGTCGTGTATTGGGCGTATGGATATCGCCACAGCGACCTGGGTCGTGGTGTGTCTTCCGCCCATGGCGAATCCATGAAACCGGAGCCGAAGTTCCACGAAGGCCCACACGCCTGATTGCTTCTTTTCAGGAAAAGAAAACGGCGTCCTCGTGGCGCCGTTTTTTTGCCTGCGTTGTGGCAAGGGATTCAGGATTCATCCGCGTCGCTGGACGCTTCGTCCGCTTCGTCATTCTCGATTGACGGCGGATCAAGTTCTGCACCGGCCGACTCGATCAGTCGTTTCGGCATGCTCTTCTTGGCCGGCGCACCCATCTCGGCCAGGCTCTTGACCTGCAGGATGACGCTGCCCTTGCCACCTTCGGTAAGACGCCGCAGCACGCTGGAATGGGCATTGCGTGCCTTGTCGAGCTGGCTGCCCAGCACCTCCAGTTCGTTCACCAGTGACACGAAATTGTCATGCAGGTTGGCAGCCCGGCGCGCAATCTCGATGGCATTGCTGTTGCGATTCTCGATGCGCCACAAGTAGGCCACCGTGCGCAGGGTTGCCAACAGCGTGCTCGGACTGACCAGCGAGATGCGACGATCCAGCGCGTAGCTGTACAGGTTGACATCTCCACGTACGGCCTCGATCAGGGCCGCCTCGACCGGAACGAACATGAGCACGAAATCCAGCGTGCGCACGCCATCGAGTTCGCAGTAGTTTCGCGCTGACAGTCCATCGATGTGGCGCTTCAGCGAAACCTGGTGTTCACGCAGCGCCAATGCACGATCCGCCTCGGCATCCGAAGCCACCCATCGATCCCAGGCCACGAGGGAGACCTTGGCGTCGATGATGATGTCCTTGCCTTCCGGCAGATGCACGATCACGTCCGGCCGCTGACGCGCACCGTCGTCGTCCTGGAAGCTTTGCTGCACATCGTATTCGCGGCCTGATTGCAGGCCGGACGCTTCCAGCACCCGCTCCAGCACCATTTCGCCCCAGGCCCCCTGGGCTTGCGAATCACCCTTCAGCGCGCGAGTCAGGTTGATCGCATCCTGGCTGATCTGGAGATTCAGATCCTTCAGCGAGCGGATCTCCTGCGCCAGCATGCCGCGCTCGCGTTGCTCATTGGCATGGGTCAGGGTGAACGCTTCGCGGAATTCCTTGAGTTGCACCTTGAACGGATCCAGCAGGCCATTGAGCTGCTCGGCGCTTTGCTCCTTGAGACGCTCGGCCTTGCTGTCGAGGATCTGGTTGGCCAGGTTCTGGAACGATTCGCGCAAGCGCTGCTCGGCCTGTTCGAGGAGTGCGAGTTTTTCTGCCGATGCCGCGGCTTGTTCGCGGGCTCCGGCTTCCAGCGCCGCATACGCCGCACTGCGCTTCAGCAGTTCACTGTTCGCCGCATCGAAGCGAGTTTGCAGATCCTGGGCCTGCCGTCGCAGTTGTTCTGCCTCCGCCTTGCGCTCACCCGCCTGCGCAGCACTTTCGCGCAGGCGTTGTTCGAGCGCGTCCTGGTTCTGCGTGCTTCTTTCAAGTTCCGCTTGCAAACGGCTCGCGCGCTTCTGCTGGCCCAACCAGGCGATGACCAGCGCACCCAGCACGAGACCCGCAAGCGAGGCGGCAACAATGAACACGATGACAGAAACACTCACGTCAGCTTCGACTCCGGCAACATTTCCCACACATCATCGCAGACTGCCGACGATTCCAGATCGACGCGCGAAGTTCAGTACGCCCGAGGACACGCCGCGCCCCGGTCCCTGTCCGGCGTCTCGCTGGCTTACAATCGCCGATCTGCACGCAAACAACGCCTTGCAGTTTGCCAGCGCAACCGGGAAATTCCATACCCCCATGCATTCCCAAGCAACCGCCGATCCCGTTCCCCTGCTTTCGGCGCGGGCCCTTGCCTTTTCCCGCAACGAGGAGCCCATCTTCGGCCCCATCGATTTTTCCCTGCACGCAGGCGAAGTGGTGCTCATCGAAGGCGACAACGGTTCCGGCAAGACCACCCTGCTCAAGGTGCTCTCCGGTTTGCTGCTGCCGAGCAGCGGAACCATCGAACTTCATGGAGAGGCCCTGACCATGAGCCGGCTATCACAGCAGGTGGCCCTGATGGGACACTTGCCGGGGCTCAAGGCCGACCTCACCGCCCTTGAAAATCTCGAGTTCTCGATTGGCGTATTCGGCCTGCGCGCGGGCAACACCCCGATGCTGGCCTTGGCAAGCCTTGGCCTGCAAGGGTATGAGCATGTGGCCGTGCGCCTGCTTTCGGCAGGGCAGAAAAAACGCGTGGCGCTCGCCCGCTTGTTGCTGGTACCGGCGGCACTCTGGTTGCTCGATGAGCCGTATGCAAACCTCGACAAGGAAGGCATTGACCTCGTCAACCGCCTTCTCGAAGCCCATGCGCGCCGTGGTGGCGCCGCACTGATCACTTCGCACGGCGCCTATGCATTCACCTCGGGATCACCGCGACGCCTGCCGCTGAGGCCTGCCGCATGAGATACGGCACCCTGGGCTCGGCGTGTGCTGCGCTGATCCGGCGCGATCTGTTGCTGACCTGGCGACGTCGCGGCGATGCGCTGAACCCGGCGCTGTTCGCGTTGATGGTTGTTGCGCTTTTCCCGCTCGCGCTGGGTCCGGAACCCAACCAGCTGATGCAGATTGCCGCAGGCATCGTGTTCGTGGCGATCCTGCTCGCCAGCCTGCTTGCCCTCGATGCCCTGTTCCGCAGCGACTACGAAGACGGCACGCTGGAACAGATCGTGCTCTCGCCGCATCCATTGCCGGTGCTGCTGGCCTGCCGGATTGGCGCCCACTGGCTGACCACGGCGGTGCCGCTGATTCTGGTCGCGCCCTTGCTTGCGGAAATGCTTCACCTGCCCTCGACGGTAATGCCGGTGCTTATGCTGGCGCTGGCCATTGCGACGCCCTTGCTGAGCCTGCTGGGCGCAGTGTGCGTGGCGCTGACGGTTGGCATGCGCCGCTCTGGTATGCTTCTGGCCTTGCTGGTTTTGCCGCTGTACGTGCCGGTGCTGATCTTTGCTGCCGGCGCCTGCAATGCGGCGCAGGCCGGCTTGCCATTCCTGGCTCCGTTGCTCCTGCTTGGCGCAGGCTTGGCACTGGCCCTGGTGCTGGTTCCCCTGGCCTGTGCCGCCGCCCTGCGGATTTCAATTTCCTGATGAATACCCTGAGCCTGTGGTTCCACAAATTCGGATCGCCGCCAACCTTCTACCGCTTGAGCCGACTGCTGTGCCCATGGCTGTTTGCTGCCGCCTGCCTGATCGGAGCCGTTGGCCTGTACGCCGGGCTCGTTCTTGCGCCCGCTGATTACCAGCAAAGCGATGCCTACCGCATCATCTTCATCCATGTCCCCTGCGCATGGATGAGTCTGTTCGCCTACATCTTCATGGCGGCCAATGCATTCATCGCCGTGGTCTGGCGCATCAAGATCTCGGAAATCCTCGCCATGACCAGCGCCCCGGTCGGCGCCATGTTCACCGCCGTGACGCTGCTGACCGGAGCAATCTGGGGTAAGCCGATGTGGGGAACCTGGTGGACCTGGGATGCGCGCCTGACCTCGGAGTTGGTCCTGCTGTTCCTGTACCTTGGCGTCATCGGCCTGTACAGCGCCATCGAGGACCGACGGCAGGCGGCCCGCGCCGCGTCATTCCTCGGCCTGATCGGCATCGTCAACGTGCCCATCGTGCATTTCTCGGTGAACTGGTGGAACACCCTGCACCAGGGATCGACAGTGCGCCTGCTGGGCCCATCGCGCATCGATGCGAGCATGCGCACTG